>Ga0315907_10005908_pt1 | contig 13126 bp, 25 predicted proteins | sample LakEriMetagenome_3_FD_203525 | JGI IMG/M metagenome (GOLD analysis project Ga0315907, IMG submission 203525) | Freshwater fungal communities from buoy surface, Lake Erie, Ohio, United States - Buoy 12 MA123 | ecosystem: Environmental > Aquatic > Freshwater > Lake > Lake biofilm | place: USA...
CAGCTGCTTCACGTTGAGGACGATGTCGGTCACGTCCTCCTTCACGCCGGCGACGGACGAGAACTCGTGCAGAACGCCCTCGATCTGGATCGAGGTGACGGCCGCGCCCTGGAGCGAGGAGAGAAGGACGCGACGGAGCGCGTTGCCGAGGGTCAGGCCGAAGCCGCGCTCGAGCGGCTCTGCGACGATGGTGGCGATGCGCTGGGGCTCGTCGCCGAGCTGGACGTCCAGCTTTTCGGGCTTGATCAACTGCTTCCAGTTGTTCTGGATCACGGGCTCACCTCATGCCATCGAAATGCCGCGCGGCCCGCCGTCCCTTTCGTTGCGCCCGATGGCTGGGGCGCTGTCCCGGACGGGGGCCGCTCGATGCGGCGACAGGAAACGATGCGTCAGACGCGGCGCTTCTTGGGCGGGCGGACGCCGTTGTGCGGGATCGGGGTGACGTCGCGGATGGACGTGATCTGGAAGCCGATCGACTGCAGCGCGCGAAGCGCCGACTCGCGGCCCGACCCGGGGCCCTTCACCTCGACCTCGAGCACCTTCATCCCGTGCTCCTGCGCCTTGCGGCCCGCGTCCTCCGCGGCGACCTGCGCGGCGTAGGGGGTCGACTTGCGCGAGCCCTTGAAGCCCATCGTACCCGACGAGGACCACGCGATGGTGTTCCCCTGGGCGTCGGTGATGGTGATCATCGTGTTGTTGAACGACGCATTCACGTGAACGACGCCGGACGTGATGTTCTTGCGCTCGCGGCGGCGGAGGCGCTGTGCGTTTGCGGCGGCAGGCTTGGCCATCGATCGATCCCCGTCTTACTTCTTCTTGGCGGCGATCGGCTTCGCCGGGCCCTTGCGCGTGCGCGCATTGGAATGGGTGCGCTGACCGCGGACCGGAAGGCCACGACGGTGACGCAGCCCGCGATAGCAGGCCATGTCCATCAGACGCTTGATGTTCATCGCGACTTCACGGCGAAGGTCGCCCTCGACCGTGAACTCGCTGTCGATGACCTCGCGGATGCGGAGCACCTCGTCGTCGGTCAGCTGGTTGACCCGACGCTCGCCGGGGATGCCGACCTTCGTGCAGATGTCCTGGGCCCTCTTCGGGCCGATCCCGTGGATGTACTGGAGCGCGATCGACACGCGCTTCTGCGTCGGGATGTTCACGCCAGCGATACGCGCCACACCAAGTCTCCTCGTTGCCCCCGCCGCGGGCGCAGGCGCCATCGGTCGGTCCGGACGTCACCGACACGGGCGGAGGCCCGAATTGCCGGCATATGGACGAATAAAAGCATTCGGACCCCGAGAGGACCGAAGGCCGCGTAGTATAGTGTGCGCGGCCGCCCTGTCAACAAATCCCTGCGGCCCCGTGTGGCCCTCAGGCCCGCCCATCAATGATCGTGGCGACCGCCTTCGCGACCTCCTCGACCGGCTTCATGCCGTCGACGACGGTCAGGACGCCCCGCCCCCGGTAGTAGGGAAGGATGGGCGCGGTCTGCGCATGATACACCTTCAGCCGGTTGACGAGCGTCTCCGGCGTGTCGTCCGCGCGCCGCTGCTCGGGCGGCGTCTCGGCGATGCGCTTCTTGATGCGGTCGACGAGGATGCTCTCGTCCACCTGGAACTCGATCACGCGGTCAAGCCGCAGGTTGCGGACCGCCAGCATTTCGTCGAGGGCCTCGGCCTGCGGCACCGTCCGCGGGAAGCCGTCGAGGATGAAGCCCCTGGCGCAGTCCGGACGGTCGATCCGCTCGCCGATCATGGAGATCAGGATCTCGTCCGGAACGAGTGCGCCCGTCGCCATGATCGCGGCAGCCCGCTCGCCCAGCGCCGTCCCGCTGCCGCGCAGCGCGCGCAGCATGTCGCCGGTGGAGAGCTGGACGAGGCCCCGCTCTTCCTCGAGCCTCTTGGCCTGGGTGCCTTTGCCCGCGCCCGGCGGTCCGATCAGGATCAGGTTCATCCGCGCCTCCCCCGCAACTTGGACTTCTTGATGAGCCCTTCGTACTGATGGGCCAGGAGATGAGAGTGGATCTGTGCGACCGTGTCCATGGTCACGGTGACCACGATCATCAGGCTCGTTCCGCCGAAGTAGAACGGGATCGAGTACTGAGAGATCAGGAACTCGGGAAGGAGACACACCACCGACAGGTAAGCGGCGCCGACGACGGTAAGGCGTGTGAGGATGTAGTCGAGGTGGTCGGCCGTGTTCTTGCCGGGTCGGATTCCTGGCACGAACCCGCCGTACTTCTTCAGATTGTCTGCCGTCTCCACGGGATTGAAGACGATCGCGGTGTAGAAGAAGCAGAAAAAGATGATCAGCGCCGCGTAGAGGCCCATGTAGAGCGGCTGGCCGTGGGCCAGCCACGTCGTGATCGTCTGCAGCCACTCGGGCCCCTGCCCGCCCGTGAAGCTTGCGAAGGTGAGCGGCAGCAGCAGGAGCGAGCTTGCAAAGATGGGCGGGATGACGCCGGACGTGTTCAGCTTCAGCGGAAGGTGGGACGACTCGCCGCCGAACATGCGGTTGCCGACCTGGCGCTTGGGATACTGCACCAGCACCCGGCGCTGCGCCCGCTCCATGAACACGATGAACATGATCACGCCGACCGCCATGATCAGCATGAAGATGATGAAGAATGCGGAGACGGCGCCCGTGCGGCCCAGTTCGAGCGTCCCGGCGAGCGCGCGGGGCAACTCGGCCACGATGCCGGCGAAGATGATCAGCGAGATGCCGTTGCCGATGCCGCGGGCGGTGATCTGCTCGCCGAGCCACATCAGGAACATCGTACCGCCGACCAGCGTGATGACGGTCGAGATGATGAAGAACATCCCGGGCTCCGCCACCGCGGGACCGGTCGATCCGGTCATGCCCTGCAGGCCGACCGAGATGCCCCACGCCTGGAAGATCGCCAGCACCAGCGTCAGGTAGCGGGTGTACTGGTTGAGCTTCTTGCGGCCCGACTCGCCTTCCTTCTTCAGCGCCTCCAGCGTCGGCGACACCGCCGTCATGAGCTGGACGATGATCGATGCCGAGATGTACGGCATGATGTTGAGCGCGAAGATCGTCATGCGGCTCAGCGCGCCGCCGGCGAACATGTCGAACATCCCGAGGATGCCGCCACCCCCTGCCTGCTGGAAGATGTCCTGCAGGATCTGCGGGTCGATGCCCGGGATCGGGATGTATGTGCCGATGCGGTAGACGATCAGCGCGCCCAGCGTGAACCAGATGCGCTTCTTCAGCTCGGTCGCCTTGGCGAAGGCGCCGAAGTTGATGTTCGCGGCGAGCTGTTCGGCGGCGGATGCCATGGGGCGCCTTCGGTACGACCGTGAGGGAACGGCTCTAGATAAGGAGAGCCCGGACGACCGACGCAAGCGCCGGACCCCCGGGCTCCCGGTCCTCGGTCACTCCGCCGCGGCGGCCACGGCCGGCAGCGTCACGGTTCCGCCCAAGCCCTCGACGGCGGCGACGGCCGACGCCGACGCGCCCTCGACGACGAAGCTGGCCTTCGTGGTCAGCACGCCCTTGGCGAGGAGACGGATGCCGTCCTTCGCCTTGCCGACGACGTTGGCGCCAAAGAGCGCCTCGGTCGTGATCGGCTGCGAGGCGTCGAGCTTGCCCGCATCGATGAACTGCTGAACGCGGCCCAGGTTCACCACCGCGAATTCCTTCGCGAAGATGTTGTTGAAGCCTCGCTTCGGCAGACGCCGATGCAGGGGCATCTGGCCGCCTTCGAACCCCTTGATGGCCACACCGCTCCGGGCCTTCTGGCCCTTGCCGCCGCGGCCCGAGGTCTTGCCCTTGCCGGAGCCGATGCCGCGACCCACGGTCATCTTCCGCTTGCGGGCCCCGGGATTGTCCCGGAGTTCGTTGAGCTTCATCGTTCGGTCCCTCCGCTCACTCGCCGCTCTCGACGCGGACGAGGTGGGCGACCTTGTTGATCATGCCGCGCACGGCCGGAGTGTCCTCCAGCTCGCGCGTGCGGTGAAGTTTGTTCAGGCCGAGGCCGACGAGCGTCGCCCTCTGGTCCTTCGTGCGACGGATCGGCGAGCCGACCTGCGTCACGATCACGGTCTTCTTCTCGGCCATGGTCGGTGTCCTCAGGCGGCGGTCTGCGCCTCGCCCGGACCGTCGCGCCGGCCGAGGATGTCGGCCACGCGGCGACCGCGGCGCGCGGCAACCGACCGCGGGCTCTGGACGTGGGTCAGGGCGTCGAACGTCGCCTTGATCATGTTGTGCGGGTTCGACGTGCCGATCGACTTCGCGACGACGTCGGCGACGCCGAGCGCCTCGAAGATCGCGCGCATCGGACCACCGGCGATGATGCCCGTGCCCGGAGGGGCCGCGCGCAACGTCACCTTGCCCGCGCCGAAGTGGCCGTGGGCGTCGTGATGCAGCGTCCGGCCCTCGCGGAGCGGGACGCGGATCATCCCGCGCTTGGCCTGGTCGGTCGCCTTGCGGATCGCCTCGGGCACCTCGCGGGCCTTACCCGCACCGACGCCGACGCGACCCTTGCCGTCACCGACGACGACCAGGGCGGCGAAGCCGAAGCGCCGGCCACCCTTCACCACCTTTGCGACACGGTTGATGCCGACCAGCTTCTCGATCAGCTCCACCTCGTCACGGTCGCGCTGGGAGCCACGGTTGTCGTCGCCCCCGCCACCGCGCCGACGGCGCTCCCCGCGCTCGCGGTCCTCACGTTCTGCCATGGTCGTCTCCCTCAGAACGAAAGGCCGGCTTCGCGGGCGGCGTCGGCGAGCGCCTTCACCCGGCCATGGAACAGATAGCCGCCGCGGTCGAACACCACCTCGGTTACGCCCGCGGCCTTTGCACGCTCAGCCAGCAGCTTGCCGACCTGGCGTGCCGCTTCGACGTCCGCGCCGGTCTTGAGTTGCGTGCGCAGGCTCTTGTCGAGCGTCGACGCCGCGGCGAGCGTGTGCCCGCCGGTGTCGTCGATCACCTGCGCGTGGATATGTTTGGAGGACCGGAACACCGATAGACGGGGCCGGCCCTTGCCGAAGCGCCGGACGCGGAAGCGAACACGCTCCTGGCGCCGGGCGAACTTGTCCTTGGAGGTCAGCATCTGGGCGGCCCTTACTTCTTCTTGCCTTCCTTGCGGATGATCGTCTCGTCGGAATATCGGACGCCCTTGCCCTTGTAGGGCTCCGGCTTCTTCATCCCGCGGATGACCGCGGCCACTTGCCCGACCTTCTGGCGGTCGAAACCGCTGATGGCCACGGCGGTTGGCCGATCGCACTTGATGGAGACCCCCTCGGGGATCGGAAAGCGGATCGGATGGCTGAAGCCGAGGGACAGGACCAGGTCCTTGCCCTCCACCGCCGCCTTGAAGCCGACGCCTTGGATCTCGAGGTTCTTCGTGAAGCCCTCGCTCACGCCCTTCACCATGTTGGCGGCGTTGGCGCGCGTGGTGCCCCACAGCGTACGGGCCCGGCGGCTCTCGGTCCGCGGCGCGACGACGATCTTGCCGTCCTCCACCGTGGTCGAGACGTCGCCGGAGATCGGCATGGTCAGGCTGCCGAGCTTGCCCTTCACAGTCAGCAGGGAGCCGACCACCGACGCGGAGACGCCGGCGGGTACGGGCACGGGGTTCTTACCGACACGGGACATCTTGCGGACCCTTCCTCAGAACACCCGGCACAGCACCTCGCCCCCGACGTTCTGCGCCCGTGCCTCGTTGTCCGAGAGCACGCCGCGCGGCGTCGAAAGGATCGAGATGCCGAGGCCGTTGTAGACCCGGGGCAGGTCGGCGATCTTGGAATAGACGCGCCGGCCGGGCTTTGACACGCGGTCGATCGACCGGATGACCGGCTCGCCCTCGTGATACTTCAGTTCGATCTTGAGGCTCGCCAAGCCGGGACGGACCTCTTCCTGGGCGAAGCCCCGGATGTAGCCTTCCCGCTTCAGCACCTCGAGTACGTTAACCCGGAGCCGTGAGGCCGGGCTGTCGACCGCGTTCATCCGCGCACGTTGACCGTTGCGGATGCGCGTCAGCATATCGCCGAGAGGATCGCTCAACGCCATGTCCGCCTCCCTTACCAGCTCGCCTTGACGACACCGGGGATCTGGCCCAGATGGGCGAGCTCCCGCAGCACGTTCCGGCACACCTTGAACTTCCGATAGTACGCCCGCGACCGGCCCGTCAGCTCGCAACGATTGCGGATGCGGGTCGGGTTGGCGTTGCGCGGCAGCTCCGCCAGCTTCAGGCGGGCGGCGAAGCGCTCCTCCATCGGACGGTTGCGGTCATTCGCGATCGCCTTCAGACGCTCGCGCTTCGCCGCGTACTGCTTCACAAGCGCCACGCGGCGCTTATTCTTCTCGATCATTCCGGACTTGGCCATGTCGGGTCCTCCGGCCTCAGCTCGTGAACGGCATGTCGAAGGCCTTCAGGAGAGCCTTGGCCTCCTTGTCGGACTTCGCGCTCGTCACGATGATGATGTCCATCCCCCGGACCTCGTCGACACGGTCGTAGTTGATTTCCGGGAAGATGATCTGCTCCTTCAGGCCCATGGCATAGTTGCCGCGGCCGTCGAAGCTGCTGCCGGAGACGCCGCGGAAGTCGCGGACGCGGGGCAGCGCGATCGTGATCAGGCGGTCGAGGAACTCGTACATACGGTCCCGGCGCAGCGTGACCTTGCACCCGAGTGGCATGCCCTCGCGCACCTTGAACTGCGCGATGGACTTGCGGGCCCGGGTCACCACCGGCCTCTGGCCTGCGATGGCGGTCAGGTCGGCGACGGCGTTCTGGACCTTCTTGGTGTCCGAGGTCGCCTCGCCCACGCCCATGTTGATGACGATCTTCTCGATCCTCGGAACCTCCAGGAGGTTGCCGTAACCGAAGTCGTCCTTCAGCCGCGGGCGGATGACGGTTTCGTATTGGTCCTTGAGACGTGCGGGCATGGTCGGCCTCAGAGGTCGATCTGCTCGCCGGACTTCTTGGCGACGCGCACCTTCCGGCGCGCCTCGCCTTCGCCGACGAACTTGTAGCCGATACGGGTGGCCTCGCCGGTCTTCGGGTCGACGTGCATCACGTTCGACACGTTGATCGGGGCCTCGATCTCGATGATGCCGCCCTGCTGGGTGGCGGTCTGCCGCTGGTGCTTCTTGACCAGGTTGACCCCGCGCACGCGCACGCGGTTCTCCTTCGGCAGGGATTCGATGATCTCTCCCTGCTTGCCCTTGTCGCGGCCGGTGATCACGACGACCTTGTCGCCCTTCTTCACCTTGAGCTTCGGCTGGGTCATCACAGCACCTCCGGCGCGAGGCTGATGATCTTCATGAACTTCTTGCCGCGAAGCTCGCGCGTCACCGGCCCGAAGATTCGGGTGCCGATCGGCTCGCCCTGCTTGTTGATCAGCACCGCCGCGTTCTTGTCGAAGCGGATGTAGGTGCCGTCGGTGCGGCGAAGGGCCATGGCCGTGCGGACGATGACGGCGCGGTGCACGTCACCCTTCTTCACGCGGCCACGCGGGATCGCCTCCTTGACGGAGACGACGATGACGTCGCCGATCGACGCAACCTTGCGCTTGGAACCGCCGAGCACCTTGATGCACTGCACCCTGCGCGCGCCGCTGTTGTCGGCCACGTCCAGGTTCGTTTGCATCTGGATCATGTTCTACCGCCTCCTCAGGCGCCGGTGCCGGCGACGGCCCCGTCGCGGACCGGCGGATGGCTGATCACCATCCACCGCTTCCGCTTCGAAAGCGGCCGGCACTCCTCGATCTCCACCACGTCGCCCGACTTGAACTGGTTGTTCTCGTCGTGCGCGGCGTACTTCTTGGACTGCTTGATGTACTTTTTGTAGACCGGGTGCATGACACGACGCTCGACAAGAACGGTGACCGTCTTGTCCATCTTGTCACTCACCACGGTGCCCTGCAGAACGCGTCGGGGCATCTCGCTTTACTCCTCAGCCTCGACCGCGGGTCACGCGGACGCCTGGGCACGCTGGCCCAGAATGGTCTTGATGCGGGCGATGTCGCGCCGCACCTCGCGCACCCGCGCCGTGTTCTCAAGCTGGCCGGAGGCCCGCTGGAAACGCAGGTTGAATTGCTCCTTTTTGAGCTGAAGCAGCTGGTCGTTCAGCTGGTCCAGGCTCTGCTGACGAAGATCGTCGGCCTTCATGCCGCGGACTCCTCACCACCCAGTCGCGTCACGACCTTGGTCTTGATCGGCAACTTCGCCGCCGCGAGCTCGAACGCCCGCTCGGCCACATCGGCCGGCACGCCGTCGATCTCGAACATGATCCGGCCCGGATGCACGCGGGCCACCCAGTACTCCGGTGCGCCCTTGCCCGAGCCCATGCGGACCTCGGCGGGCTTCGTGGACACCGGAACGTCCGGGAAGATCCGGATCCAGACGCGGCCCTGGCGCTTCATCTGGCGGGTGATCGCGCGGCGGGCCGCCTCGATCTGCCGCGCCGTGACGCGCGCCGGCTCCATCGCCTTCAGGCCGTAGGCGCCGAAGTTGAGCGTGGCCCCGGCATAGGTGATGCCGTGGATCCGCCCCTTGTGGGCCTTGCGATACTTCGTCCGCTTCGGGGACATCATGGCTCAGGGTCCTCCCGTCAACGGGCGGGCTGCTGTTCCATGGCGCGCTTGTCCTGCGCCATGGGGTCGTGGGCCAGGATCTCGCCCTTGAAGACCCACACCTTGACACCGCAGGTGCCGTAGGTGGTCTTCGCGGTCGCGGTCCCGTAGTCGATGTCCGCGCGCAGCGTGTGCAGCGGCACCCGGCCCTCGCGATACCACTCCAGCCGCGCGATCTCGGCGCCGCCGAGACGGCCAGAGCAGTTGATCCGGATGCCCTGGGCGCCGAGGCGCATGGCCGACTGGACCGCGCGCTTCATCGCGCGGCGGAAGGCCACACGACGCTCCAGCTGGCTCGAGATGTTCTCGGCGATCAGCTTGGCGTCGATCTCGGGCTTGCGGATCTCGACGATGTTCAGGTTCACCTCACCGCCCGCCAGCTTCGAGAGTTCCTGACGGATCTTCTCGATGTCGGCGCCCTTCTTGCCGATCACCACGCCCGGGCGGGCGCAGTGGATCGTGATGCGGGCGCGCTTGGCCGGCCGCTCGATGACCACGCGGGACACGCCGGCGGCGTGGGCCCGGTGGAACAGGTAGCGGCGGAGCTTCAGGTCGTCGTGGAGCAGCTGGGCATAGTCGCGCTTGGCGAACCAGCGGCTGTCCCAGGTGCGGTTGATCCCGAGGCGCAGGCCGATCGGATTGATTTTCTGACCCATGTCAGGCGGCCTCCTCAGTGGTGGCTTCGGCGCGCTCGCGGACGATGATCGTCAGGTTGGAGAAGGGCTTCTCCACCCGGCTCGACCGGCCGCGGCCACGCGCGTGGAACCGCTTCATGACGAGCGTCTTTCCGACCGTCGCCTCGCGGACGAACAGACGATCGACGTCCAGCTGATGGTTGTTCTCGGCATTCGCGATCGCAGCCTGGAGGACCTTCTTGACCTCGTTGGCGACGCGGCGCTTGGAGAACGACAGGTCGGCGAGGGCCGCCTGCGCGGCTTTGCCCCTGATGAGCTGGGCGACGAGGTTCAGCTTCCGCGGGCTCGTACGGATGAGCTTCGCGTACGCGCGCGCCTCGTTCTCGGCCACCCGGGCCGGATTGGCGGGCTTGCCCATGATTACTTCCTCTTCGCCTTCTTGTCCGCCGCGTGACCGTAGTAGGTCCGCGTCGGCGAAAACTCACCGAACTTGTGACCGATCATGTTCTCGGTCACGAGCACCGGCAGGAACTTATGGCCGTTGTAGACGCCGAAGGTGAGGCCCACAAACTGCGGCAGGATCGTCGAGCGACGCGACCAGATCTTGATGATCTCGTTGCGGCCCGACGCCCGGGACTTCTCAGCCTTCTTGAGGAGATAGCCGTCGATGAACGGCCCCTTCCAGACGGATCGTGCCATGGATCACACCCTCACTTGGCGTTCCGGCGGCGCAGGATGAACTTATCCGTCCGCTTGTTGCTGCGCGTCTTCTTGCCCTTGGTCGGCTTGCCCCACGGCGTGACCGGATGGCGACCGCCCGAGGTACGGCCTTCGCCGCCGCCGTGGGGATGGTCGATCGGGTTCATCGCGACGCCGCGGACAGACGGGCGCACGCCCAGCCACCGGTTCCGACCGGCCTTGCCGATGACGACGTTGGAGTTGTCGGGGTTCGAGACCGCCCCGATCGTCGCCATGCAGTCGGACCGGACGATGCGGAGCTCGCCCGACGCCAGCTTGATCTGCGCGTAACCCTGGTCGCGGCCGACGATCTGGCAGTAGGTGCCTGCCGCGCGCGCCAGCTGCCCGCCCTTACCGGGCTTCAGCTCGACGTTGTGCACGATGGTACCCACCGGGATCGACTTGAGCGGCATCGCGTTGCCGGGCTTCACGTCGACCTTTTCGCCCGCGACGACCTGGTCGCCGGCCTTCAGACGCTGCGGCGCCAGGATGTAGGCGAGCGAGCCGTCGGCGTACTTGATCAGCGCGATGAAGGCGGTGCGGTTGGGATCGTACTCCAGCCGCTCCACCGTCGCCGGCTCGTCGAACCGGCGGCGCTTGAAGTCCACGAGACGATAGCGCTGCTTGTGGCCGCCACCCATCCGGCGCGCGGTGATGCGGCCGGTGTTGTTGCGGCCACCCGAGCCGTGGAGACCCTCGGTCAGCGACTTGACGGGCTTGCCCTTCCACAGCTCCGACCGGTCCACCTGCACGAGCTGGCGGAGCGACGGGGTGATCGGGCGGAATGTCTTCAATGCCATGGCTGTCGACCTCCCGTCAGACGCCCGTGGCGATGTCGATCGACTGGCCCTGGGCCAGCGTCACCACCGCCTTCTTGAAGTCCGACCGGCGTCCCATGATGCCGCGGAACCGCTTGGTCTTGCCCTTCTGGATAAGGGTGTTGACCGCAGTCACCTTGACCTTGAACAGCCCTTCGACGGCCGCCTTGATCTCCGGCTTCGTGGCGTCGAGCGGAACCCGGAACGTGACCTGGTTGTGCTCGGAGACGCGCGACGACTTTTCGGTGATCACCGGGGAGAGGATGACGTCGTACATCCGCTCCTGGGTGAGCTTCGGCTTCGGCCAGATCTTCATTTCAGGCGGGCCTCCAGCTGCTCGACGGCGTTCCGCGTCAGGACCAGCGTGTCGTGCCGCAGAATGTCATAGACGTTGGCGCCGTGCTCGGGCAGCACGTCGATCTTGGGAATGTTGCGTGCCGCGCGGACGAAGTTCTCGTCGAGGTTCGACCCGTCAATGAACAGCACGTTCTGGAACCCGAGCTTGGCGAAACGGGCCACCAGCGCCTTGGTCTTGTGCGTGTCGGTCTTCGCCACGTCGAGGATGACGAGCTTACCCTCTTCGCGCTTGGACGACAGAGCCGTCTTCAGCGCGAGCTTGCGCACTTTCTTCGGCAGGTCCGTCGCATGGCTGCGCGGCGTCGGGCCGAAGATCACGGCGCCGCCGCGGAACTGCGGCGAGCGCAGCGACCCCTGGCGGGCGCGGCCGGTGCCCTTCTGCTTGTAAGGCTTCTTCGTCGTGCCGGCGATCTGGCTGATGATCTTGGTCGCATGGGTTCCCTGGCGGCGCTTGTTCAGCTGCCAGTTCACCATGCGGGCCAGGATGTCGGCGCGCGTCGGAAGGCCGAACACGTCCTCGGACAGTTCGATCTGGCCGACGGTCTCGGCGTCGAGGTTGAGGATGTCGAGCTTCATGGGATCAGCCCTCCTGCGCGTCGGCGGCGGGCGCGTCGCCCGAGGGCGCGGAGGCCTTCAGCGCGGCCGGGAACGGCAGGTTGAGGTCCTTCGGCGCCGGACGCTTGACCGCGTCGCGCACCATCACCCAGGCACCTTCGTGACCGGGCACGGAGCCCTTCACGAGGATCAGCCCCTGGTCCTCGTCGATGCGGACGACCTTCAAGTTCTGGGTGGTGACCTGCTCGACGCCGAGGTGGCCAGCCATCTTCTTGTTCTTGAACGTCTTGCCGGGGTCCTGCCGGTTGCCGGTCGAGCCGTGCGAGCGGTGGGACACCGACACGCCGTGCGTCGCGCGCAGGCCGCCGAAGTTCCAGCGCTTCATGGCGCCCGCGAAGCCCTTGCCGATCGTCGTTCCGGTCACGTCCACGAACTGGCCGGGAACGAAGTGGGCGGCCGAAAGCTCGGCGCCGACCTCGATCAGACCCTGCGGATCGACACGGAACTCGACGACCTTGCGCTTGGGCTCCACCTTCGCCTTCGCGAAGTGGCCGCGCATCGGCTTCGTCACGTTCTTCGTCTTGATTTTTCCCGCGCCGAGCTGGACGGCCGAGTAGCCGTCCGCTTCGACCGTGCGCTGGGCGACGACCTGGACGTCGTCGATCCGGAGCACGGTGACGGGCACGTGTTCACCCTCGTCCGTGAAGACGCGGGTCATGCCCACCTTCTGCGCGATCAGACCGGATCGCAGCATCATCTCTTCTCCTCGTCGGGGACGTACTCGGCGTCAGCGGTCTGCCGGCAGAGGTCCCGGGTTCGTCGGAGGCCCGGAGGCCTCAGAGCTTGATTTCGACGTCCACGCCGGCGGCGAGGTCGAGCTTCATCAGCGCGTCCACCGTCTGCGGGGTCGGGTCGACGATGTCGAGCAGCCGCTTGTGCGTGCGGATCTCGAACTGTTCGCGCGACTTCTTGTCGATGTGCGGGCTGCGCAGCACCGTGAAGCGCTCGATCTGGGTCGGGAGCGGGATCGGACCCCGCACCCGGGCACCGGTCCGCTTCGCGGTGTTCACGATCTCGCTCGTCGACTGGTCGAGCACGCGATGATCGAACGCCTTGAGGCGGATCCGGATGTTCTGGCTGTCCATCGTCTTCACCTGTGTTTCGGTCCCGGCGCCGCGACGCACCACCGCGCCGGGCCGATCGATCCTTGGTCTTGCTGTCTGGACTACTCGATGATCTTTGCGACGACGCCGGCACCGACGGTGCGGCCGCCCTCGCGGATGGCGAAGCGCAGGCCCTCGTCCATGGCGATCGGCGCGATCAGGTGCACCTCGATCGAGATGTTGTCGCCCGGCATCACCATCTCGGTGCCCTCGGGAAGCACCACCTGGCCCGTCACGTCCGTCGTGCGGAAGTAGAACTGCGGACGGTA
>Ga0315907_10005914_pt1 | contig 13123 bp, 14 predicted proteins | sample LakEriMetagenome_3_FD_203525 | JGI IMG/M metagenome (GOLD analysis project Ga0315907, IMG submission 203525) | Freshwater fungal communities from buoy surface, Lake Erie, Ohio, United States - Buoy 12 MA123 | ecosystem: Environmental > Aquatic > Freshwater > Lake > Lake biofilm | place: USA...
CTGCGTCGGGCTCGGCTCTGCGACCGTCGGTGCGGCCGGGGCAGTGTCCTGAGTGGTCGAAGCCGGCTTCTTCTTCGTCGCCTTGGCCACCTTCTTCGTGGTTTGCGTCGTGGACTCAACTTTCGTTGCGACGACCGGTGCAGGCTGTGCTTCGGTGGCGACGATTTCGTCGGTCGCGGGGATCGCCTCGGCCGCGAGGTTCTGGAGAACATCTGCGACATTCGCAACCTGGGCCGGGGTGACGACTTTGTCGCCGGCCTTTCCGTCGCAGGCCACGAGGCCCGCGGAGAGGAAGAGGGAGGCGGCGGTGGCGCCGGCGGCGATTGCGATGCGCTTCAGGTTCTTGTTGTTGATCCGGTTCGTGTTCATTGTTTTCTCCTTGTGTGGTGGGCCCCTTGTGGGCTTCGTTGCCGTACAGAGCCGCGACCCCCGCTGGCGCGGACACTTTTCTCCCGACTTTTTTGGAAATCCCTGAAACCCATGCAGCGCAACGGTTTCTGGGTGCATGCCGGTCCGGTTCTCGGTGCGAGATGTCGCGAAATGCGGGTCAACACACACCGAGAACCCGGGGGTTTTCGGCGCGGATCTTGACGAAAACTGCACCTGGAGGCGCCGAGAATCCAAAACCTGAGTTGATGAGTCGGGAATTGGGGCGTAGCGTCACCCGCCATGAGCAACGCTTCCTGGGGTTTTGAAACCCGCCAAATCCACGCCGGCCAAAGCCCCGACCCCGCGACCGGTTCGCGCGCGGTGCCGATCTACCAGACCACCTCGTACCAGTTCCGTGACTCGGCGCACGCGCAGAACCTTTTCGCGCTCGCAGAGATCGGCAACATCTACACGCGCATCATGAACCCGACGCAGGCCGTGCTCGAAGCGCGCGTCGCAGATCTCGAAGGCGCAGTCACCACCGCAGTCGGTTTGCCCGGTGCCCTCGTCGTCAGCTCGGGTCAGGCCGCCGAGACGCTTGCGATTCTCACGCTCGCAGAAGCGGGCAGCCACATCGTCGCGTCGCCGTCGCTCTACGGCGGCACGTACAACCTGTTGCACTACACATTGCCGAAGATGGGAATCGAAGTGTCGTTCGTCGACGACCCGCACGACCTGCAGCAGTGGAAGAGTGCAGTGAAGCCGAACACGAAGGCCTTCTACGGTGAAGTTCTCGCCAACCCGAAGAACGACGTGTTCGACATCGAAGGTGTGTCGAAGGTTGCCCACGACGTCGGAGTGCCGCTCATCATCGACAACACGGTCCCGACCCCGTACGGCATTCGTCCGCTCGAGTGGGGTGCCGACATCGTCGTGCATTCACTCACCAAGTTCATGGGTGGCCACGGTTCGAGCATCGCCGGTGCGATCGTCGACGGCGGCAAGTTCGACTTCTCGGCGAGCGGTCGCTTCCCGAACTTCACCGAGCCCGACCCGTCGTACCACGGCCTCGCGTACTGGCCGGCTCTCGGACCGGGCAGCTACATCATCAAGGCCCGCGTGCAGATGCTGCGCGACCTCGGCGCTGCCGTCAGCCCGTTCAACGCATGGACGATCCTGCAGGGAATCGAAACGTTGTCGCTGCGCATGGAGCGTCACTGGTCGAATGCGGCACAGGTCGCCGAGTACCTGACTAAGAACCCGAAGGTCGAAAGCGTGTCGTGGGCGGGACTCCCGTCGAGCCCGTGGAACGAGCGCGCGAAGAAGTACTTCCAGGGTCGCGGCTTTGGTTCGATCATCGCGTTCAACGTGAAGGGCGGCCGCGATGCGGGCCAGAAGTTCGCCGAGGCGCTGAAGTTGCACAGCCACGTCGCGAACATCGGTGACGTGCGCAGCCTCGTCATCCACCCTGCATCGACGACTCACAGCCAGTTGACCGAAGCAGAGCAACTTGCATCGGGTGTGCACCCGGGCATGGTTCGCCTCTCCGTGGGTCTCGAGACGATCGGCGACATCCTCGCCGACCTCGACCTCGGCTTCGCTGCGATCTAACGCGGCTTTGCCGCCGTCCGGCACGGCATCAACTAACTTGGTCGCGTGAGCGACAGCATCGATACGCGTACGGGCTGGATGTCAAACGACGTCCTGAATGACGTGCGCGATCGGGTTCCCCTCGTTTACGTCGACGCGGTTCCCGTGCGCGTCGACGAGGCGGGAAACGTCACGCACGTTGGCATGCTGCTGCGTCAGGCCGCTGACGGTTCGATCAGCCGAATGGTCGTGTCGGGTCGTGTGATGCTGAACGAACGCATCCGTGAGGCGCTCATCCGCCACCTTGAAAAAGACCTCGGCCCGCTCGCTTTGCCGCGTGTTCCTCCCGAGCCGGCACCGTTCACCGTCGTCGAATATTTCCCGGACCCGACCGTGAGTGGCTTCCACGATCCGCGTCACCACGCGGTGTCGCTTGCCTATGTGGTGCCCGTGTCGGGGGAGTGTCAGCCAACGCAGCAAGCGTTGGAGCTCACGTGGTTCACGCCCGTTGAAGCGGTGAGCGATCGGGTGCGCCGCGAGATGACGGGCGGCCACGACCGCCTCATCCGCCTCGCGCTTGCTTCAGTCGGCCAACTGCCCTAGCCGCGACGGCGTCGGCGTACGACGCGCTTGTTCCCCGGGCGCAGGTGCGGCGCGGGGGAGATGACCGTGGTGTTTTCGTCGAGGGGAATTTGGATGCCGTCTTTGTCGATGTCGGTCGGTTCGCCCGAGAATTCCGACACCGCGGCGGGCTGTTCCTTTGGGCGGCGGCCCAACACCTGGTCGATGGCAAGCATGCCCCCTGCAACGATCGCCCCGGCGAGTCCGTGCTTGCGGTGGGCGCGGGCGACCATGTTCTCGCGTGCCTCGGCGTTGCGGGCCTCGAGACGCGCTATGTCATCGTCGACCATGTCATCGTCGACCGTGTCATCGTCGACCGTGTCGGCGTCGACCGAATCATCGACTGCGTCACCGTCGACGGGATCATCTTCGACCGGCGCGTCGTGATCGACGGCGTGTTCGTCGTCGCGCTCGTCGGACATGCGTCGAGCGTACCGTTCATGTGACGGTCGTATTCGTCGGTGCGTCTAACATTCCGTCATGCCAGAGGGCGACACGATCCATCGAGCAGCAGCGGCCCTGCGCACGGCGCTCGTGGGTCGTCAGATGGTCGGATTCGAGGCTCCGCGTCTGGCAGGTCCGGCACCTCGCGTGGGTCGCACGATCGAATCGGTCGATGTGCACGGCAAACATCTCGAAATCGTGTGGGACGACAATGTCATTCTGCACACACACATGCGCATGACGGGTAGTTGGCATCTCTATCGACGTGGCGAGCGTTGGCGCAAACCGAGGCGTCTCGCCCGTGTCGTCATCGAAACCATCGAGTGGGTTGCCGTGTGTTTCAGCGCACCCGTTGTCGAGACCTACCGTGCCGACAGCTTCGTACGTCATCCGAACTTTGGTCGGCTCGGTCCCGACTTGTGCAAGGCCGATGTCGACGTCGACGAATGCGTGCGCCGCATGATGTCGTACTCCGACCCTTCGCGTTCGATCGCAGAAGTGATGCTCGACCAACACGTGATGTGTGGAGTCGGCAACGTGTACCGATGCGAGGTGCTGTGGGCGTGCGAAGTACATCCGCACGCCACGGTTGGTTCATTGCCACAGTCGGCATGCGTCGAGCTCGTGCGCACGGCCGCCGACATGCTGCAGGCGAATCTGCAGCACACCGCACGCATCACCACGACGACGACACCCGGTGGTCTCGCGGTGTACGGCCGGAACCATCAGCGTTGTGAACGCTGTCAGGGAATCGTCGCCGTCGAACAGCACGGCCAACCGCCGCGCCTGTTGTACTGGTGTCCCGAATGTCAGACGCGCTGTCAGCCGGCGCCGAAGCGTGATGATTCGAACCCGCTCGCCCGACGTACCGACCCGCACCCTGCCGGTGCGCAATTCATCGCCGAACTGATCGACGACCACGATCGCTTCAGCGACGTCGACGAGCTGGAAGCCAGTTAGTCACACGGCACCGGTCGGCAGGTGACTAGGCCCCGAGCAGGCTGCGCGAGGCCAACACGCGGTCGACTGAGATCACCAGTGCGACGCGGTCGGGGCGTTCCTTGGGCTGTTGGTATCGGGCTGCGTAGCCGGCCACCGCGGCAGCAACGTCCCCCGGATCGGTCGTCGCGCGAATGACGCCTTCGAGGGTGACCCAACGGCCCCCGTCGACCTGCGAGACCGCGGCACGGCCGCCACGACGGGCGTTGGCGACCTTCTGGCAGCCGTCGAAGGTGATGATGCGCACTTCACCTGTTGCCGCGTCGTAGCTGAACCCCACCGGCACGACGTGCGGGCTGCCGTCGGCGCGCAGGGTGGTGAGCGACGCGAGATGGCGTTCGGCGAGGAAGTCGGCGAGCGCGGCCGAAAGGTCAGACGGTCGTGATGGCATGGAGGATGTCCAACTTGGCGGCACGTCTCGCGGGACCGATGGCAGCGATGATGCCGACGACGATCGATGCCAAGAGGATGGTGACGATCGTGCCGAACGGAATCTGCAGGGTGCTGACGAAGGTTTCGGGAAGCGCGGTTGCGACCGCCATGCCCAAGGGAACCCCAACGACGACACCGAGCGTCGCGCCGAAGACCGAAACGATGATGGCCTCCCAACGCACCGAACGCTTCAGTTGGCGTCGCGTCATGCCCACGGCGCGCAACAGGCCGAACTCGCGCGTACGTTCGAAGACGGAGAGCGCCATCGTGTTGGCGATGCCGAGCACGGCAATCGCGATCGCGAACACGAGCAACGAGTAGACGATGAACAGCAACTGATTCAGCTGGTCTTCCTGGCTTTGTTGGAACTCGACTCGGTCCTGCACCTCGGCACTCGGGAACTCCGTCGCCACGGCTTCGACGGCAGCACGCGCAACATCAGCATCGACACCGTCGGCGATCTTTGCACCGATGAAGAAGTCGAGCGGAGGAGCCGACGATGCCGCGTTCAGCGTGTCGAGGCTGACGAGCCAGTTACCGACGATCGACGAGTCGCCGTAGATTGCGCCGACTTGCAACGCAGTGACCTTGCCGTTCTGCCAGGTCATCTTGATGGTGTCGCCCACCGACACGCCGAGGTCGCGTGCCGGGTCCTTGTGCAAGAGCACCGCACCATCGGCAATCGAATCGAAGCTGCCGCTTTGGATGTCGGCGTCGACGAGCTCACCCATCGACGGGTCGACCGCACCGATCGACTTCGATTCGCCCTCGACCTGGGCGTTGGCGGCGCGGAACGGCGAGACGGCGCCCAGCTCGGGCAATTGGGCGAGTTTGTCGGCGAACGCGACGGGCAGGCCCTGGAAGCCGCTGTTGGTGACGTAGAAGTCGGCGGTGATCGACGTGCCGAGCGCCTTGCGCAATGTGGCCTGAACCGATGCCGCGACGACGGCGATCGTGCTGACGAGCGCGAGGCCGATCATCAGCGCCGATGCGGTCGAGGCGGTGCGTCGCGGCTGGCGCTGCGCATTGCGGCTGGCGATGCGGCCGGGGGTCTTCCTGTTCATCGACCGACCGGGGAAGGGAAGGATGTTGCTGACGATGCGGCTGACGGGCGCGGCGACCGACTGCGAGAGGCTGGCGACGCCGAGGAAGATCATCACCGCGCCGACGGCACCCGCGAGGAGAATGCCGACCGTGCCGCCGGGCTGCGCGAAGAGACCGACGACGAAGAGCACGATGCCGACAACCAGAGTCGTCGTCGCAACGACGAGGCGTTTGTTGCGCTGCAGGCTCGAGAAGCCGACCTCGGGCCGCATTGCGGCGACCGGGGGAATGCGCCCGGCGCGAGCCGCCGGAACGAACGCTGCGAGCAGCGTGACGCCGACACCGACCAACAGCGACACCGCAATGGTGCGGGCCGAGATGACCGTCGACGCCGACGGGAACGCCGCGCCGGTCGCATTGAACAGTGCGGTGATGCCCTTCGAGACGAGAACGCCACCTGCGATGCCAAGGGCAGTCGCCAGCAGACCGATGATTCCCGACTCGCCCAGGATCATCATGCGGATCTGACGGATGTCGGCGCCGATCGCGCGCAGCAATGCGAGCTCGCGCAGGCGCTGGCTGACGATGATGGCGAAGGTGTTGAAAATGAGGAACGCACTGACGAAGAGCGAGATGGCGGCGAACCCGAGCAGCACCTTGCCGAAGATGTCGATGATGTCGTTGATCGCGCCCGCGGTTTCCTTCGCTGACTGGTCGCCGGTGATGACCTCGTAGGGGGAGCCGGAGGCGTCCGCGCCGATCGCAGCGGCAACGGCGTCCTGCACCGCGGGTTGCGAGGCACCGGCGGCAAGTCCGATGAAGATGGAGTCGACGCGGCCGTTCGTGCCGAGGAACTCGTCGGCCGTCGCGGGATCGAACGCGCTGACGCTGGCACCCCCGCCGCCTTCGGTGGTCTTCGTGCCGGTGAGCCCGACCAGGGTGAAATCAGCGCTGCCGTTCGGGCCGACGATCGGCACCGTCTCGCCGAGTGCGTACCCGGCGCGCTCGGCCGACTTCTTGTCGATCGCCACTTCGCCGGCGGCGCGGGCCTCGCGACCTTCGAGAACGAGACGGCCGTCGAGGCCCTCGGTTCCGTACCACGCGATGCCGAACGACGGCCCCGAGGTTTGCAGTGGCTTGCCGTTCTTCTTGATGATCGTGGCCTGACGCAGGATGTTCACCTCGACGGTTCGAACACCTTCGACCTTGGCGATGTCGGCAACGAGCGAGTCGGGAACGGGGTCGCGCTGCGCCGTGGCCTCGTCGCCGAACGCGATGCGCGCGCGAACCTCGAGGTCGACGTCACCCTGGAGTTCGTCGAACAGGCCGTTGATCGCGCCCTTCACGCTGTCGGTGAGCATGAACGCGCCCGATACAAAGGCGACGCCGAGAACGATTGCGAATGCGGTGAGCAGAACGCGGAACTTGCGCGCCAGCACACCGCGGATGGTCAGTCGAACGACGGGGGAGGACATGGCCGGTCAGGCGAGACGCTTCATGCGGTCGAGCACACGCTCGGCAGTTGGCTCGCTGATCTCATCGACGACCTTGCCGTCGGCGAGGAAGATGACTCGATCGGCGTACGAGGCCGCATTCGGGTCGTGGGTGACCATCACGATGGTCTGGCCGAATTCGCTGACGGCGCGACGCATGAATCCCAACACGTCGGAACTGGACTTGCTGTCGAGGTTGCCCGTCGGCTCGTCGGCGAAGATGATCTTCGGCTTGCTGGCCAGCGCGCGTGCCACGGCGACGCGCTGCTGCTGGCCACCCGACAGTTCCGCCGGTTTGTGGTCGAGACGATCACGCAGACCGACTGCGTCGATGACGCGGTCGACCCACGGCGCGTCGGGCTCGACGTCGCCCAAGTCGAGCGGCAGTTCGATGTTCTCGCGCGCAGTAAGCGTGGGAATGAGGTTGAAGGCCTGGAAGACGAATCCCACCTGTTCGCGGCGCACGTGCGTGAGTTGGCGTTCACTCAGGGTCGCCAGATCGACGTCGCCGATGAACGCACGCCCCGACGTGAGCGAATCGAGTCCCGCGAGACAGTGCATGAGGGTCGACTTGCCCGAGCCACTGGGGCCCATGATCGCGGTGAATTCACCGCTGCGGAATTCGACCGAGACACCGTCGAGGGCGCGCACTTCGCTGTCACCCTTGCCGTAGATCTTCGATGCGTCGACGGCGCTGGCCGCTGCCGTGTGTGCCGTGTGTGCCGTGTGTGCCGTGTGTTCTTGGGGAACCGAGGGGGTTGAGTTCACTAGTCTGTTCTACAAGGCACACGACGGGGGTGACAACGTGAGAGTTGATCCGGCAGCAAATGAGCATCTGCATCCGTACCTCACGTCGCTCGGTGAGAAAGTCGAGACCGCGTGCCCGGGCCGCACCGCAGAAGTGATCAGCAACGCAATTCGTGGCGCCCTCGGACTGCCGCGCGTTGACGTCGACGAACTCACTGCTGCCGAGTCGACCGTGCACATGATTGCCGAGCAGTTCGTGATCGACGTGCACGGGGTCACCGACCAGCAGTTCGCCGCGTTGAAGCAGCATTACGCCGAACCGGAAATCGTTGCGATGCTTTTCCGCATGGCGCTCGCCGACGGCCTGGGCAAGTTGGAGAAGGTGGCCTGATGTCGACGACACCGCGTCTCGCGCCGGTCGATCCGAATGCCCGCTCGGTATTCGGGTCAATACTCGCTCACCAGCCCGGTCTCGCGGCCGCGTTTTTCGAACTGTACGGAGAGTTCTGGAACCGCGGTGTCCTCGACCATGCGTCGAAGGAGACCGCGCGTGTGCGCAATGCGCGCATCACCGACTGCGGGTATTGACGCAACGTCCGCTTCACGGTCGTGGAGCAGCGCAACCTGACGGAAGACGAAGTCGACCTCATCGACGACGATTACGCATCGTCACGTCTTGCCGAACGCCAGAAGCTCGCCATCACGTTCGCCGACGCGTTTCTTTCGGCGCAGGGCCCCCCGTCGGCTGACGTGCAGACACGCATCGAAGAAGAGTTCAACCCCGCCGAACTTGCCGAACTGGGTATCGGCCTCGCCCTCTTCCACGGCTTCAGCAAGATGCTCATCATCTCGGGCTGTGAACCCGAAGAGATGGACACCACGGTGCTGGCCGCCCCCGGCAGCCAACCCCGCTGACGCGTCTACCAACCTTCGTAGTGGACGACTTCGGACACGTCCTTGCGTGACACCGGCCCCGTCGGACCGTCGGGGAAGCCGAGGGGAATGGTCGTGCCGATGAACACCTCATCGGGGATGCGCAGGATGCGACGAATGTCGGCTTCGAACATGCCGTGCAGCGTGGTGAAAGCGGCACCGAGACCCAGTGCGCGCGCAGCGACGACGAGGTTCTGGCTCGCCGCATAGACGGCTGAATACATGAAGGTCTCGCGCGGCGCGCCGGGCGGATAGATGTTGTGTCCGCACACGAAAATGATGCACGGGAAGTTGCCCATGTTCGCGCCGAGATTCTTCGCGCCGGCAAGGGTGCGACGGTCGACTGCACTTTCGGGTACCGGCATCGCCGCAACGCGATCGGCGAACGGCTTGAACAGGTCGCCCAGTTCCTTTCGCACGGCCGGGTCGGTGACGACGACGAAGTCCCACCCCTGTGTGTTGTTCGGGCTGCTGGCACGTGTCGCGGCCCACAGCACCTTGTCGAGCAATTCCTGGGGCACGGGGTCCGGCTTGAAGAAGCGCATCGCGCGCGCGGTTCCCATTGCTTCGAATACGTCCATCGTGCCTTTGTCCATGGCCCTATCGTGACACTTCCCGCACGGGGCGGCGACACACGCGTCGACAACACGGAAGAATGGGGTGATGGAGGTGTTCGAAACCGGGTTGATCGTGGGTCGATTCCATCCGCCCCACCTTGGTCATTCCTGGTTCATCGACGAAGCCTCACAGCGTTGCCGTCGGCTCGTGGTGTTCGTCAACACCCGCGACGGAGAAACCGTGCCGGGCGAATTGCGTGCTCAGTGGCTGGCCGGGCTGCACCCCAAAGTCACGGTCAGGCAGGTTGCGCACGACCTCGACACCGACTGGAACGACGAAGAACTGTGGGCGAAGTGGATCGCACTGTTCCGTGCGCACTGGCCGCACGAATCGGGACCGGACGTGGTGTTCTCGTCGGACTCGTACGTGAGTGAACTTTCGCGTCGGCTCGGTGCGCAGGCGGTCGTTGTCGACGAGCCCCGCGTGAACGTACCGATCAGTGCCACCCAGATACGCAACGACCCACTCGGCAACCTCGGGATGCTTGCTCCCGTGGTACGCGAGTGGGTCGAGTCGAATCACCGGCTGTTCGGCCGGTGACGGCTACTTCTTGTTGGGCTGGGGGAGAACCCGCAGGTACGGCTTCACTGCCTTCCAACCACCGGGGAAGAGCGTCTTGGCTTCTTCGTCGCTGACGGCTGCGCCGATGATGACGTCGTCGCCGTCTTTCCAGTTGGCCGGCGTCGCAACCTTGTAGTTGGCGGTCAACTGCAGCGAGTCGATGACGCGCAGCACTTCGTCGAAGTTGCGTCCCGTCGAAGCGGGGTAGGTGATCGTCAACTTGACCTTCTTGTCGGGGCCGATGACGAACACCGAACGCACGGTGAGGGTGTCGTTCGCGTTCGGGTGGATCATGTCGTAGAGATCGCTGACCTTGCGATCAGGGTCGCCGATCATCGGGAAGTTGACGGGCGTGCCCTGCGTTTCGCCGATGTCGCCTTCCCACTTCAGGTGCGAATCGACGGGGTCGACCGACAGGCCGATCACCTTCACGTTGCGCTTGTCGAACTCGGGCTTGATGCGTGCCACGTAGCCGAGCTCGGTGGTGCACACCGGGGTGAAGTCCTTCGGGTGGGAAAAGAGGACGCCCCACGAGGTGCCGAGCCACTCGTGGAAGTTGATCGTGCCCTGGGTGGTCTCTGCGGTGAAGTCAGGAGCGGTATCGCCAAGTCGTAGTGCCATGCGCGGCACGATAACGCTGTTTCGCCCAATCCCGACAACTTTGGTCGGGATTTATATTCAGATAGTTGACATTGTCTAGGAAAAGGTAGACACTGTCAGGTATGAACGTTTCCGACTCCCGCGTCCATGAGCGTCGCTGGCTCATCCTTGCCGTCCTGTGTCTGTCGTTGTTCCTCGTCGTCGTCGACAACCTCATCGTCAACGTCGCGATTCCCACCCTGTCGCGCGAACTCAACGCGGGCACGTCGGCCCTGCAGTGGATCGTCGACTCGTACAGCCTCGTCTTTGCCGGCTTGCTTCTCGCAGCGGGCGGCGTCGGTGATCGCTTCGGCCGGAAGGGCACCCTGCAGATCGGTCTCGTTCTCTTCGCGATCTGTTCGACGTTCGCTGCGTTTTCCGGGTCGACCGGTTCGCTCATCTTCTGGCGCGGCGCAATGGGAATCGGTGCGGCGCTCGTGTTCCCCGCGACGCTTGCGATCGTCACCAACGTGTTCACCGATCCGGTGGAACGGGCCAAGGCAATCGGAGTGTGGTCGGCCGTGTCGGGTGCAGCCGTTGCGTTCGGCCCCGTTGCCGGTGGACTTCTCCTCGAACATTTCTGGTGGGGTTCGGTCTTCCTCATCAACGTACCGATCGTCGCCGTGGCCCTGTTGCTCGGTGCGCGGTTCGTGCCGACCTCGAAGGATCCTTCGGGTCATCACATCGAGCCGCTCGGTTTCATCCTGTCGATCGCGATGATCGGTTTGCTCGTCTTCACCGTCATCGAGGGGCCACACCGCGGTTGGGCATCGGCAGCGACACTCGGTGGGTTTGCCGCCTCTGCGGCGTTGCTTGCGGCGTTCATCGCTTGGGAACTACGCGTCGCCAATCCGTTGCTCGACGTGCGCACGTTCCGCAACGCACGATTCAGCGCCGGGTCGACCGCGATCTTCATCGCCTTCTTCGCGCTGTTCGGTTTCACCTTTCTCGTCACGCAGTACTTCCAATACGTCCGTGGCTATTCCACGCTCAGTTCGGGTCTGCACACCCTGCCCTTCGCCATCGGCGCCGGAATCACCGGCCCGTCGGCCGCACGCCTCGCCCTGCGGTTCGGAACAAAGCGCGTCGTCAGTTGGGGGTTGTTCTCGATGGCGCTCGGTCTCGCGCTCGCTTCGCAGTTCGAAGCCGACACCAGCTACTGGGCGTTCGTCGTTCCGTCGATGGTGCTGCTCGCCTCCGGTCTCGGTTGCGTGACATCACCCGCCACGGAGGCCGTGATGGGTTCTGTCACCAGGGAAAAGGCCGGCATCGCCTCGGCGGTGAACGACACCGCTCGTGAAGTCGGCGGAACGCTTGGCGTCGCCGTCGTCGGCAGCGTGTTCGCGTCGCTCTACGGACCGAAAATCCTCGACAACCTCGCCGGGCTGCCGATTCCCAAAGAGGGCCTCGACGCCGCCGAAAGTTCGATGGCCGCCGCGCTCATCGTTGCCGAACGCGCCCCCGCTGCCGGTCAGGGCGCCATCGTCACCGCGGCCCGCGATGCGTTCATGAGCGGCTGGATGTCCGCGTCACTCGTTGCCGCGGGAATTGCGATCGTGGGAAGCGTGCTGACGCTGGTGTTCCTGCCGAACCGCGCCGCTTCACACGACATCTCTAGCGCAGCGGCCTGATTGCCTCGAGTCATGTTGCGCGGCGCACTCGGACGACACGCGGGCAACAGAGCGCCGGGTACTGGCCCCTCGCTCGAACGCCTTGTCAGTGACTGAACTCGACCTTGGGAAGAATGCGGTCGAGCCACTTCGGCAGGTACCACGTCTTGTCGCCGAGAAGACCGAACAGTGATGGCACGAGCATCATTCGGATGAGCGTCGCGTCGAGCAGAACTGCGACGGCGAGCGTGATGCCGAGTTCGGTTGGCGGAATCGGGCCGGTGACGCCGAAGGCGATGAAGACCACGATCATGATGAGCGCGGCGTTCGTGATGGGGCGGCCGGTACGGGCAATTCCTTCGCGAATCGCCAATTGCGAATCGCCCGTTGCGTCGTGGTGTTCCTTGATCGAAGCGAGCAGGAACAGCTGGTAGTCCATGGACAAGCCGAAAAGAAGCGCAAAGAAGAAGAGTGGTGCCCATGCGTTGATGAAGCCCTGTTCCTCGATACCGATCAGATTGGCGCCGATTCCGTGCTGAAAGACGATGGTTGCGAAGCCGAAGCTCGCGGCGACGGAGATGAGGTTCATCACGACCGATGCGAGGGCGATGGTGATGCTGCGGAACACGACGAGCAACAGAACGAATGCAACGATCATGATGAGCGCCACGGCGAGCGGGAACGATCCGATGAGTGCATCGGTCAGGTCGCCGTTTTGTGAGCCGGGTCCGCCGACAAGTGCTTCGGGCGACACGTCGTTCACGGCGTCGCGGAGGCGTGTGACGGTGTCGTCGGTTGCGTTGTCGGACGGTCCGGTCTTCGGGAACGCACGAATGGCAAGACGCCCACTTTCAGCGGGTTCGGTCACGATCCCGACCTGAACGATGTTCGGGTCTTGTCCGACAACGTCGACGATCGCCTGGGCATCGGCGGCGGGAGCCGTGATGAACAGCGGTGCGACTCCTCCGTCGCCGAATGCGGCAACTGCGGCGTCATAGCCGTCGCGGCTCTGCGCGCCCTTGT
>Ga0315907_10005915_pt1 | contig 13123 bp, 13 predicted proteins | sample LakEriMetagenome_3_FD_203525 | JGI IMG/M metagenome (GOLD analysis project Ga0315907, IMG submission 203525) | Freshwater fungal communities from buoy surface, Lake Erie, Ohio, United States - Buoy 12 MA123 | ecosystem: Environmental > Aquatic > Freshwater > Lake > Lake biofilm | place: USA...
CCGACGCTTGCGCGTCGTCTGACTACTGGTTTATCAAGACTCTAGTCTTTTTTCTTTGAGTTTTTTTTCGGTGCCGGAACTTCAGAGGACTTACTCGCCGGTTTTTCAGATGGCGTTTTTTCACTCGAGGGTTTTTCGGTGCTCGATGAACCGCTCGAGGAGGATCCACTGTCGGCTGCAGCCGATTTTTTGTAGGAGTCGCTGCGGTAATCGGTTTGGTAAAACCCAGAGCCTTTGAAGACTACTGCCGCTCCGGTGCCGATCAAGCGCCGAAGCTTGAGTTTCTTGCACGCAGGGCACTTGCGCTCTGGGTCGGCTGAGATGCTTTGGAACAGCTCAAATCGATGGCCGCAAGCGTCGCACTCGTAATCGTAGGTTGGCATGGCTTGTCTTTTTTCAATCGCGAGGGACTATTGGGTACGGAAACGCCAAAGGAATCGATCAACCTATCCTAGCTGACCGGTCCAGTCGAGACGACCACCATGCTCGGGCGAACCACTCGGTCGTGAAGTGTGTAGCCTGTGCTGTGCTCGACTGCGACACTACCGGCAGGGTGTTCACCGCTGGGTTGTTGGGCGATCGCTTGGTGTACGTTGGGGTCAAAAGGTTTTCCAACCCCCGGAATCTGCTTGCAATGATGCTTGCTCAGCACGTTGACTAACTGCTGTTGAACTAGCTTTACCCCAGCGACGAGCCCTTCGGTGCTAGAACCAGGAATTGCAGACTCGATCGCACGGTTGAGGTTGTCGAGCACATCGAGCAGATCGGTGACCAACGGCATTGCGGCATACTTCAGTTGCTGGTCGACGTCTCGGAGAATCCGGCGTCTGAAGTTCTCCAGTTCGGCTTGGGCTTTGAGTTCGCGGTCTCGCAGCTCGGCGACCTGAAGTTCCAGGGTTTGGACGAGCATTTCGGGCGAATCATCGTCGATCGAATCGTAGAGTTCGTTGGTGTCTTCGGAGAAGTAGGAGTCCTCTTGGGATTCCTCTCTGGATTCGCTTTTGGCTCCATCGGGAAGGTCTGCAGGGTTGAGCCATGGTTTGTTCTTTGGATCTTTATCGTTTTCTGTGCTCATATCGAAACCTATCTTAGATAAATTCGCGGGTGTTTTTGAGTCGGATCAGCTGTTGCCTTGGCCTTGGAAGTAGGCCACGATACGGTCCATAAAGGTTTTGCGTTCTGGCGAGATGTGTTTTTCTTCGAGCTCGGCCAATTCCCGCAGAAGCTCCTGTTGGCGTTTGTTGAGTTTTTTGGGAACCTCGATAAACGTTTGGATCAGCAGGTCCCCTCGGCCCGAGGTGTGCGGGTCGGGCATGCCTTGTCCTCGCAAACGAAAGACGGTTCCGCTTTGCGTACCGGCAGCGACGTCGAGTTCTTTGCGGCCATCGAGCGTGGGGATCTCGACTTTGGCTCCTAGGGCAGCTTGGCTAAAGGAGATCGGGAATTGAAAAATCAGATCTTGCCCGTCGCGTTTGAACAGCGGGTGAGGTTTGACGTGGATGAAGCAATAAGCATCGCCGCGTGGTCCGCCGTCAGGGCTAGGTTGCCCTTCGCCCTGGAGCCGAACGCGCATTTCGTCGTCGACACCCGCAGGGATCTTGACCTCGAGTTTGACTTCATGGGGTCTGAGTCCATTTCCATCGCAAGTCGAGCATGGGTTGCTGATGGTCTTGCCACTGCCACGGCAAATCGGGCAGGTGGTCTGAACTCGGAGTACCCCCGAGGCTTGGACGACTTGGCCTCGACCTTGGCATTTGCGACATGTTTCGGGTTGGGAGCCTTCGGCAGCTCCGGAGCCTTTGCATTTTTCGCACGATGCGTATCGGGTCAGTGCGACGGTCTTGGTGACCCCTTTTGCGGCTTCCTCGAGATCGAGGGTGACATCGCAGCGTAGGTCAGCACCGCGTCGGACGCGCGAACGGGTTTTTCCTCCCCCGAAGAAATCTTCGAAGATCGACCCGCCGAACATATCTCCAAAGGCTTCGAAGATGTCGCCGACTCCTCCGAAGCCTGGTCCTGCCGATCCGGTGGCTGCGTGTCCGTACTGATCGTAACGGGCTCTTTTATCGGAGTCCGAGAGGACTTCGTAAGCTTCTGCGGCTTCTTTGAACTTGTTGATCGCGTCGGTATTTCCCTGATTGGAATCTGGGTGGTACTTCAGCGCCAGCTTGCGATAGGCCTTTGCGATTTCGTCCTGGGAAGCAGTTTTGCTGACCCCGAGGACTTCGTAGTAATCCCGTTTTGACTGAGAAGACACGGTGTTGGTTTGGCTATCCTTGCAAGGTTTAGAAAAAAAGGCCATTCGGTGAGCGAATGACCCAGTCAGGGCGGACAGTCGGATTTGGACTGTCCGCTCAAAGAAGTCTATGATCTTGGGCTAGTGGGCTTTGGTTAGCGCACTGCACCCTCGATCTTTCTTTTCTTTTTGTCTTCCTTGTCCAGGTTGGTAACCAGGGCTTCGGTCGTCAGCAGCAATCCAGCGATGCTTGCGGCGTTTGCAAGAGCGGTTCGAACCACCTTGACCGGATCGATGATCCCGGCCGAGAGCATGTCGACGTACTTGCCTTTGTTCGCATCGTAACCCATGGTGACGGGCTTTTGACGAACTTCGTCAGCAACGACGCTACCGTCGATTCCTGCGTTGTCGGCGATCTGGCGCAAAGGAGCTTCCAGGGCGCGTAGGATGATTTCCGCACCGGTCTTTTCGTCACCCGAGAGGTTACCGACGACTTTAGAGACTGCATCGGTGCATCGGAGCAAAGCGACACCACCACCTGGGAGGATACCTTCTTCGACTGCAGCGCGGGTCGCATGGAGGGCATCTTCGACGCGTGCTTTCTTCTGCTTCATATCGGCTTCGGTTTCGGCACCGACGCTGATGACAGCCACACCACCGGCGAGTTTGGCGAGTCGTTCTTGGAACTTTTCCTTATCGTACTCGCTGTCGGTTTGATCGATTTGGGCGCGGATTTGGGAAACGCGTTGGTCGATCGCTTTGCGGTCTCCACCACCTTCAACAATGGTCGTGTTGTTCTTGTCGACAACGACCTTTTTGGCTCGTCCGAGGTGTTCGAGGGAGACTTTCTCGAGTTGAATCCCGAGATCTTCGCTGATGAAGGTACCGCCGGTCAGCACAGCAATATCTCCGAGCATCGCTTTGCGTCGATCACCGAAGCCTGGGGCTTTAACGGCGCACACATTGAGAGTGCCACGGAGTTTGTTGACGACCAGGAGCGTAAGGGCTTCTGCATCGACATCCTCGGCGATGATCAGCAGGGGTTGTCCCGAGGTGCTAACCTTTTCGAGCAATGGGATCAGATCCCGGATGTTGCTGATCTTTTTGTCGTACATGAAGACCAGCGCGTTTTCCAACGTGCAGCTCATGTCCGCAGGGGTGTTGATGAAGTAGGGGGAAACGTATCCTTTGTCGAACTGCATCCCATCGACATATTCGACGGTGGTGTCTGCAGTTTTGCCTTCTTCGACCGTGATCACGCCGTCTTTTCCGACGCGTTCGAGGGATTGGGCCAGCAGCGAGCCGATCGACATATCGTTGTTGGCCGAGATGGCACCGACGCTCGCGACTTCATCGCGGCTCGATACCGGCTTGGCCATCGCGTGCAATCGTTCGACGGCAGCCTCGACGGCCTTGTCGATCCCGCGGCGGACTGCCGAGGGGTTGCTTCCGGCAGCGATATTGCGCAACCCTTCTTTGAAAATCGCGCGAGCAAGAACGGTTGCGGTGGTTGTTCCATCACCGGCCAGGTCGCTGGTCTTTTGAGCGACCTCGACGACGAGTTTGGCGCCCATGTTTTCGAATCGGTCTTCCAATTCGATTTCCTTGGCCACGGTAACACCGTCTTTGGTGACTGTCGGTCCGCCAAAGCTCTTGTCGATGATCACGTTGCGTCCTGTGGGACCCATCGTAACAGCGACAGCATTTGCCAATTTCTCAACGCCCGCGAGCATCCTCGCCCGAGCTTGATCATCAAACATTAATTGCTTAGCCACGCTTCGCAGTTCCTTTTTCTGAGGATTTTAAGATGAATATCCGTTGTCTGGGGGGAGACTAAGCGAGTTTGGCGAGGACATCGCTCTCACGAAGGATCTTGTAATCGACGCCGTCGACTTCGATCTCGCTCCCACCGTATTTGCCGAAGATGACTTCGTCGCCTACAGCGATGCTGAGAGTTGCACGCACGCCGTTGTCGAGCAGTTTGCCGGGTCCGACCGCGACGACCTTGCCACGTTGTGGCTTTTCTTTTGCGCTGTCTGGCAGGACGATACCACCGGCGGTGGTCAGTTCGGCTTCGGTAGGTTGGATTACGACACGATCATCGAGTGGACGAATATTGACTTTGGCCATTGGATTTACCTCTGATATTTAAGATTTGAAGTTTTTGAAAGGTTTGTTTTTTGGGCGCATTGTTTGGGAGGACCAGCAGAGTGCTCGGGCACGACTACATCATGCCGCCCATGCCACCCATACCGCCCATACCACCCATACCACCCATGCCACCCATGCCGCCCATACCACCCATGCCGTCATGGTCGTGGTGATGTCCGCCCCCTGCAGGTTCTTCTTCCTTGGGGATTTCCGTCACGAGGGCTTCGGTTGTCAGGAGCAGCGATGCGACGCTTGCGGCGTTGCTCAGAGCTGTCTTGACGACTTTCGCTGGGTCGATGATACCGGCCTTGATCATGTCGACGTATTTGTCGGCATTGGCATCGTAGCCTTCGTTTTTATCTTTGAGTTGGCGAACGCGGTTGACGACAACGGCGCCATCGAGACCGGCGTTGTTGGCGATGGAGCGAAGCGGGTAGTCCAGTACGTTTCGGATGATTCGAACGCCCAGAGCTGCATCGCCTTCGAGTTTGAGTTTATCGAGGGCTGCTTCGCATCGCAGCAGAGCGACACCACCGCCAGGAACAATGCCTTCGGCAAGTGCTGCTTGGGTCGCGGCCTTTGCGTCATCGATCAGGGCTTTGCGTTCTTTCATTTCGGTTTCGGTTGCCGCACCGACGTTGATTTGGGCAACACCACCAGCGAGTTTGGCCAAACGCTCTTGAAGTTTTTCCCGATCGTAATCGCTGTCGGTGTTGTCGATTTCGCGGCGGATTTGGACCACGCGAGCTTCGATCTTTTCCTTCTTACCAGCGCCGCCGATGATGACGGTCTCTTCGCTGGTGATACGGATACGCTTAGCGCGTCCGAGGTCGGTGAGTTTGACAGATTCGAGGTCGATGCCCAGGTCCTTGAAAATCGCGTTCGCGTTGGTCAAGGTAGCGATATCCCCGAGGATAGCTTTACGGCGATCTCCGTAGCCGGGTGCCTTGACCGCAGCGACGCTCAAGATACCTCGCATCTTGTTGACGACCAAGGTCGCGAGTGCATCGCCGTCGACATCTTCTGCGAGGATCAGAAGCGGTTTTTTGGCTTTGCTGATCGCTTCGAGCAGGGGGATCAGTTTCTTATTGTTGCTGATCTTGTCTTCGTGGATCAGGATGTAACAGTCTTCGAGTTCGACGGTCACTTCGTCCTGATTGGTGACGAACTGAGGGGAGAGGAAACCGCGATCGAATTGCATGCCTTCGACGATTTCGACGGTCGTTTCGTTGCCGCGTCCTTCTTCGACGGCGATCACACCGTCCTTACCGACCTTGATGAACGCTTCGGCCAAGACATCACCGATGGCAGGATCGTTGTTGCCTGCGATGGTGGCTACTTGTTTGATTTCTTTCTTGCTTTTCCCGTCGATGGGGGTCGACATCTTGCTGATCTGTTCGTGGACCACTTCGACGGCTTTGGCGATTCCCCGCGATAGGGACATCGGGTCGGCACCGGCGGCGATCATTTTGAGTCCTTCACGGAAGATCGCTTCGGCCAGAACCGTTGCGGTGGTCGTTCCGTCGCCGGCGACGTCGTTGGTCTTGCTGGCGGCTTCTTTGACCAGTTGGGCGCCGAGGTTTTCGAAAGGATCATCCAGTTCGATTTCTTCGGCGACCGTTACGCCGTCTTTGGTGATCCTGGGAGAACCCCAACCTTTATCCAGAACCGCATTGCGGCCACGGGGTCCTAGCGTCGAGCGGACGGCTCTTGCCAACTTCGAAACACCCGCCAAAAGAGGCTGGCGTGCTTCGTCATCAAATACCATTTGTTTTGCCACGTTGAACTCCTTGAATGATGAAATTCGGCCCGATTTGGCAGTCGGACTGAGTGGAGCGGTTATTGAGCAATCCGCGTGCCAACAAGCCAAGAAACCGGGTTGGGTTTATTGCAAGTCTATATCAGGTAGGAGTTTAAGGCAGGTTGTTTGTTTGGGATTGGAGCGAGGTCTGCCAAAATGCGCAGTTTACTGCGCAAGTGTCCTTGGTCGGGCAGGCGTGCTTGGTCGTCGCGTTTAGAGTTCCGATTGGAAGCTGTATTGGATGGTTTCGACCAGCCATAGAGCCAGGCCTAGCAGGATGCTTGAGATGAGCAGGACCAAGCCGACTTGGACCCACCCGCTAGGGTCCTGAGCGACCATGGCATTGCGGGCTAATCCCATGTTTGGGAAGTATTGATCGACCGACAGATCGAGCCATCGAAACAGGATCGACCGGAGTCTGTAGGCGATGGTGAATTGATTGATGACAGCAGGGATCCATGCCAAGACGCCTTCGGCGATCAATGCATAGACAAAGGAGACGACCATGACACGTTTTTGCATCACCACTCCGATCAGTGCGAAAAGAGCGCCGTAGGCAAGCGAGGCTAGCAGGCACAGGAGCGAGGCGGTCAGCCAGAGTTGAGCTGGGTTTTTCAGCGGCACAAAGGGGGTCGCTAGGCTCACGGCGAGAATCCCTGCGGTGCTGGTCCATAGGACGGCGACGAGGTACTTTCCCAGGAGCAAGGAGCGTCGGCCTGCGTGTCGTACGAGTGCATAGATCCATGTTTGGCCTTCGAGTTCTGAGTGCACGATTGGTGAGGCCAAAACGAGCATCCCGAGCATGGTCATGACTTGGGGGATCAGCAGGTACACGAGCATGCTAAATGCGAGGTTGGTTTCGTCTCTGATGACGAATTTCTCTTGAGTCGTTTGTGAGACGTCGCGTGTGTATTTGACTTCGTCTGGGGTCAATTGAGAGACGGCGATCAGCAGAGCCGTGGGGATGGAGACCATCAGCAGGAACATGGCCCATCGGCCTGGGGTCATCGAGCGGGTCAGTTCGTAGCTAACGACACCTGGTACGGCTCGTGAGAGCCTCGAGAAAAGTGTATTGTTGGTCGAGGCGCTCATGAGGAAGCTCCTGTATTTTGGTAAGCGCGTTCACCGCGATGTCGGGAGATCAGGAGCCGAAACAGGGTGCTGATATCTCCATCGGTGCCCGTGATCCTCTCGACAGAGACTAGCCCGCCACTGGCCCAGAGAGCCAAGGATTCGTAGAGTTCCATGGGTCGATCGACCGTCAGGATCAATCGGTCGGGTTGGGAGTCTCGGTGCATGGCTCGGATCCATGGTTTTTCGGCTAGGAGTGAAGCGAGTTGATCTCGGGTTTTGGATTGCACGATGACGTCTTGGGGGAGATCGGCAAGGAGTCTTCGCAGTTCGCCTGCGGTTCCACTGGCTAGGAGTCGTCCTCCGAAAATGAGCATGAACGAATCAGTGATTCGTTCGACTTCGTGGAGCACGTGGCTTGCAAGCAGCAAGCTTTTGCCTGATTTGGCCCATTGGATCAGCAGTTCGCTCATTTGGAATCTGCCGATGGGATCTAGTCCGTTGAAGGGTTCGTCGAGGATCAGCAATTCGGGCCGATGCGCGATGGCTTGTGCGATTTTGCATCGCTGGCGCATTCCGAGTGAGTAGGTGTGGATGGGTCGATTGCGAGCCTCGGCCAGTCCGACTTCTTCGAGGACTTGGTGGGTCCTTTCGATGGCATCGGATTTTTTCCAGCCGGACATTCGCAAGAGCTGGACGATCCATTGGTGGGCAGATACTCCGTGGACTAGCAGATCGGTTGCCGGGCAGACTCCGAGACGTTGTTGCAATGGCCCGGAGTGGCGGGGATTTTCGCCGAGGACATTGAGGCTACCGAGGGTAGGCCTCAGAGCGCCGGTCATGAGTCCGATGAGTGTGGACTTGCCTGCTCCGTTGGGTCCGATCAGTGCGTAAGCACCTTTAGGGAGGGTCAAATGCAGGTCGTTGACGCCGATGACCGTCCCGTACATGAGGGAGAGGTTTTGCAGTTCGAAGAGGTTTTCTTCTGGGCGATCGATGGGAGTCATTACGCTTTTAATACCCGTGAGACTTTCCAGTATGCAAACCCGTAGCCAGCCACTGAGACGAAAGCAACTGCGATCCATGGAGCCCAGGTCCAGGGGTCTTTGACGGCCAGTCCAAAGATCTGTTGTTGCAGATAGCCGAGGGTTTCGTAGGGTGAAAAGAGCTTGAAGGAATTCCATGGGGCCATCGCTTCGATCCTTGCTCCGCGTCCTTGATTTTGGAATTGCTCACGCAGTTGGGTGGCCGTCCAGAGTGAGAAATAGGTCACTGAGCCGACGACCCACATGGAAAACCAAGCGAATCCGGCATAGCGGCTTTCTTGGGTCATCGCCGAGAAGGCAAGTGCGACGGCCGTTGTCGGGACCATGAGCACAAGGGATGCCAGGAGGATTCGAAGTGGGATATCCCAGGTCTGAGCGATCGCGGTTGAATCTGTCGAGAGGAATAGTCCTGCGACATAGATCAGCAGGGCTGGCAATGCGGACATGACGAAGAGCAAAAAGAACAGGACTAGGGACTTTCCGAAGATGTATTCGGCTGGGGTCAGCGGTCTTGAGAGGTACAGCAGGTAGCCTCGGCTGCGCAGGTCGTAGCTGATCAGGCGTGGAGCGACCAGGCCGAGTACGACGATCATGCCTAGGGCTTGGGGGTAGCGAGAGAGATTGAAAAGGATGTAGGACCAGGTGAAGTGACGGTAGGACTCAGGGCTTTCGATGGCGGCGTTGAGGTCTACCCCTGCACGCTGCGCGATATTGCGAGATTGCGGGCTTTTTGCAAGGATCGAGAGCAAGGCGCGTGGTCCATCGCGATCGAGGGTTTGCTCGAAGGTCGCCACGAAGATCCCTGCGATCAGAGCCGGGATCGCCATGAACATCAAGATGCGTTTGAGCCAGGTTCCTTTCCAGACCAAGTGGATTCCGGTGCTTGCAAGGGCCAGCGAGCGCGTCGATCGCGGGGTTTTTTCGCCTTCCCATTTCCGATATCCGATATCCAGCAGAGGCATCGAATTAGCTCCTTACCGCATCCAAAAAAGCTTGTTCTAGTGAATTTTTAGCTTGTTCGATCCGAAGAACGGTCACTTGGTGCTCGATGCTGGTTTTCCAGACGCATTTGAGCAGGTTGGATTCGTCGCCCAGGACCACCAGTTGGGAGTCGGAAGTGGAGTTGCTCTGGATTCCTTGCGCTCGGAGCGCATCGCTAAGTTTTCCGGCGTTGGAAACGACGCTGATTTGGAGGCCATCCTGGCTAGGGCGTTGAAGATTTTCGAGGGAATCGACGAGTCGTATTTGCCCTGCGGCCATGATCACCACGTGGTCGCATGTCTGGATGACATCGTGCAGGATGTGCGTCGAGAGCAGGATCGATTTTCCTTGTTCGTTTGCAAGTGCGTAGATGCGGTCAAGGAATTGTTCCCGCTGTTGTGGGTCGAGCCCCGTAGTCGGTTCGTCGAGGATAATCCACTTCGGGTCATGCACCAGAGCTTGGGCGAACTTTAGTTTTTGTCGCATTCCGGTTGAGTAGGTCTCGACGTTGCGGTAGCGTTCTTGGCCTAGATCGCAATAGTCGGCGACTTCATGAGAACGTCGGAGGGCTTCTTTTTTCATCAGGCCCGAGAGTCTGGCCATCATCTGGATCGATTCGATTCCTTGGAGGCCTTGGAGGTAGCAGTCGTCCTCGGGGAGATATCCCACGTGGTCTCGAACGATGCGGACTTGGGAGGGCCAATCGAATCCAAGGACTTGGCCGCTCCCGGTATCTCCCCGTCTCGGATCGATCGAGACCAATCCGAGGATGGTCTTGATCAGGGTACTTTTTCCCGATCCATTTGGGCCGAGCAATCCGACGACTCCGGTTGGAATCGAGAGCGAGATATTTTTGAGGACCTGTTTGCTACCGTAGCTTTTGCGAACCGATTCGATCTCGAAGACCTTATCGGTGGGCTTCTCATAGAGACTCATGAGGATCGGATTAACCCTTGGCTTTGGTCATCGCCGATTTGGCCGTTGCGACGCACTGACGGATATCCTCGATGGGGTCCTTGGGGTTTTCTTCGTATTCGAGGGACAAGGCTCCATCGGCTGGGAATTTGGCTTGGATCATCGCATCGAAGACCGCCGCGCAATCCAAATGACCTTGGCCGAGAATCACTCCACGGGTGCTCTCTTTCATCTCGGCAAAGTCTTTCAGGTGCACGCCATAGAGGCGGCCTGCAAGGGCTCGGATGACGTCGACAGGTTTTTCACCCGAGCGGATGAAGTGACCGAGGTCGGCGCAAGCTCCGATGCGAGGATCGAGACCTTCGATAGCCCGGAGCACATCGACGACTTTATTGAACCGGTCGGAGGGGCCGTGGTTGTGGATCGCGATTCGGATGTCGTACTCTTTGACGAGATCATTGAGGTTGCCCATCGAATCTGGGGTGGGTGCGGCTGAGATGTTTTTCACGCCAGCTTTCTTGGCGAATTCGAACACCTTGCGATTGGCTTGGGCATCTTTGGTAAAACCGTTGACCCCATGGGCTGAGATTCTCAAGCCGAGTCCCTTGACCTTTTGGACCATCTTTTGGATCTCTTCGTCGCTGGCCGTCAGCGGGAACATGCCGCTGAAGAACTCGACTTCTTCGAAGCCCAGGTTTTTGGTGTGATCGAGAGCTACATCGACGGGGAATCCTCGCAGCGAATAGATTTGGATCCCGAGTTTGAGTCCGGCTGCCTTAGCCTCCTGGGCCATGGCCCTCGCGGTAGAGTTTAGACCCATGAGTCCCAAGCCCGCTCCGGCGGCAAGTCCACTGAGGACACTGCGGCGGGTGTATTGAGCATCGATCGATCGTAGGGGGGCTTTGGAGTGAGATTTCATATTTTTTGGTGTTCCTTTGATGAACATTCCATGTGGAGAGATATTCGGGATTGCTGGTCCGAATTGTGCCAGTACACTGATTCGGTTCGAATTTCCGGCAGGTCGTCCGAACGGCACCCAACAAAATCGTACTCGATTTTGGTTCGGATTGTTTCACACGACGAGAGATTTTTTGGTAAACCGTTGACTCGATATGGCCAGTAAAGACTTTGACATAGACCAGCTAGCTGCTTACCTGCATATTACTCCGAACCAAGTCACCAAGATGGTGACACGTGGAAAATTGCCAGGGCGGCGGGTCAACGGCCAGTGGCGATTTTCCGAATCGGAAATCCATCATTGGCTCGAGGAGCAGATTGGAATCGTCGAATCCGATGAGTTGCAGCGTTTTGAGCGGATTTTAGAGAAGAACTTCGACACTTCGATCGATGAGCGAACGATGCTCTGCGAATTCATGAGTATCGATGCGATCGCGATTCCCCTCGATGCGCGGACCAAGACCTCGGTGGTCCGGGAGATGTGCAACGTAGCTGCAGGAACGGGATTGCTCTGGGATGCGGCTCAGATGGCTGAAGCTGTTTCGGCCCGAGAGGCATTGCATCCGACAGCTTTGGAGAACGGAGTCGCATTGCTGCACCCTCGGCGTCCCCAGACCTCGATTCTTTCGGATTCCATGGTGGCTCTTGGGATTACCACCCAGCCGTTCCCGTTTGGCAATACCGCTGGTCATCAGACGGACGTCTTCTTTTTGATTTGCTCGACTGACGATCAAATGCATTTGCGGATCTTGGCACGATTGGCTCGACTCGTGACCGATGAGGTTTTGCTCACCCTGCTCCGCTCGGCTCAAAGTCCGATCGAAGCGATGGAAGTGCTTAGGGCCGCGGAACTCGAACTCATCGAGTCTGACATCCGACAATGAGCCCAATAGAGCGATCGCATCTGGACATTGGATGGTTCGGACCGGTCGATGGCCGATGGATGGGTTTGCTCGATCACTTTTCCTGCGTCGAGGTCCTCGATCGAGCGACGGCGACCGAATGGTTGCAAGCCCCCTCGTCGGATCGCTCGCTGCTTGTGGGGCTTGAGCATCGCAGCGATGACCGTTTAGCTTGGCTCCTGGAAATGGCATCCAAGCCGCGAGTCGAAGGTACAAAAAAGAAATCCAGTTCGAAGCGGTCTGGGGTGTCAAAGGACATCCCTTCACCGATCCAACCGATCGATTGGTCGCGTCAGGTCCACATGGCATGTGTGCTAGGTGAGGATTGGGTTGGCCACCGCCGAACGTTTCCATTGCCTGAATCGATCGAAGCGTTTTATTGGTATCAGTGGTATGATCGAGTTATTCCGTGGGTGTGTTGGGATTCGGATTGCTCGATGGCAAAATCGAACGGATTGTCGAGCGGTTTTACCAGGGGATTGAGGGTCCAGCGGATTGAATCCCAGGCGGATCGATTCGCGACTTGGAGAGATTGTCAAAACACCCAATCGCTTTTGAACAATCGTATCGCTTGGGTGCTGAGCGATCGGGATTCGGGAGTTGAGCTATGGCAGGGGATGCTCGAATCCTATGGAATCCGAGGGGTAGGCTCGCGGATGGATCAACCTTATGGGCTCTTGAATGCCGATTTGATCCTTGTCGATTTCAGCCCGGTCGATTATCGCGCCGGGGATGGGTCAGGGCGATCGACCAGTAGCGACGCGTTGGTGATGCGACTTAGGCGTGAGCAACCCGATGCGTTTTTGGTGGTGATCGATCCCTTTGTGAGCATGGACCGTTGGCAGCGTTATTGCGACCAAGGGGTCGATGCGATAGCAGGCAAGCCATTTAGCCTTCAGGGGATCCTGTGCAGTTGGGAGCGATGGCTCAGGTCCAGTGTTGACTCACCGGCAGGGAAGTGCCGCTCATTTATTTGATAAGCCTCCCGTCGGGCTCGTCCCGTCGGAGGCGGAAGTTAGCAGCTACAGAGGATGGGGACGCACGGCCTCGGAGGGCCATGCTA
>Ga0315907_10005916_pt1 | contig 13122 bp, 20 predicted proteins | sample LakEriMetagenome_3_FD_203525 | JGI IMG/M metagenome (GOLD analysis project Ga0315907, IMG submission 203525) | Freshwater fungal communities from buoy surface, Lake Erie, Ohio, United States - Buoy 12 MA123 | ecosystem: Environmental > Aquatic > Freshwater > Lake > Lake biofilm | place: USA...
TTGGGCATTTGTAGATAGCTTCGCGCCGAGAGCTTTCCCCCATATGTGTGATGTAAGGCTTATTGCTGGTAAAGACGTAGTTGACGTAGTTCCGTAGCGTGTATTGCGCCCCGTACTTATTGTTGATCGTGATTTCTTTGCCGGTGATCAGATTCTTTAGCTTTGCGCTGTGATCGTCGCGGTCCGATGAGGGCTCATTCACCACAACGAAGACCTTGCCTTTCATCAAGCCGTTGAAGTTGCCGAATAGATCATCGGGGCCTAGCGTTGCCGCCGGCGCCCCGTCCCCATACCCTAGCATCTCAGCGACGAACTCCGGTACTGCGGACTTGCCCATACCTTCCATGTCGTGAATGAACTGCGGCGTAGTGTTATTTCGCCGCCACGGCTGTTGGATGACATTGGCCACCCAGTCGTGCCAGTATTCCTCAAAGTGAGGCTCGGCCTGAAAAAAGTACTTACAAAATTCCAAATATGGGCTTGGATCACCGGATGCGGGCTCATACGCCCAAGGCTTAAAAAGGTTATAACATTTATCAGGGGTGATTGGCATCCCTTGGTGCTCGGGATACATTCCTATGTGCTCTAATTTGCAGCACTTAGGCCATTTTTTGTATTCATCAATCAGCGCAATCTCACGACTACTGGTTTGCCCGTTCGGTTTTTGCGTGATTTGAATGAAGTAATGCTGCGCCGAATCAATCTTTGCCTTTGACCAGGGCAAAATGAGGCCATCCCGCAAGCGGATTACGTCCCCATTGTACAAGGCGTAGAGCGTTTTGAACTCATAAAGCTTGGTTTCCAACGTATCGATGCCGTTCATCACCGTGGACGTGGTGGAGAGTACCTGCCCCAAGTCCCCACCACCCTGCAAATGGTCATCTATGGCATACTTGGAGCCTTTGCCTGGCCCAAACTTCCCGACTCGGCAGAGGTAGACCTCAGCGCCAAGGCCTCTAAGGGTGACCGCGAGCCTGGTTTCCGCCATCCCCACCTGCTCATTAGGCTCCCCATCATCCCCCGCCCCATCATAGTCAAAGACGATGTAAACCTTGCGGTGCTTCTCCTGGAAACTGGTCTTACGTTTCCAATAAATCTGCATCAGGTCCTTGTGGAGATGCAACCCCGTACGGTCCGTCCAACTCGTGACCCCCGCCAAGCCTAAGGCCGCGTAAGGCAGCTGGTCAGCGGCAATCTTCCTGGTCAATGCCCAGGTCTTGAACTCCCCCTCCGTAATGATGAGCGGCACATCAACGTCCTGGCAAACCTGCTTCCACCCCACCGTCGGGGGGAAGTAAATGTGGGATCCCGATGCCCGTGCCTGCGAGTACTTCATCTTGCTCTTAGGCATAAGAAGCCTTACACGAGTAAAGCCGGTTTCCTGCCCTTGGATGTCGAAGTAAGGAAGTTTGATGCTCCACTCACGAGTATGACCTAGCAACGCGTAGGTCTCATCGGGGTCGAGAAGCTCCAAGCCAAGCTGCGTTTCATCCGCCGGAGTGAAGCCCCGCGCAGCTAGAAAGTCTTGGTATAATGTTGCCGGTTGTGTCGTCTGCGCTGCAAAGCCGGTTGACATGCCAATGGTCTCCTTACATGGTTAATCGCAGTTGCCATGATTTCAAAGGCTTGGAGTTGCTCAAACAGCTCCAAGCCTTCTTTCTTTCAACGGTCAAGGTGTGTTGCGGCCCGATCTGGGCCGTCAGGCATTGTACATCCACAGCTCATGGGGCCAGGACAAAAAGTTGTGGTGCTCAAGTCTTGAGAAACGAAAGTGTACAGTTTCGTGAAGTTGTAACCTGATTCTTAAAACGCAAGTACAGAATTGTAAAATTTTCGCAAACCTGTGTACAACTCACGAGAATGCGGCGTATAATGCTTTCACAGCAACACACTTCAGATTGCTGTAACAACCAACCTGATCTTTGAAAGGAACGCAAAATGGCTCACATGATCGCATCCACCTCCACCGGCAAAGCAGCTATGGCTTACGTTGGCGATACACCTTGGCACGGCCTGGGGCAGCGCCTCACGCAGGATAGCCCCATTGAAACCTGGGCCGAGGAATCTGGCTTGGACTTCCAGCTGGCCACCGCCACCGTCAACTTTGACATCCCGCCGTCTGTATGGAATGGCATGCGTGCCGAGCGGCTCGCCTATCACGGCAAGAAGGTGATGTATCGCGCCGATACCAAGGTCCCCCTCGGCTTGGTGTCCAACAGCTACAAGATCGTTCAGCCGATTGAGGTGCTGGAATTCTTCCGCGACATGGTCGGCACGATAGCCCACTTGGAAACAGCCGGCGTCCTTCGCAACGGCGCTCATTATTGGGCACTGGCCCGCATGGATGGCGAGTTCGCCGTTGCCGGCGACAAGGTCAACCCATATCTCCTATTGGCCAGTAGCTGCGATGGCTCTCTGGCCACTCAGGCACGGCTCACCCCCGTCCGCGTTGTGTGCAACAACACCATGCAGATTGCGATTGGCGCAGGCATGCAAAGCGTGGTGCAAGTTCGCCATAACAGCATCTTTGATCCGGCGTCGGTCAAAGCGCGGCTCGGCGAGTTCAACGACGCATTCAAAACTTTCGAGCAAACCGCCAAGGTCCTGGCCGGTATCAAACTCAGCTCGGCGCAGGCACAGAACGTCTTCACCAAGATTCTTGGCGGCGACGAGAAAAAGCCGAGCCGCGCTGCAGCACGGGCACTGGCCCTCTTTGAAGGCGCCGGCATCGGCGCGGAGCTGGAATCGGCCAAAGGTACGGCATGGGGCGCACTCAATGCCGTCACTCAGCTCCTGGATTGGGAAACCGCTCGCACCAGCGATGCTCGGCTGGCCAATGCCTGGTTTGGCGGCGGTGTGAATGTCAAGGCCAAAGTTGCCGAGGAGCTCCTGACGCTGGCTTGATGTATAATTCACGGGAGGCCTAGGACTGGCCTCCCATTCTTTGACTTTTGAAAGGTAGATTACCATGCCACAGACCGTTACCATCCCCAGGCCTCGTCTTGAGGCCCTCCTCAAGGCAATCGAAGACTTCGAACATGCCATGGCGTTGCAAAACATCAAAACGTCCAAAGACGTGAAGGAGTTTGATGCGTACCTTGCCATGCGCAAGCCTTTGCTTGAGCAAATGTTCACGCTTAAGTATGCTATCGAGTTTGGACTGGCCCCCGACGTAGCCAAAGTGGAGGCCTGAGATCATGGACATCATCACGCACAGTATGACCGTTGACGGCGTTGAGCTGGATTGCGAGCTGGAGTTTGTGCCTGGCCAAACCGCAACGGAGACCGACCCCGCCTTTCGTGCCGAGGCTTACCTCATCACAGCCAAGGTGAAAGGCGTTGACATTCGCGAGCTGTTGGACCCACGCGTTGTCATAGCCATTGAAGATGCGGCGGCACTTGCCACTCACGAGTAGTGTATAATTGCCACAGCGGCAGTCACTCACCCGGCTGCTGCAACTTGTCCCACTAGTCTTTGATCTTTGAAAGGTACAGCGCCATGAACATCTTCTACCTCCACCAGCTGCCATTGGTTGCTGCGCAATACCACTGCGACAAGCATGTCGGCAAAATGCTTATCGAATCCTGCCAGCTCTTGGCCACCGCGCATCATCACTTTGGCAATGGCCACAATGTGTCGTACCGTCCTACCCATGCCAATCACCCCTCGGCCATCTGGGTCCGCCAGTCCCGTCTCAACTATCAATGGCTTAGCGATTTGGCTAATGGCCTCGGTCGCCAGTTTTTCTGGCGCTACGGCCATGACCATAAGTCCCGCGGCGTGTGGTTTCGCGAGCTTATGCATGCCCCTCCTGCGATGAATGACTTGCCGTTGCGGTGGACGCCGCCGACGCTGGCAATGCCCGACGAGTACAAGTCCGACGACCACATCGAGTCCTACCGTAAGTACTACGCCAGCAAGGCCGCAACGATGCCGCTGGTGTACAACAAAGGCCGTAGCCCGCAGCCGCACTGGCTGCAAGACCTCCTTGTGGAGGCTACGGTATGACGCGGGATGACATCATTAAGACTGCACAAGTAATTTGGGGCGTGCAGCATTGGACGCCTACGCAGATTGATAGGCTTGAGCAATTTGCTGCGGCACAGCGTAAGTTTGACGCCGACATGGTTGACAGCAATGCCATGGCGTGTGAAAATCCCATTTGGCGTAGTTTGTTGCAGGCCAATGCCGATGCAATTCGCAATGGAAAGGTTGATGAAGATGACGAACTTTGAAAAAGTTGGTGAGTTTCGCAAGGCCATGTCCTTGCCTATGGGTGAAAGGCCGCGATTCCTCCTACCTGCCGAGTCCAGTTACTTTGCAAGGTTCATCCTTGAGGAGCTTAGCGAGTACCTGCGGGCAACGGAGGAGCGGCATTTAGTCGATGCCGCCGACGCTTTGGTGGACTTGGTCTACGTTGCAATGGGCTGTGCTCATGCCATGGGACTGCCCTTTGATCGACTGTTTGACATGGTCCACCAAGCCAACATGCGTAAGCAACCCGCCAATGAGTACATCCGATCTTTGCGAGGCCAACAGTATGACGTGGTTAAGCCCCTTGGCTGGGTTGGGCCTGAAGACGAAATGCGATCGCTGATTGAAGAATTGAAATGGCATGGCGTTGATGACATAAAATGAGCCGCACTATGAACATCAAAGACCTCATCGACAAGTACGTAGAGATCAAGGCTCGACGCGAGGCCTTGTCCGAAGACGTACGCAAGTGTACCGCCGACCTTGCCGGCCTTGAAAAAGACATCATGGATTTGATGTCACATGCCGGCATAACGCAAGCCGCTAGTGACAAGGCATCCCTGTCCATGAAGCTCGTGCGACACCCCGCCATTGATGATTGGCAAGCATTCTATGGCTACGTTGCCGAAACCAAACAATTCGAACTGCTGCATAAGCGGCTGTCCTCGACTGCATTCCGTGAGCGCTGGGAAGCAGGCGAGTCTATCCCCGGAACGTCCACGTCGGATGTTTGGGAACTCAGTGTTCGTCGCAAGTGACATGTTACAAGGAGCTTTAGCCATGTCAAAGAATCAAGTCGCCCTGTTTGAAGATGAATTGGCCAAGATGGCCGTGGACTCAGTGAAGGCGGAGCAGTCCGGCCTTGGTGCTACCTTCCTTTCCACCAAGAATGGCGCCCTGACCTATCGGGGTAACCCTATCACCGGCAATAAGTTGCAGTGCGTCATTCTGCAGGCGCCAATCGAGCGGCTGTATTACGACACCAGGTACGACCCTACCAAGTTGGTTGGTCCAAAGTGCTTTGCCATTGCTGCTATTGCAACCGGTATGGGCCCGTCTGATCGCGTTGAAGGCAAGCAGCACGACACCTGCGAAGGTTGCCCTAAGAACGAGTGGGGCTCTGCAGCGAATGGTGGCAAAGGCAAAGCTTGCCGTGAGACGCGGCGGCTGTTGGTAATCCCCGCCGATAGCATTGGGTCAATCGAGGCTGTTAAAGCCGCTGAGGTTGCCGCCCTTCGTCCCCCCGTTACCAGCCTGAAGAACTACAGCACCTACGTGCAAACGGTGGCAACGACGCTGAAGCGCCCGCCTTTGGCTGTGATCAGCGAGATTGCCGTGGTGCCTGACGCCAAGACGCAGTTCAAGGTTACCTTTAGCCTGATTAAAGCCATTGAGGACTCGGCGGTCATTAGTGCGTTGATGGAGCGTGCCAAGATTGAAACACAGCGCGCCATTGAAACCGCGGGTGAGGTTGATCAGGAGCAGGCGGCCGAGACCCCTGCAACAAGCAACAAGTATTAAGTTTCTGGGGGCTGTTAAGCCTGCATTCGAGGATGGTAATTTGCAGCATTTTCTGGCTTTCTGCTGCAACAAGCTAAAACCCAAATCGAGGCCCCCACCTACACTTGACATTTGAAAGGTAGCATGATTGATCCTAAAACCAAACGCATCACGATCCCTGTCAGCAAAGACATTGATTTAATTCGTGAGCGCATTGCCAATGACACTGGCATCAGAATGACGTACGTGCAGATATTCAACTTCCTAATCCACTTTTACGTCGAGCGGGCCAACGAGCCAAAAAGCAAATGGAGGAGCTTGACATGACCGACCGCGAGATCATGGAGCAGGCGCTGGAGGCGCTGATAAAAGCACATCCATATTCAAACTCAAACAAAGACTTGGATGGACACAGCGAAGCCATCGCCGCCCTGCGCGAGAGGCTGGCGCAGCCGGAGCATTGTCAATGCCCGGAGTGCCGCATAACACCTCACGCAAGTGACTGCGCCGTTCACAACGAGCCAGCATATCCAAAAGGTGCATGCAATTGCCAAGCACAGCCAGAGCAGGAGCCTGCCAACTACAAGGAGCTTTTGAATAAATCAGAAGCAAGGTTACATGAGGTTGCTGTTCACTGCGAGCGAGTTGAACGAAGGCTCAGAGAGGTAAACACAGCCGCCATGAAGCTAACTTCTGACTTGACCTGCATGGAGATCGATGATGATGACCGTCTAAGCCGCGACCGTGTGATGGGGCGCGTCATGCAGTGGCGCAATGAGTGGGACAAGGCGATGTTCAAGGAGAAAACCCATGACTGACAAAGAACTGATGCAGCAGGCGCTGGAGGCGTTGCTGGAAATCAACGAACTCAGCAAAGGAGAAAACGCCATCTGTTTACCAGCAGAGATTGATGGAGCAATGGACGCCCTCCGCACCGCCATCGAGCAGGCCCATGCAGCACCTGTGCAGGAGCCGGTGGCGTGGGCCGCGATGCTCGGCAATTATTCTCATGTGTCATGGGGTAAAGATCGGCCTGACTATCCAATCCGCTACGAAGTACCCCTCTACACTACCCCACCCGCAGCACCTGTGCAGGATGACCCTGACGAGCAGGTAATTCGTGAGCGCGATGAGGCCGAAGCAATTGCCGATGCGCTGGCAGAAAAGATTGCCGCAATCACCGGATGCGAAATCGGTGAACACACCAGTGCAAACAGCCCGTGGCATAGCGCATTGGACGCCGCTGACGAGTTTCTTGCCAGCCATCCACCCGCAGCACAGCGCAAGCCGCTGAAGTTGCGAGAGATTGAAAAGTGCATCTATGACGCAAACAACGACCCGATTGTTGCTTGCAGGAATGTCGAAGCCGCCCACGGCATTAAGGAGAACACATGACACAACAACCAGAAGCCCTGCGGCTGGCTGATCGACTTGACCTATACGCGACAGGCGATGCCCACCAGCAAGACATTGAGCAAGCCGCCGCCGAGTTGCGCCGGTTGCACGAGGTTGAAGTGGCCTACGGGGTGATGATGAAGCAGGCCGAATCACGGATCGCGGAGCTGCGTGAGATGGTTGATGCGCTCAACGCGGACCGGGACCGCTTGATGGAGCTGAACGATCCGGCCGTCACCTACTGCCACCGCTTCGCAATCCTCATGGAGTGCGTCATGCTCGGCGGGGTGGACAAGTACTGGGACGAGATGGGCACGCTGCTCGATGAATACCACAAGGCCCGCGATGCGTGGGCCGAGGCTCACGGGCAACCGTATGTGTCAGGGTTTGGGAAGGATTGAATCATGGACGACAGAGTTTTATTGCAGCAGGCGCTGGAGGCGCTTGAACTGCTAGCCTGGTGCGAAAACCCAGCAACGAGGGTGCAGGTTCGCAAGCCCCGCAACGGCGGTTCGATTGTGACCGTGTACCCGCACAAGGTGGCAACGGATGCGGCGGCACCGCTGCGCGAGAGGCTGGCGCAGCCAGAGCAGGAGTCGCAGCGCCAATGGCGTGGACTGACGGATGAGGACATCGCAGAAATAGCTGAAAAACTTGGTCTGGCAGATGTTGCTTGGGTAGATTTGATGCAGGCGATTGAGCGCCGACTGAAAAAGAGGAACACATGACCAGAGATGAAATTGTTCGCATGGCCCAAGAAGCCGCCATCATGCCGCCGAATTGGGGTGCGACTGAAAATCAATGGAGAACACTTCACGACTTTGCCGGTCTTGTCGCTGCTGCCGAGCGTGAGCGCATCATTGCGGCAAATGCGCCGGAGATAGAACGCTGCAACGCTTACATAAAAGAACTTGAAGAATCGATGCCACCAAAAATTCTCAGAGTTATCCGAGCAAGGGGGAACACATGAGCGCCCCGCTTAACACCGACACCCGAGAGACATACGTCAACAGACAGGCTGCTGAGCATCTGCACTGGGCCGAAGTTCACCACAGGCTTGGGCACGGGCGGTCATCATGGCTTCAAATGCTTTACTACGCAATGGCAGAGGACATTTATGGCACACACTGGGACAAACTCAATGACAAAAGACAAACTGATCGAGACACTCAAGCTGGCGCAGGACGCACTGCATATGGCAACGCTGCCCTTCCCGATTGATGAGGTCAAGACAAGACGGGCGCTGGAAGCGGTGGACAAGGTGCTTGATGAGATCAAGCCCGATGGGATGCTGTTTGATGACTGGCCCGGGGGGTGGAAGTGAAGTGCCCGCTGTGTCAAGCACCTACAGATGTTAAGTCAAAACGTAATGTGGATGATAAAGTCATACGGCGTAGGGAGTGCTACAACATGCATGTTTTTTCCACTGAAGAGATTGTCATCACCCCGCCTCGCGTAAAGCGTCAATACAACCTACGATCAACAAAGGCACGACACGCATGAAACCTGTATTCCTTGATTTTGAGACTGAAGCCATTGGCCCACGGCCTGCGTACCCACCCAGACCGGTCGGATTGGCCCTCTATGACCCGGAAGGCGAGTACCCCAATGGTTACCATGCCTTTGGCCATTTGAGTGGCAACAACACCACGGCGCGTATAGTGCAATCAATCCTTGAGCTGATCTACGACAGCGATAGGGAGATTTGCTTTCACAATGCAATGTTTGACCTTGATGTTGCAGAGACGCATCTGGGTTTGCCAATGCCTACGCCTGACCGTGTGCATGATACGCTAATACTGGCTTTTTTGCACAACCCACACGTGCAGTCCTTATCCCTTAAAGACTTGGTGGTTACCTATAGCCTTGCTGAGCCGAATGAACGTGATGAGCTACGAGACTGGATCATTGCAAATGTTGATGAGGCAAAGCGCAAAAAGTCTACCTGGGGCGCGCACATCTCAAAAGGCCCCGTTGAGTTGGTAGGCCGCTATGCCGAGGCTGATGTAAAGCTCACTTCTTTGCTTTACGAGTTTTTGCAGCCTTTGGTGTTACCGGCGCAGTTTGAGCCATATCAGCGTGAGATTGCGCTGATCCCAATGTTACTTGAAAACTCGCGGCTAGGCGTAAGGGTTGATCGCGATGGATTGCAAAAAGCAAAATTGCAAGCGCAAATAGATATTGAAAAGTGTAACGCGTGGATTCGTTCATTGTTAGGGTCTCCTGAGTTGAATGTTGACAGCGATCGGCAGCTGGTCGATAGTATTTATCCCACTGACTATTGGGATAAAAAGAATGGCTGGCCCGCCACGGACAAAGGATCTCCTAAGGCTGATAAGGAAACATTGGAAGAAATCATCACTCACACGGAGTTAAAAGGTGTCCTACGTTACAGAGCCAACCTATCAACATGCTTGTCAACTTTCATTGAGCCCTGGCTGGAAGCTTCTGCATCTACAGGCCGAATCTACACGAACTGGAACAGTGTACGAGGTGAACGTGGTGGGACCCGCACTGGGAGGCTCTCATCCACCCCCAATTTTCAAAATGCGCCTGTTCGCTACCCAAAAATTGTTACCGGTGGCGCAACCGCAAGCATGGGACGAAACGAAATCATCATTCCCGTAGAACTTGACATAGCCCCTTTGCCACTCATTCGCAGCTTTATCCTGCCGGATGAAGGCCATAAGTTGGTGGCGTGCGATTTCAATGCTCAGGAGTTGCGAATCTTTGCGCATTTTGAAGGTGGTAACCTTATGCAGCAGTATCAACAGGATGCACGTGCGGATCTGCATACATACGCTGCCAAGTTAATGTCCGAGGCTGCCGGCCAGGAGGTATCACGCACTTATTCCAAAGGCGTGTCATTTGCCATTTTGTATGGCGCCGGGCCACAAAAGATTAGCGAAATGCTTGAGATCAGTTATGACCTTGCCAAAACGTTGATGGATGCCTACACATCAGCGGTGGCGCCGGGTCTTAAGACTATGCAAGGCGTTATGCGTACGCGATATAAGCTCAACCAGCCTATCAAAACATTAGGCGGCAGATTGGTTATGATGGAGCCGCCAAAAATCATCAATGGTCGTCTTAGGGAATTTGACTACAAAGGCGTTAACCTGTTGATTCAAGGCTCAGCTGCGGATCAGGCAAAGGCCGCTATGCTGCTGTATCAAGCGCGCCGTCTTGGCAGTCGATTGCTTCTCAGTGTGCACGATGAATTGGTTATCTCGGCTCCTATTGAGCACATTGCGCGTGAAGCGGAAACACTAATGTGGAGCATGTGTAATGCCTTGGCCATGGATGTGCCTATGGTCTCGGACTACAAGGTTGGTGAAACGTATCAGGAAACTAAATAAAGGAGCATGTGATGAGCAACGAGGAGTTTATGTCCATTCGCTGGAACGTCATCATCTTTTGCATTGCCGCAATTGTGGTGGCGCTTGATGTATTTGTGTGGAGGCCTTAAATGATTGACTACGCACACCCCATGCTGATGGCAGAAAAGCACTTACGTCAAGCCTATGAGGCATTGATTCAACGGGATTATGCCACAGGTAAGGAAGAATTGCTTAACGCAATTGCGCAAACGCGGCTAGCATATCATGCTGCAGAAGATGCACGCGCTGCAGAACGGGAGTCACAATAATGGGCTTTTCACACTCATCAATTAAAGTGTATGAGCAATGCCCATATAAATATAAGCTCACGCGCATTGAGCATCGTAAAGAGCCTTCGGGTGATGCCGCGGAGCGTGGTAAGCTAATTCACAGCGAGTTTGAGCACGCTATTACTGGGCTAGGCATATTGCCGAACGAGCATAGCTTTTGGCTTGATTACATTCAAGAACTTGCTGCGAAGCATACACAATGTGAAACCGAGTTTGCCATTACTCGCGATTGGCTGCCTTGTGACTTCAAAGACCCTAGCTATTGGGTGCGAGGCGTGTATGACGCGGTATGGCACAAAGATGGGCATGCGCATGTGCTGGATTGGAAGTCAGGCAAAGAGCGGGATTACGGCGACCAACTAAAGCTATACGCCACCATTATTATGGTATGTAATCCAGAAATTGATTACGTCACTACTGAAATTTGTTATACAGACCTCAATAAACGGGTGCCATATGACACGTATAAAAGATCTGAATTAATTGTGTTGAAAGCATGGTTGACAGATAGAATTAAAAAGATTGAAAGTGATGACATCTTTGCGCCAAAGCCTGACTTTGGTTGCCGCTGGTGCCATTTTCGCAAATCAAATGGGGGCCCATGCCAATGGTAGCACGCGTATTGCTTGAACGCGACCTGGAAAGATACTTCTCTGCGCAATGCAAAAAGCATAAGTTGCTTACGTTGAAATTGCATGTACGCTTTGCCCGTGGCTGGCCTGACCGCATTGTTGCTCTTGAAAATGGCGAGGTGCTTTGGATAGAGCTTAAACGGCCAGGAGGTAAGCTCTCGGCTTTGCAAGAAAAAGTGCATGCCGATCTTATGCGGCTAGGTCATAAGGTATATGTGACATATAGTAAGGAGGACATTGATCGTGTTTTGGGAACCGCATGAGTATCAAAAAGAAGCTGTAAAGTTTCTGGTCTCACAAGGATCAGGCGCATTATGGCTTGACCCTGGGCTAGGCAAAACGGCCATTGTATTGGCCGCCTTTCGTGCTTTAAAGATCAAAGGTCTTGTGCAAAAAATGCTGGTGCTTGCGCCACTTAGACCTGCGCATGGCGTGTGGCCTGCCGAGACTAAAAAGTGGGAGCAATTTGAAGGTTACTCCATAGGAGTGCTGCATGGTGGCAATAAAGCAAAAGTCTTAAAGCAAAACCATGATATTTACGTAATCAATTTTGAAGGTTTACAGTGGCTGTCATCACAGCTTAATGGCAAATCTTGGCCTTTTCAAATCCTTACGGTAGATGAGATTAGCTATATGAAGAACACGCAAACGCAGCGGTTCAAATGCATCAAGCCTTTGTTGAATAAGTTTGACCGTCGTTGGGGCCTAACAGGATCCCCTGCGCCTAATAGTTTGCTGGATATCTTTGGCCCACAAATGATCATTGATCAAGGTGCAACGTTTGGGCAATTTGTGTCCCGCTTTAGACAGGAGTATTTTTACCCATCTGGGTATGGTGGTTATGAGTGGAAGCTGCAGCAAGACGGCGAAAAGCGCATTCATGAAAAGCTGGAAGGCAAGGTGCTACGTATGGCAGCGCTGGACCATCTAGATTTGCCCGAGCTAACGTACAACAACGTCTACGTAGAGTTACCCCCGGCCGCACGCAAAATATACAAAGCCTTTGAGGATAACTTAACCATTGAATTGGCAGCGGGGAATGTTACCGCGGTCAATGCCGCCGTTGCCGTTATGAAAGGTCAGCAAATCGCCAATGGCGGGTCTTACCTGGATATGGATGATAACACAACGGAAAAGACCAGCATTCATTTACACGACGCCAAGACCGAGGCTGCGCTCGAGCTAGTTGAAGAGCTATCCGGCCAGCCTTGTGTTATTGGCTATCATTTTGCGCATGACTTGGAAAGACTGCAAGCGGCGTTTCCTAACGCGCCTGTGATTGGCAGTGGCGTAATTGGCGCTAAGCTAGATAGCATTATTAACGCTTGGAATGCAGGCGAAATTCCTGTGTTGCTTGCCCATCCAATGTCAGCAGGCCATGGCCTTAATTTGCAAGGCGCAGGTCACGCTGTGATTTGGTATTCTTTGACTTGGAGTCTTGAAATCTATGAGCAGTTTATTCGTAGGCTATGGCGCCAAGGTCAGCGAAATCATATTGTAGTCCACCATATCCTTGCAAGGGACACCATTGATGAGGCTATTTTACAAGCGGTAAAACGCAAAGACAAGACACAGCAAAAATTGCTTGATGCAGTGCGTGACTACGTCCATCGTGATACAATGGTCTCTGTTGATGTTTGAAAAGAATGCAATGCAACAGCAACAATTTT
>Ga0315907_10005920_pt1 | contig 13119 bp, 15 predicted proteins | sample LakEriMetagenome_3_FD_203525 | JGI IMG/M metagenome (GOLD analysis project Ga0315907, IMG submission 203525) | Freshwater fungal communities from buoy surface, Lake Erie, Ohio, United States - Buoy 12 MA123 | ecosystem: Environmental > Aquatic > Freshwater > Lake > Lake biofilm | place: USA...
CCTCAAACGCCTTTGAAACCTCGCTACTCCAGCACATTTTCCAGAATGCCGACATCGCCAACGTCGGCGATGCAACCGGCCTGCGTGGCTCGACCACTGCCGGATCTTTGCATGTGTCACTGCACACGGCTGATCCTGGAGAAGCCGGCGCGCAGAACACGTCCGAGGTGTCCTACACCGGCTACGCTCGGCAGGCTGTTGCCCGTTCGGGTTCCGGCTGGACGGTATCTGGCTCGAACGCATCGAACGCAGCGGCGGTTGCATTCGGCCCTTGCACGGCTGGCTCGGCAACCATCACCCATTTCGGCATCGGCACGGCATCGTCTGGCGCTGGTGTGCTGCTGTTCAAGGGCGCGCTGACTGCCTCAATCAGCGTTACCACGTCATCGAACGCGACACAGACCTTCGCCATCGGCGTGCTTGATGTGGATTGCGACTGATGGCTGACAACGTAACAGCACTCGCCAACACAGGCACCGGCACGGACGTATTCGCAACCGACGACATCGGCGGCGTCAACTATCCGCGCACGAAAGTGGGCTTTGGTGTTGACGGCTCCTATGAGGACGCCAGCGCCACGAACCCGCTGCCTGTTCAGGCGTATGGCGAACTGGTCGAAGCCATTGAGGCCATGCGCTTTGCGATTGCATCGCTGACCAAGACCATCGGTTATGCGCTGCCCAACGCATCGGGTTTCCCCATCATGGAAGCCCGGCAGGCAACGGCAGCGAACCTGAACGTCACAATCGGGTCTGGCACAGTCACGGTTGGGTCTGGAACGATTACGACGCTCACGAACCAAAGCCAGATCGGCGGCTTCTCAGCTAACGACCAAATTCCAGCCTTCATGCACCTTCAGGCGGATAGCCTCCGCCGCAACATCTCGGTGACATAATGCCAACAACCAACGGAAACCGCAAAATTCTCGACGTAAAGCGTTGGGAGTTCATGGCCCCCGCACCCAACAGCACGCAGGCGGGCGCGTTCATTGTGTCATCGCGGCACTTCCGGCAGCAACAGATGTTCGTGCGGTCGAACTCGGAAGCAATCATGTATAACCCGGCTGAAGATGGCTGGGTGAACCTTCCTGCCGTCGGCCTTGCTGGCACATTCGGCGCGGGTGCAAGCGGGACTGCGGGCGCGTGGTCAACCGGCTCGACCGTTGGCGCGGGTTCGCTGACGGCGACGGCAGGCACGACATCGACCATCACGACCAACCAGAATTTTCAGCGCGACCTTCGCGGATACAAGGTGCATATCCTGTCCGGCCCGAACAACGGCTTGGTTCTGGATATTGTCAGAAACACCACAGGCGCAAGCTCGGTCATCACGGTTGCCACGCAGGCCAGCGCATTCAGCGCCTCGACGGTCTATCGCCTGCTCACCCCGCGCTATTATATCGTTGGCGCAGGCACGCTCGCGTCTGCTTCGTTCCGCGTCTATGACTACGCCACGAACACTTGGACAACGCTTTCGCAGACTGGCCTGCCCGCATCGCTGGCGACTGACGGAAAGCTCATCGCCACCCCGTCCATCATTGATGGCGACTTCAAGACGTTCGCGACTGGCACGGCGACATCGGGAACCTCCACAACCATCGTCCAGACCGGCAAGACGTGGACCGCATCATCGTGGATCAACAGCCAGGTTCGTATCACGGGCGGCACCGGGGCGGGCCAAATCCGCACCATCACGGCAAACACGACTGACACGCTGACCGTCGCGACTTGGACAACCACGCCGGACGCAACATCAACCTATGTCATCGAGGGGAACGACAACTTCCTCTATTACATGGGCAACAACGCGGTGACCATGTATCGCTACGACATCACGGCGAACACATGGTCAACGCTGTCACCGGGCGTCGCGCGCGGCGGTGCGCCAACAACCGGCATGTCGGGGCATTGGGTTCACTCGGTAACCGAGACGGACTGGACCAACGAAAGCGCAATCCAGAACGGGCGCTTCCTTTACTCTTTCCGTGGCGCGGCAGGTGCGCTGCTGGACCGTTACGACATTGCGGCGAACTCATGGGCGGCAGTCACGTATTCGCCCGCAGTAGAGACATTCACGACCGGCACCAAGTATGCGCTGCACGGCGGCATTATATATATTCAGAAGGAAGCAACGGGCCGCTGGTTCGCGTTCGACGTGGCGCGGGCTGAAATGTTCCCATGGAGCACCATGCTTTACCCGCAAGGCGCGGCCATCTTGGGCGATACGGCGTTCGATGTGCTCTACAAGGACGGATCAACCGAGATTTTCTACGTCTACATGCTGCTGAACACCTCCAACGTCCTCTTGCGGCAAATGGTGATCTGATGACCATCGCCCAGATCATCGAAATGCTTGAGCGCCGTGTTGCCTATCTGAGCCAGTTGCGTTCAAGTGCAGCGGCATTGGGTGACATCCCCCGTGTTGCTTCAATTGACGAGGATCTGGCCGAAACTGAATTGACGCTTGCCACCCTGCTTGCCGCTAACGACTGAGTAACGCGCGATGCTTGTCTTCTGGCTGGCGACGGGCGTCCTAGGCAAGCAAAGCGGCGGCATCAACGTCGCGTTCCAACCTGGCGCATTCCAGCCCGACGCTTGGCAGACTGAGGCCCTAGCGGCTGGCGGTGCAATAGCCGGTTCAACGTCACTGACGTTCACGCTAGCCGGTGCTGTTACAGGCGGCGCAGCGGTTGACGGCGCGTCAAGCCTGACGTTTACACCAACCGGAGACCTCACCGGGTCTGGCAGCGCGGGCGCTCTTGAAGGCGCATCGTCGCTGACGTTCTCGCCAGCGGCGTCCCTGATCGGGGATGGACCGCTTGCAGGTGCGTCTAGCCTGACGTTCACGCCAGCGGCTGCGCTGATAGGTGATGGCCCGCTTCTTGGCGCAACGTCTCTGACGTTCTCGCCATCTGCCACGGCATTCGGTGGTGGTCTGGTAGACGGCGCGTCTAGCCTGACATTCGCCACGACGGCGGACCTGACAGGTAGCGGGTCTGCCGGAAGCATTAGCGGTTCAACATCGCTCACGTTCACCCCAGCCGGTGAGGTGGTCACTGGTGCGGCGGTTGACGGCGCAACGACACTAACCTTCTCGCCAAGCGCTACAGCGTTCGGCGGTGGGTTTATCGAAGCGGCATCGTCGCTCACGTTCACGACCACGGCGGATCTCACCGGGTCTGGCTCGTCATTCGCGGATTTGGTCGGCTCAACATCGCTGACGTTTACTGCGCTGGCTGAACTGTCCGGCGAGACCATCATATCCGGTTCAACGTCGCTCACCTTCGAGGTTTCGGCGACAACCGGGCAAGACGACGCTGCACGACGCGGTGACGGCTACACTGTTCAGCCCAAAAAGCGGGTTGTCCATGTCGAAATCGAAGAGCAAATCGAGGTCATCGAGCAGGTTGCGAAGGCAGCCCGCAAGAGGGCCATCAAGCCGCGCCAGATAGAGGCAGTTCGTGAGGCCGTCGAGGTTCTCACAGAAGCCCGTGTGGCCCCGATTGCACTGTTCAACATCGAAGCCGCAGCCGATGCCCTGCAAGCCGCCACAGCGGGCCGCATGGCCTTTGCAAAGGCACTTGAGAGACACGCCGAAGCCATCCGCGTTGAGCAAAAGCGCCGGAAACGAAATGAGGAAGCAGCCCTAGTGCTGCTCTTGGCAGCATGACGAACGAACAGCGCATCGCAAGGGCCAGGACACTGGTTGACGACGAACTGTTCAACTCATTGATGGACGAACTTGAGGCATCAGCGATTGATGCAGCCATTTACGCCAAGCCTGCTGAACATGACGCCAGAGCGGCGGCATTGAGCAAGGCAAAGGCTATTCGAGACTTACGGGCGGAGCTTGCAGCCATCGTGCGCAATGCCAACCAACCCCGCAAGGACGCGCCGGCATAACGCCGCGCACAATCCAAGGAACAATAGACCATGAGCAACAACGTCAACCTGCCCTCGGGCGGGAACGGAACTGCGACACCCTCCAACAGCTTCGACGACAACTTGGACGACTTCGACTTCGAGGAGCAGGACCGCCCTGCTAACCAAGAACCGGACGAGAACGAGAACGACGACGACAGCGAGACGGCTGAGGCTGAGAGCCAAGAGGCCGAAACTCCCGAAGGCGAACCAGAGCAGGACGAAAACGCAGACGAAGGCGAAGAGGCTGAAAAGCCAGAGCCAACCGATGACGTCACAGTCAAGCTGCCGACTGGTGAAGCCGTCCCATTGGCCGAACTGAAAAACGGCTACATGAGGGATCGGGATTACCGCATCAAGACAACTCAGGTCGCGGAGACGCGCAAGAGCCTTGAAGCGCAGGCTAACCGCGTCACGCAGACGGTCGATGTTCTGGCGGACTTTCTCGCCAAGCAGATCCCGCCTGAACCTGATCCTGCCCTGCTGTATTCTGACCCGCAAGCTCACTATCGCCAACGCGCGATTTATGACGCTGCAATCAACCAGATCAGCGCCCTGATTGAGCTAGGGGCGGCACCTAAACAGGCCGTCGATAGCATCAACAGCGAAGCCCGCGCCGAAGTCATCGCGACTGAAAACGCACGGCTCGCTGGGTTCTTTCCGATGACGACAAAAGAGCAAGGCCGAAAAGAGTTTTTCGAGGGTGCTGTAACGGCAGCCCGGAATATGGGCCTTTCGCATCAGGATGTCGCCAACGAAACGAACGCCGGGCGACTTGGCCTTGCTTATAAAGCCCACCTTTGGGACTTGGCGCAAGAAGCTAAGGCAAAAGCACAGAAGAAGGTTCAGGGTGTCCCTGCAATTGCCCCCACAAAGCGCCAAGCAGCCACGCAAGGCGCTGTCGCGATGAAGGGCAGGCAGGATGCGATGAAGCGGCTCTCAAGTTCGGGCCGTCTTGAGGACGCGCTCGATCTCATTTGATCCGCCCTCAATCATCATAGGAGGCCACAATGGCCATTGTTACCAACACATTTCGTGCGTCCGGTGCGACCACGAACCGCGAAAGCCTGTCCGACGTTATCAGCATGATTACGCCGGAAGATACTCCTCTCTTCACCATGATGGGCAAAGGCAAGGCCGATTCCATCAAGCCTGAATGGTCCGTCGATGACCTCGCCACTCCGGCCCGTAACATCCGCGAAGAAGGTGACGACTACACTTTCAGCGCTGTGACCCCGCCTGCACGTCTCGCGAACTTCACCCAGATCTTCCGCAAGGACTGGATCATCTCGAACACGCAGGAAGTCACTTCCGAAGCCGGCAACGCCACCAAGCGTAAGCGCACCAAGCTGAAGCGTGGTGTCGAACTGCGTAAGGACGTGGAATTCTCCATCGTTGACACCCTGCCCAGCCTCGGCGGCAATACCCGTCAGTCCGGCACGCTGTCCACCTGGTTGACCTCCAACGTCTCGCGCGGCGGCTCTGGCACCAACGGCGGCTTCAACACCGGCACTGGTCTCACTGTCGCTCCCGGTGCCGGCACCCAGCGTGCGTTTACCAAGACGCTCATGGATACCGTCATGCAGTCTGGCTACAACAACGGCGCCAACTTCAAGTCGCTCGTTGTCAGCCCTTACGTGAAGAGCGTTTTCGTCACCTTCATGTCTGACACCAACGTTGCAGCCTTCCGCTATAACGTTGACAAGGGCGGCGCTGCGAAGAACACCGTTGTCGCCACTGCCGACTATTACGAAGGCCCATTTGGCCGGGTGATGGTCATGCCGAACCGCGTCATGGCTGGCTCTGCCACTCTTGCGCGTAACGCCTTCTTTGTGGACCCCGACTTCCTTGAGTGGAAGTGGCTGCGTCCCATCAAGGAAGATGCCAACGTCGCCAAGACTGGCGATGCGGAACGTGGCGTGCTCATCGGCGAAGGCACTCTCGCAGTCAAGAACGAGAAGGGCCTTGGCGTGGTTGCTGACCTGTTCGGTCTGACCTCTTCGACCTGACGACACAGGGGCGGGTTAGCGCCCGCCCCATTCCCTCCATTCATGAAAGGATGCCGTCATGGCAACAATTTTCTCGACCAATTCCGGCACGGCTACTGCCGCCGCTGGCGCTGCTACTCTCGCCAATCGTTTCGGCAAGGTCACGTCCGAAGCCCTCACCACGGCTCAGAACGGCGTTTACACCCTCACCATCACCAACACGTCAATCGTCGCGACTGACCTTGTGATGGCTTCGGTGGCGAATGGCACCAACACGCAGGGCTCCCCTGTCGTGACCCGCGTGTCTCCTGCCAACGGCTCGTTGGTCATTCTCGTGGCTAACCTGCACGCCTCGGCACAGGCTCTCAACGGCACCATCGTTGTGTCGTTTGCTGCGCTCGGTGCCTGATATGGGCTGGCCGAAGGGTAAGCCTCGCAACACACAAGGGGCGGCAGCGATGCCGCCTCTTTCCATTTCAGAACCTCAACAGGAGGCCGCGATGGCCGAACCCAAGACACCCGTCAAGCTGCTCTATGATTTCTGGCTTGAAGATGACGAGCGCATTGAAGCCGGCACCGTGATTGACCTTCCGGTTGCCGAAGCCAAGCGGTTGATTGCCAGCGGCAAGGCTGAACGTGCCGACAAGTTCCCCGGTGAATAACATGGAAATCCGTGACGGCGACTGGACCTTGTGGGAGCACGACCCTGCGACGGGCCGCTCTATCTGGTGGTCACTCGATGACGAGGGCAACAGCGTGTTCAGGATTGATACGCCGGTTGATGCCGTCATTGAAGCCAACGCCGAAGCCTATAAGGAAGCTGAGGGAACCAAGTTCGGCGATTGGGCGCGCGTTGCAAGCGTTCCGCTCAACCTGCTGCATTCCAGCGGCCTGCATGAAGCGCACCTGCAAGACGACAAGCAATTCATCTCCAAATGGATGAATAACGGCGATAATCGCGCCTTTCGCACCCGGTCAGGAAAAGTCTAATGAGCGCATTTGACGACTACCTGGACCTCAGACTTGCGGTTTCGGAGCACGTCAACAACCGCGCCATCAGTGATGTGTTCCCGCGCCTTGTTCAACTGGCCGAAACCACGTTGAACAAAAAGCTGCGCACCCGCAAGCAGATGACCACGGCCACGCTCACCTTCACGTCTGGCGTTGCACCTCTGCCGACGAACTGCCTTGAAATTATCAGCCTGTTCAACATGCACAACGAGCCGATGCGGGCCACGTCGCTCAACGATGTGCAATTCCCCCGCTCAAGTAACATGCAATACGCCATCGACGGCTCAAATGTCGTCATCTACGGCCTGACCGGCACCCGTGAGCTGCGCTACTTTGCAGCCCTACCGACCCTGACGACCAGCCCGACGACAAGCAACTGGCTCTTGGCTGACCATCCGCAGGTTTACCTTTACGCGGTGGGATTTGAGGCCGCGAAGTTCCTGCGTGATCCGGAACTTGCTGCAACGACCGACCAGCTATTTTCCAACGCGCTTGACGAAATCAAGGTTGATGACGACCGCAGCCGGTGGGCTAACGGCGTCGTCAGAATGCAGGCATTCACGCCATGACACTGCTCACGATTGCCCAAGACGTTGCCCGCAACACGGCGCTGGATGTCCCATCGACTGCCAGCGGCTCGACCGCGCGCGAGATTATCAACGTGGTGCAATTCATCAACGACACCGGCCTTGAACTGGCAAGGCGTGTCAATTGGGGCGCTCTCAGGGCGTCAACGACCATCACCGGAACCGGCACTAATACGAACTTCGCATTGCCAGCCTATTATCTCAAATTGATTGAAGGCGGGGCTGTGCTTGCGGGTGGCGTTGGCCTGCGTGGCGGGCTTTCCCCTGATGAATGGGCTGCACTAACACCCATCGAAGGAACCCCCAGGTTCTACCGGCTGCGCGGTTCGTCGATCAGCTTCTATCCGTTCTTGGCGAATGCAGCCACAGCATCCGTCAACTATCAGTCAACCGCATGGGCATCGAACGGCACCGACCGGCTGCAACTGGATGCAGAAACGTCGCTTATCCCCGAGGACTTGCTAGTCAAGGGCGCTATCTGGCGTCAACGCCGGCACGTCGGGCAGGACTTTTCCGATCAGATTGCCGAATACGAGGCTGCGTTGGCTGATTACGCCGCATATGACGCGCGGGACCGTTCGCCATGATTAGGCCCGCGCGAGGTCAAGCCAGACCAACGGCAGCCCGACCGGCAGCGCTGAAGAGCAAGACGTTTCCGGCCCCTCGACGTGGCTGGGTGCTGTCTGAAAACTACGCCATGCAGTCACCTGAAACGGCACTAACCCTCGATAACTGGTTTCCCACCACAACTGGCCTGCGTGTCAGGGGAGGGCGCGCCAAGCGGGCAACATTGGCTGTTGGTGTGCCGGTTCGGTCCATGTGGGAATACATCGGCGCTGCCGGTCGCCAACGCTTTGCCGCTGATCTGGACAAGGTTTACGACATCACGACCCCTTCCACACCCACGACGCCAATCACGGCGACGGTGACGGGCAGGACATCGGGCTATTACGCAACCGTTCAAATGACGACCGTTGGCGGTATTTTTCAGTATTGCTTCAACGGCACTGACAGCCCGCTTTTGTATGACGGCACGACCTTCACGGCGATAACGGGCGTGTCAACCCCGGCGATTACGGGCGTGACGACATCAACCCTAAGTCAAGGCTGGGTTTACGCCAACCGGATCTTTATGGTTCAGGGCGGCACCCAGACGGCATGGTTCCTGCCCGTGGACAGCGTTGGTGGCGCCGCACAGGATATATCGCTTGCGGGCGTGTTTCAGGACGGCGGCGCGTTGCTGTTCGGGGCAACCTGGTCGCTTGATGCTGGCGATGGCACCAATCAAAAATGCGTGTTCGTCTCCACAACCGGCGAAGTGGCAATCTATCAAGGCACTGACCCGTCCGACCCTACCAAGTGGGCTATTCAGGGCGTTTACAATATCAGCCGCCCGCTCGGGATGAAGGCCATCATGCAGGCTGGCGGGGATCTGCTCATTGCGACCGAGGAAGGCATCATCGCCTTGTCGGAAGCCGTGAACAAGGACAGCGCCGCGTTGTCACTGTCTGCCGTTTCTCGCGCGATTGAACCCGAGTGGAGGCAGGAAGCCAAGGACCGGACGCTTCCATTCGAGATCCTGAAATGGTCATCCAATTCGATGATGGTCGTGTCGCTGCCTCCCGGCACCGGACTGGCTGATAACTGTTTCGTCTGCAACATCCAGACGGGCGCATGGTCGCGGTTCACGAACTGGCAGACCCGGTGCATGTCGCTGTTCAATGGTAGAGGCTATTTCGGCGCTAACGATGGCTGCGTCTATGAAATGGAATCGGGCGGGTCTGATGACGGCACGCCTTACACGGCGGCATTCAGTGGCGCGTTCGACCATCTGGACGCACCAGGTCTAACCAAGACCATCACCATGGCGCGGTGCATCTTCAAAGCCGCAACCCCGATTAACGCTAGGGTGAGCGGCTCAACCGACTACGCCGAGACGTTGCCTAGCGCTCCGTCATCACCTGCGAACTTCCTGACATCGGAATGGGACAGCGGGCTTTGGGATAGCGCCTTGTGGGACACATCGAACATCAAGGCGTCTTACAAAACCGGCTGGGTTGGCATCGGTGAAACCGGCTTTACCTTTGCCCCACAGGTGCAGCTTACCTACGGCGTGACGCCATTGCCAAGGGTTGAACTGGTGGCCTTTGACATCGCCTATGAGCAGGGCGGACTAATCGTCTGATGCTGATAGTCTGGGCACCATCGGCAGACAGTGAGTTTAATCACTCGCTGGCCGAATGGCTGTCTGAGCAGATTTACGGCGACGAACGGCAGCTTAAGACGCCGAACTTGTGTTTTGGGGTATTCGACGGTTCCAAGCTCAAGGGCGCGGTGGCGTTCCATGATTGGAACCCGCGTTTTGGAACTATCGAGTTTTCAGCGGCAAGCCGTGACGAAAGCTGGCTTTCGCGAATGGTTATCCGTGAGATTGCCCGATACGCCTTCGACGAGTTGGGCTGTCAACTTCTGGTCACCCAGAACGACCCCGAAGATACCCGCGTTATTCGCATCATCAAATCGTTGGGCTTTGACCAAATCCTTATCCCGAACCTTCGGGGCAAGGGCAAGGCCGGTTCATTCATGACGCTGACGGTTGAACAGCGCAACGCATCCAGATTTATCAGGAGTAATTGACAATGGGCGGTTCTAGTCCTCCTCCCCCGACACCTCCGAAAGAGACATCGGCGGCCCAGACCGGCGCAAATATCAGCACGGCCATTGCTAATAACTTCATGAGCAATGCCAACCTGATTGGCGCGGATGGTTCAACCCAGACCACGAACCAGACCGGGACGTATCGGTTTACGGACCCTTACACAGACCAGTCGTATGACATCCCGACGTTCACGCGGACGGAAAGCCTGTCACCCGTCCGGCAGCAAACGCTTGCGCAGAACAATCAAGCGAACCTGAACCTTGCCACGCTTGGCGCGAACACGTCCCGCGACCTTATCGGCAACATGCAGAAGCAGCTAACGGCGGCTGACCTTGGCCCGCGTCCGACGCTGCCACAGCTTCGCACCAACTATGATACGGAATTTACGGCAGACCGCGCAAGGACCGAGGAAGCGCTATTTTCGCGGCTAAACCCGCAGCTTGAACGCGACCGCGCCGCGCGTGAAACGCAGTTGAGCAACCAAGGCATCAAGCTCGGTTCATCGGCATTTGACCGGGCAATGGAACAAGTCGGCCAGCAATCGAATGACGCCAGGATGGCGGCAATTTTGGCTTCAGGGCAAGAGCAGTCACGCCTTGCGGATCTGGCCCGTCAGTCGGCTGGCTTCGGCAATAGCGCCATGATGGACCAATACAACGCTGGCTTGGCTGGCCGCACGCAAAACATGCAGGAAGCGTTCGCCCTTGATAACCAGCCCATCAACAAGGCGATGGCGCTGGCATCCGGCACGCAGGTGGCGAACCCGCAATTCCAGCCGCTTCAGGTGTCTCGCATCCCGACCACGGACAATGCCGGCATCATCCAGAATTACGACCAGCAGAACTTCCAGCGTTGGCAGGCGGAAGAGCAGGGGCGTCAGAATATGTTCGGCGGCCTGATGGGCATGGGCGGCAAAATCGGAGCCGCGCTGCCATGGGCAACGATGTTTTCGGACGAACGGCTAAAAGAGAACGTCGAGAAGGTCGGCAAGCTCGATGGCCATTCGCTCTACCGTTACAACTACAAAGGCGACGACCAAGAGCAGATTGGCGTCATGGCTCAGGAAGTCGAAAAGAAGCGTCCCGATGCCGTCAAGAAAACAGCGGGCGGCGTTCGCATGGTTGACTACGGCGCGCTTTTCAACGCTGGCAAGAAGGGTTCACGCTGATGGCATTTGGTTTTTTCGACGGCCAAAAAGCCGACGCCTCACCAGAAAGCATCAAACGCAAGCGTGCGATGATTGCCCAATTGTTGAGCGGCGGACGTGCTCCCCGCAACATCGGTGAAGGCTTTTCATCTATCGGTGACAGCGTGGCCGCTGCTATTCTTGGCGTGCGTGCGGATGCGGAAGAGAAGGCCGGCAACGCCGAACGGGCGCGCATTATGGGCGGCATCAACTTTGGCGGCGCTCCCATGGCTGCCGTTGGTGGCGCTTCGGTTGCGACTGGTGCTGTCAGCGGCAAGGGCTATGACAACCCACAGGCACGCGAGACATACGAATATGCGATTGCTCAGGGCTTGGCCCCGCATCAGGCAGCGGCATATACGGGCGCAAAACTTGCCGAAAGCCGGTTCAACCCGAACGCACGCAATCCCGGCGATGGCCGCGACGGATCAGACAGCATCGGCGGGTTTCAGTGGAACTCTGGACGTGCGCAGGCGCTGAAACAATATGCCGCGCAACAGGGCAAAAGCTGGAACGATCCGGCAGTGCAAAGGGCATTCTCCTTTGCTGAATTGAACGGGAGCGAAAGGGCTGCCGGTCAAGCGTTGCGGAATGCCAAGACGCCAGAAGAAGCAACAGCGGCGATGTTAAGCTATCTCAGGCCGGGTGGCTGGACAGCCCGCAACCCGCTTGGAGCACATAGCGCACCGGCTCGGCTTCGCAATACGCAAGGCATCCTTAGCGCATTCGGTAATATGCCTGTCATCAATCCCGGCAATGGCGCGACACCCATGCCGCTTGCACGTCAGCAGGCGCAGACCGCACCCATGCCCAACGTCGCATCCGTGCAAGGCGACAACCCGCAGCAGCTTCTTGCCGATGCCGCATATTACGAAAAGAACGGCAACCCCGAAGCTGCTCGTCAGATGCGCGAACGCGCCCAACTTGCAACTGCAAGGCCAGTTCAGACGGCATCCGCTGGCCCAAAATCCAACGAAGGGCAGATGCAAGACGGCGCTGGCGAATTGCAGGCTGGTGGCTCCGAAATGATGGGCTTGGCTGGTGTTGGCGTTAACCCGGCAGCCCCTCCCGATATGGCTCAGATTGCGGGCGCTCAGGGCTTCGCTGACAACGAAGAACAGACACGCATCATGGAAGCGCAAATGGCGGCGGAACAGGGCCTGCCCTACGCCGGCAATGAACCCGGCCTGTTGTCGCCCGTCCCGATGGGCTTCGGTCCTAATCCGTTCCTGCCTTACGAACCCGACGCCATGGCACAGGCTCCGGCAGCGCCCGCACCCGCCATGAGCCGCGCGACCTTCGACCAAGTGACTGCCGAACTCCCCCCACGCGCGCCAACCTTTACGGGGCGAAACGCGGGGATTGCACCATCATGGGGCATTGGCGACCCAGACGCTCCGGCACCGGATGCACAAGAGGTTTCCGTTAGACCCGCACGTGACACGGTGTCTCTGCCTGCCGCGAACATCCAGCCCCCACAATCCCCAGCCATGCGCGCACCCTTGCCGGTGGACATGGGCGGCGAGAACAGCGGCGGCAGCGCGATACAGTTCATCGAAAGCGAATTTGCACGCCGTGAAGGCCGTCCAGATCCGCGTTCAGCTATAGGCGCTCCACAGGGCTATAACCCATTCGTCCCGCAGTCCCTGCAAGCCCAACAGATGGCCGGTGACGGCGGTTCTGTTCAAGGCGCATCGCAGGGCGGTGCAATGGCTAGCGGCGCTGCACAGCCGCAGCAGGCTGGCATGATTACCCCGCAGAATGTTCG
>Ga0315907_10005928_pt1 | contig 13110 bp, 28 predicted proteins | sample LakEriMetagenome_3_FD_203525 | JGI IMG/M metagenome (GOLD analysis project Ga0315907, IMG submission 203525) | Freshwater fungal communities from buoy surface, Lake Erie, Ohio, United States - Buoy 12 MA123 | ecosystem: Environmental > Aquatic > Freshwater > Lake > Lake biofilm | place: USA...
CCGGACAAAGCCCTTTAAAAGGCGCTTTACTAGGTGGTGCTACAGGTGGTTTATTTGGTGGACCAGATAGTTTGCTAGGTAGTAAAGTTGCTAACATGTTTTCTAGCGGAGTAAGTCCAGGTGTATCGCTTGGTACAGACGCTGCAGGAACTGCAATTGCTCCTGGAATGGGCATTAATAATTTATTTAGTTCAGTACCAACAACAGGCATAGGTACTAATTTAGGCGCTATTGGTAGTACTCCAATACCTGCAACAACTACAACTGGCGCATTTGCTGACGGTATTAATTTAACCACAGCAAACTTAGCAGGTGGAGCTGGTAATATTCCACTAAGCGCTATGGATACATCTAAAATATTTAATTACACACCTCCAACGGCTATGGATAAAATAACAGGTGCAGGTACTATGTTATCTGACTGGGCGCAAGCAAACCCATCTCAAGCATTAGGAACAGGTTTACAAGGTTATCAAGCTCTTAACCAACCAGAGCCTCAACTTAATTTACCAGTAGCACCAACAGCTCCAATTACACAAAGAACAGCACCATCATTTGGTTTGGGTTTTGATGAAAAACTTTTAACTAGACTATCACCTAGCTATGGTGGCTTACAAGTTTATAGAGGGTACTAATTATGGCATTATTTGACACAAATAGTGGTTTAGGTAGTTTATTTAACGGCATGAATATATTTGGCGCTAGACAACCTGAATACTTAGGTGGTTTACTTACTACTGATCAACAAGAAAAGTTAAAAAACCAAGCTTTGTTATCTGGTTTAATTGGTACTGCTGCTACGTATTTAGCTACACCTAAAAATTTAGGCGCTGGTTCTGCACTACCATATTTAGGTAAAGCATATCTTGGTGGCATGCAAGCTTCACAAGGTATATATAATGCTGCCACAGAAAATGAAATGAATAAACTCAAAATTCAAAAAGAGTTAAGAGATGCTCAATTAGACTACTTAAAAGCTATTCCTGCAGAAATTCGTCAATTTGAATATGGCGTACAAAACCCAGAATATTTTAAACGTGAAGAAAAATTAAGAACTTTATCACGCCCACAAACTAATGTAGTGACTAACGTATCTAATAAAGAGTTTGCATCTAATGTTATTAAAGACCTTGAAGGTAGTTTAACTTCTGGTATAGAAGCGCAAAATGTTTTACCAACATATAGAACTATGTCACAGCTTATTGATCAAGGCATACAAACAGGCTTTGGTGCTGAAACAGCTAAAACAATTTCTAAAGCAGGTCAATTACTTGTACCAGGCTTTAATGTTGAGACTACATCTAAACTTGAAGCATTTGACTCATTATCTAAAAACGTTATTATCCCTCAAGTTAAAAAACTTGGTGCTAACCCAACAAATACAGACTTACAATTTATTGTTGACTCAGCTCCATCTATTGGTAAAACACCTGAGGGTAATAAATTATTACTTAATGCTCTTGAAATTGGTGCTAAACGTGATGCTGCACTTGCTGAGTGGGTTGCAGAATGGCAAATGCAAAATGCTTCTTTACTTGAAACAAGCCCATCACAAGCTAGAGCTAAATTGTTTAAAGATAAATTACAATTTACTAAAAAATTACAAGCTGATACTGCACCAGATGTACTTGCTATTAAGTCACAAGTTCCAGGCATGGTACAAAGTGGTACAGGCGTTATTAAAAACAAAAATATCTTATTTAGAAATTAAGGAATAAAAATGGCTCAAGATCCAAAAGCAGTCATACAAGAACTGTATTTTGACTTATCTGCTGGTAGAGACCAAGGCAATTTAAGTAAGCAAGGTGAAACAGTTTTAAATGCTATTGAGACTGGTGTAGTAACACCACAAAGCATTGGACAGTATTTACAAGGTGCTACATTAAATTTCTCAGATGAATTGCTAGGCACACTTAACTCTGTGTTTGGTAAAAAGCCTGGTGTTATTTCGCAAGCAGCTAAAGAAGCAGGATATGGTGACATTACACCTAGACAAGCTGGTGTAGGTTTAGAACGTTTAGCATTAGAGCAAAGAGCTTCTGAAAAGCCATTAATATCTATTGGGGAACAAATTGCAGGTGGAGCTATTCCTGCTTTTATTAGCAAAGGTACTTCATTACCATTAACATTAGGTAAAGCTGCTGTACAAGGCTTTAAGTCAGGCGCTATTGGTGGTTTTGGTGCAGGTGAAGGTGATATTCCAGAACAATTAACTTCTACAGCAATTGGAGGAGTAACTGGTGGTGCAGCAGCTCCTGCATTACAATTAGGCGCTAGAGTTGTTAAAAACGTATCTCAACCCATTATTAAGTCTATGTTTGCTGAACCAGATGTTACAGGGTTAAAAGCTGGCAGAAACCTTGTTAAAGAAGCATTAAAGTCTGACGTAGGTTCAGTAGATGAAGCTATTAATACAGTACTTCAAAATGCTGGTAAACCATATACATTAGCTGATATTGGCCCTAATACTAGAGCTTATTTAGATGCTGTAAACTTAATTCCATCACCAGCAAAACAAACAGCCAAGAAGTTTTTAGAGCAACGTGATAAGGGTATTTCAGCACGTTTAACTTCAGACTTACAAGAAGCATTTGGCAGTACAGCATCATTCTTTGATGAGTTTAACGCTCTTAAAACAGCTAGAACTGACTTAGGTAAAAAAATGTATGCAAATGCTTTTAATAAACAAGTGCCAGTTAATAGAGAACTTACAGACTTATTAGGCCGTCCAAGTGTACAGCAAGCCTATGCTAGAGGTATTAATATTGCACAAGAAAAAGGTATTAAAGTGCCTAATGTTGCAGTCAATGCACAAGGTCAATTAGTTACAGCAGAAAACAAACTTGTTGATAAAGTGGATACAGAGTTTTTACACTACGTTAAAATGGGTTTAGATGATCTTGTATATACAGGTAAGTCACCATCTAGCGGTATTGGTAACACACAATTAAACTCTATTAAAGATACTAGAGCGCAATTCTTAAACTATATTGATAAGAACAACCCATCTTATAAGTCAGCACGTAATTATTGGGCAGATGATACAGCCACTATGGATGCTATGCAGTCAGGTAGAACATTCTTAAAAGCTAACCCAGATCAATTAAAAGCTGATATTAAAAAGATGTCTACATCTGAAAAAGAAGCATTTAGACTTGGAGCTATGTCAGATCTTATTGAACGTGTAGGTGGCCAGTCTACAGATACAGTTGTACCCATGACACCTAACGTAGCACGTAACATTCTTAAAGACCCTAAACGTGTAGCGCTGATTAAAGCTACTTTCCCAGATAATGAATTGGGCCAAAATAAATTTAACCAATTTATTAAAAACTTCCAAACAGAAATGGAAATGAAAGCTACATCTGGCCAAGTATTGGCTGGATCACAAACAGCAGGAAGACAAGAAGCAGTTAAAGCATTACGTGGTACTGTTGCTCAAGAAGCACCAAATATTGATGCACAAACTTTAATATTGAATGCTCTTAAAATGGACGCTACAGATATGAATGAACAGCAACTCAAGTCAACAGCTAAAGAAGTAGTTAAGATATTAACTGAGACTGATCCTGCAAGATTAAAAACTATTGCTCAAGAGCTTACTAAACAAAGACCTCTTGAATTTGCTGCTGACGTACTAACTAAAGGTGGTAGAAGCCTTATTAGTCCATATACAACTGGCGGTGTTGCTGGTAGGTTTGGCGCTACAACTCAACAAAGATACTTCCCAGGTATCTTAAATAGTCAACAATGAAGGAACTAGTAATGAGTGAGATCGACCCATTTAAGTATGGACAACTTGTGGCTCAAGTTGAACAAATGGAAAAGAAAATAGACAAACTAGAGGCAGGTATGGATGAACTACTTGCTTTAGCCAATAAGTCTAAAGGTGGTTTCTGGGCAGGTATGACTATCGCTTCATTTATCGGTGGTTTATTTACATTTGTTATGCACAACTGGCTTGGCAAATGACATTTATCACAGAGAACAATATAGCAAACTTGTATGACACTCTTATACAATTCCCAGTCTTTGATGAATTTCGTCTTCCGCCCTCAAGTAAAATTGATTTCCAAGTTGTGCATGACGATACTATCTGCGGCCAATATGAACCGCCAGAGTCAGGTGAACCTCATGTTATCACTATATCTACTGCAAAATGTGGTCATTTGGATACTGTTATTAAAACTATCTGTCATGAAATTATCCACATGATATGTTACTTAGAGTCACCTAAAACAGATAAATACACAAGTCACAAAGGCTTATTCTTAAAACTACAAAAGAGAGTAGCTAACACACTTGGCTACGATCCTAAGGAGCTATAATGATCGGTTCAGTTGCATCTTTAATATTACCAGCTTTAGTCCCTGCATTTAGTGATGGTGTTCGTGGAATTATCGCTAAGTTTACAGGTGGTGCTGGTGGTCAACCACAGAACGTAGAAGAACGAGTTAAACTTATGGAAGCTGAAGCTGCAAAACTACAGGCTTTAGCAGCATTAGATGGTGTCAATGGTGAACCTTCCAAATGGATCATCAACCTAAGAGCTTCATTCAGATATGTTATTATTAGTGCTATTATGATATTTACTGGCGTTATTGTATTTACACCTGATATTGTAGGTGCATCTGTAGTAGCAATATTCCTTGACATGACTGGAGCTTGTATGTCTTTCGTAATTGGCGAAAGAATGTACCTGACACTTAGAAAATGATCGTATTAAACATAGTTAACTTTATCGGTTTAGCTATACTTAAATTATTAGTTGTATGCCTATTATTCGTAGCTATGGGTTTCTCTATTCTATTTATGTATGCTATGCAATATCTTACACAAGCTTTAACTTATATAGACAAAAATGTTAATTGAAGTAAAAAGGTTTGAGTTTAAAGATACACACACTATAGGCAAGATGTATATAGATGGTATATATGAATGCTATACGCTAGAGGATGTAGTAAGAAATGGCACTAAAGTCATTGGTAAAACTGCTATTCCTACAGGCGAATATAAAGTAATTATAGACGCATCTGTACGCTTTAAACAAGATATGCCACATATACTTAACGTGCCTAACTTTACAGGTGTTCGCATCCATTCAGGAAATACATCTGCACATACTGAAGGCTGTATATTAGTAGGCACTACATGGGCAGGTAAAGACTTTATTGGTAACTCTAAAGCAGCTTATAAGAAGTTCTTTGACAAGCTAAAGAAAGCTAAAACAGCAATAATTAAGATATGCTAGAGTATCTTTTGTGTGACGTACTATGTTTTATAGATCATTTTAAGCTATTGATAATGGTAGTAATTTTATTATTAGTGTACAATAGGCAAAACAACCATCAAGGATAGTTATGTCTAAATATAAGTCGGTATTAGTAATATCTGATCTTCACATTCCTTATCATCATCCTGACGCATTTGCATTCTTAAAAGCATTAAAAAAACAATACAAGTTTGACCACGTAGTCAACATAGGTGATGAGCTAGACCAACACGCTATCTCTATGCACGAACATAACCCAGACTTATATTCACCTGGACATGAATTAGAAGTAGCTAAGAAAAATGTAAAAGAATTAGAAAAGATATTCCCTAAGATGACTTTGGTGCATTCTAACCATAGCTCTTTAGTTTATCGTAGAGCGTTAAAGTATGGACTTCCAAAGGCATATTTAAAACACTATAACGAGTTTTTAGGGGTAGGAAAAGGCTGGGAGTGGGTGGATGACCACACAATAACATTAAGTGATAACTCTAGGTGTTTCTTTACTCACGGCCTCTCTGCAGACGTTTTAAAGGTAGCCCAGCAGTATGGAATGAATACAGTCCAGGGTCACTATCATACTAAATTCAGTATTGGATATTACAGTAACCCAGATGCACTAATTTGGGGAATGCAAGTGGGTTGTTTAATACATCAAAAGTCTATGGCGTTTGACTATGCCAAAAACTTTAAGAGCAGGTTCATTGTAGGATGCGGTGTAATTATAAACGGACAACCTAAATTAATGCCTATGGTTCTTAACACAAACGGTAGGTGGATCGGAAAAATAGCATAGAAAGGTTTATCATGCAAATTCAGCCATTAATTGACCAGATAGTAGGCGATAAAATTGTAGAGGCTGAAGCGTATTTTGATGAGAATGTACTTGCTTTAACATTCGAGTCAGGTCTTTATGTAGAAATTACAGTTGATTCTGTACACTACGAACTCCCAGAACTAGATGACTAAAGGATAGAATTATGAAAGTAATACGTGGACTTGTTGTGGATGACAATGGAAAGCCATTGCCAAACGTACCACAGCTCACTAAAAAAGACATTAAAGAGATGGCTCAACTTGCAGCTTCAGGTGCATCAATGGCCTATCCTCCTATTGGTATTCCATTAGGCGCTTATGAAGCATATCAAGGTTATGCTAACCAAGACCCTATCCAAGGTTTATTAGGCGGTTTAACGGCTGCTGGTGGCGTTGCAGGGACTATTGCTAAAGCTCCAGGCGCTGCATTAAAGTATGCAGAAGGCCAACGTAAAATGTCACCAGTTAATATTAATATTGAAGCTACATCACCTAGCATTTTACAAAAAGCAAGTGAAACAGGATCAGGTCGTGCATTATCAGACTTAAGATATGGTACAGCGCAACAAGGTGCTGCAGGTAAAGGCATGCAATATGCAAACATTCCTCCATCTAAAGTACAAGGCGTATGGGTAGATCCAGCAAGTAACGTAGAAGAATTTAACAGAGTATACAGTCAAAACTTAGGCCCTATTAATAGAATGAATATTCAGAAGTCTGGGCCATTATCAGGATATGCTCAGTCTATGGGCGGTGACTTGGGTCAATGGGGAGTAGGCGCTACACGTTTTACTAAAATACCTATGAACTTAAATAAAGATGCTGCTAACGGTGTCTTGTTTGAAAACGTATCATCTAAACAAATTATTGATGCAGGTAAAAAATTAAACCCTAAAGGTGGCGTAGTATCAGCAACGCCCAATGGCGGTATGTTAGTTTTTGATCCTAACGGTGCAATGAGTGCTAAACAATTAGTAGGTGAATTAAAAGGCGTAGCTAAGAGTCCTAAATATGGACTCCTAGACTCTGCCTATTTTGATACTAGCGCTGCTGGCCAGGGAGCTTATATGAACCCTGTTGACGAGTTACTTCGTCTAAGAGGTTTTTAAGTCTCTTAGGATCAAACTCGTAGTCTTCGTAAAAGTTATTTAAAGCATAAGATAAAAATGCACCTTTGGCAGCAGCTAAAGGAGGATAATGAGCCTTGATATAAGGCTCACTACCATGCAATACATTTACATTTAATTCATCTAATGCTTCACAATAACACCACTCTATAAACCTGCATGCCACTTCAATATACTTTGGCACTCTGTGGGTTTTGTAACGCTCTATCTGATCATCACTCAACCCTAGCCAGTCTATCAAGTCTTCCTCATCAAGATCCAGTCTTTGTTGCCATTCATTAAAGTTAAAGTAAGTCATATTACACCTCACTTTCCTTCCATGTATTGCCATTAGCTATACACTTAACTCCAATACCTCCAGTAAGTGCATATTGTTTATATGGCTCTGGCTTATCAATTAATACGTAAGGCTTATTATATTTGCCAATATTAATATCAATATAAAAGGCTGTATTAAAATAGTCAATTTGTGAATTTGACTCGTCATACCATTCGCCAACCAATTTTATAGTATCTAATACTTCATTCAAAAATTGTTTAGCTTTACCTTCATAATGACTAACAACATGATAAACATTCACTTGCTGATAATTGCTGCCAAAATTTATATCACCAGATACCACATTAACTACTAATGTTGAATGATATGAGTTTCTAGCTAATGTTGCTTTAATACCATATTTATTAAAAATAGGTTTTAATGCAGCATGTATTTTTGTTTTAGTTTCAGTATTAATGTAAGCCATTATGCAGCCTCCTTTACAGATACTTTAGGTTCGTCAAATATAAACTTTGGTGCGCCTGTAATAGATGACTCAACTCTTAATGGTGAAATAACACCAACACAGTCAGGGCAGTCAAGATCAACTAATGCTGGTTTGATACCATTTTGACTTAATGATGCTTTTTTATTCTTAACGCCAGAGATATATTCTGCGGCCTTATTAAAGTCATTAAGATATGTAAAGTCATAATTACCAGCTTCATAAGATACTGACTCAGGAAATACTCTTCTAAAGTCAGGATACTTGCCTTCTATTGGACGTGCTTCTAACCTAACTGCATCATTCACAACGTGTATTTTCTTAACCACATTGTTTTCAACTTCTAATGATATGCTAGCTGCACCTAATGTTGACTTAACTTTAAGTAAGGCATCAATAGTCTCAATAGGAATAACTACTCCTAATGTATCTCTACCGTGCTGTACTTCGTTATGATAGACTGCTGTACTTAATAGTCGGTGACCATCAGTTGCAACAAAGATAGTGTTATATTTATTGAATTCAACGTAAATACCATTAAGGTAATATCTTACGTCTTTTTTAGCCGCAAAAAGTTTAAGTGCTTTTAAATGGCCAAGTTGTACTAATACTTCGTAGTTAAATGTTGTCATGCTTTTCTCCTTTAGCAAAATTTCTTGATCGCCTGCAAGTAGATAATAAATTAGCGATATGTGTATGCTATATATTTGCTAGCATGATGTCAACACTTTTTTGTAAATATTTTTAATTATTTTATAAGTCCTTGTTTTAATTAATTTTCCACCATGTATTTATATAGCTTTTTAATGCTTCTGGGCCTTTATCTATGTAAATAAGTTTGTTTTGTGCTACTTGATAAAAGTTATTTACTTCAGTTCTTTGATCATCACTATGGCCATGTATGAGTAAAACGGTAAAGTTTTTTTGTGCTGCTAGCCCTTTTAATACTATTTTTTGGCCAAATAACATTGGTTCATTATGATGCTTCCATTCACATACTAAAAACTTTTTACCATCTTTACATACAACCATATCTAGGTTTGTCGGCAATATATTCTTACCTGGGATCATTCCAGATAAAAAGCCAAAGTCTATAAACTTGGCATTACTATTGCGCATCCCTAGCGTCATACGCAGATGATCATATCCTGAGATACAGTACAAACAGTTACAGTACCATCTGGCGCAATAATAGTTTGACCAAATGCTTTCTCAGTTCCCCATATAGCTAATGCTGACATGACTACAATAAATATCCAATATATATGTTTATTCATCATCAAACCTTTGTAGTTGAGCTTCAATTTCAGGAGGGTTCACAGCTTCTTCATCTCTTAAAACTGAAATAAGTTTATTTTTAAACCATTCAGACTTAGCTAAGTCTTCTTCTACATTACCCTTAAATGGATAGCGTAAGTCATACTTCATCTTACTACCTTTTAAGTATCCAACAAATTCTTCTCTAGTTAAACGACTTTCAATAATATCTATGGTTTCTAGGCCTCCGATATTATAGTGTCTAGGGTGGTTTACATTATCTGACATACTGCCTCCTATAAATAAAATAACATTGATGACTTCTTACGTGCCTTCATCAAAGACTGTTTATTAGTCAATGGCAATGGCAATTTAACAAGGCCTTGAGCTTCTAATATCTTGGCCCTATATTTGGTAATGTGGCATTCTCTGTATATTTGTTTTCTTATAGCTCCAGGATGCGCTTCCATATATGCTTTTATCTGTTCGGCTTTTTTTCTATCGTCTAGTAATGTATACATTATAGTCTCGTTTGCTCAAAACATTCTAAATGGCTTTTAGCAAATATATTAGGCTTAATTTCCTCGTATAATTCACCTTGAATACATTTTAAATTCATGTGGTATTTTTTCATGGTGCTGTTATATGTCATAACTGACCATGTAATTAAAGCACCAATAATAGCGCCTACAATTAAATAGCCATTACCTTCAAATTTAGAGTCCATTATGCGCATCCACTAAACGTTTTGAGTCATACTTATTCATTGCTTTGTACTCTTCAAATTCATCACCTCTAAACAATGGTGTTATTTTGATATGATGGGTTGAATTTTTTAAGTCATTCAAATATGAAAGTTCTTTAGGATGAAATGACCACAAATGTGACTTTAATAGATCACCTGTTTTTACATTAAACTCTTCATATAGCCATGCTACTGGTTCTTTTTTCATAATGACCTCAATAAAATATGTGGTTACCTATTGCTACTTTAACTGGTTTATCATTGGCCCAAACAGGCTTTACATTTCTGCTATGAAAATATGTAGCGCCTTTGGTTGGGTCTTTCACTTTCTTATGCAGCACATTATACGCCATAGATATATAAGGTTGCAACTGAATTGTGGAAGCTAATTGAACATTTCCAATAAAAGAAAATTGTTTTGGTTTGTATAGTTCGCTACATACGTTTTTAGTATTTTGCGCTCTATTAAGTAATACGTACATCACAGCCGTTTGACCAGAGGTTGGCTCTCCTCTACTTTCGTGGTAGGCCGCCAAGGCCAGGCACAATGCTGCCGTTTCTATTCCCATTATGAGTCTCCTTTTAAAGCATAATACTCATCATGTCCAAACTTTTGAATGAGCATGTTTTCAATATGGTGTCTATCATATCCGGATAATATAAGACATATATCAGCTACAGGGTTTTTTTCCTTCATAAGCCAATTGTAAGACACCTTCCTACTATGCGTATGAGTACCGCATATCTCTATCATGGCCTGGATCATTACGGCCATTAATAATTTTCCTTCTGGTGTTAGTATAAGTTCTGATCTTAATGACTCCTTTACCTCTATCATTTGCTTACTTTCTTTTAATGTTTTTACTGATAGCAAAAACTCACTTTATAGCCGATAATGAAATGGCAATATTGCATTAATTAACCGAGGATAATATCATGTGGACAACTCCAGCAGCTACAGAAATGCGTTTTGGCTTTGAAGTCACAATGTACGTAATGAATAAGTAGTGTGTATAGTGTGTATGGGGATGCTCCTAAAAAGGAACATCCTCTTCACCTTCTAATGCAGGGCCACTTGCAACATAATCACCTTTCGGTGTAATTTTACCTGTGTAAACAGGTCTTTTAGATCCTTCTTCTACTTCATTCTTAAACAATGCTAATGTATATTCTTTGCCTTCTACATTAAGCATTAATGAAATATACTTATTACCTGTTTTACTTTCACGCAGCCAACCTGCAGCTCTGTTACTATTATCATATTCAGCCATACTTTACTCCTTATTAAAAATTGGTTTTTTAGTCCAGCGTTTAGGTTCTATGTCATCTTCAACATATTTTATAAACTCTAGCGCTAATGGCGTATACCATTCAAGCCATGCTTTACTTCTATCTACTACTTGTATCTTTGTTTCAAAAGGTGTCCATATATAAAAATACGCATGAGGTGCTTTACATACTTCCATTTGCATTTGCATTTGAAAGTAATAACGTTCAGGGATCTCTTTATATATCTCTTGAGTGTAGGGACACTTTATCTCAATGACATTTCCTTGGTAGTACCCATCCGGACTTGCGCCAAATGGTAATTTGTCATGTAGCACAAACTTGTTACCAGGCTCTACAATATCATCAAACTCTTTTTCTAATGCAGACAAAGCAATAGACTCATGAATATTTCCATATTCAGTCATGTCATTGCCTTCAAACGGTGGCTCACGTAAAGTCATTTGACGCCATAACTTTTGTCTCTCATATACAGCAGACCAGGCAATACTAGCCGTAATAACGTTATGACGTCTACTATCACTTAAATGACTCATGCAGACTTTTTCAGTTCGTTAGCAAACTCACGTACTTTTTCTTGTAACTCAGGGCCAAATGTAAAGAATGCCTTTTTAAGTTCACCAGTTCTAGCCGCCTCTGTTAGTGTATCTTTAGCAGCTTTAACTTGATCTTCAGTTACTTCTTGAACAACTGGGTTATTTTGTTGGTGGATAGCATTTAATACCTCATTAGCGCTAGCAAACTCTTGGCCTCCAAGTCCTAATGCACTCAATGCTCTTCCAATTGCAGATGTCTCACAATTTTCGACATAAGATGTACCATTAATTTGAGATGCTTTTCTAAACTCTTGAGCAATACCAGTAGCAATAACACGGTTCAATTCATTTAAAACACTTGCTTTAATAACGCATTGTTCTTGATCTAATTGTATAACGTCAGTTACTAAAGCATAGTCTTTAAATTGCTCTCTAAATTCTTGTACACGCAATGCTACTGTTTTATATTCTTTACCACGTATATTGACTACTCCTTGTTTACTCATCCTTACTCTCCTGTAATTGTTTAATTTGTAATTCTCTAATGTAATGTTCTTTTTGATCTGCTTTGTCATTTGACTCACGTAGATCTTCATTCATTAATTGTAATTGCTCAATAATTCTATTTAATTCATCCATAAATAACCTCCGTAAATTAAGATGAGTAGCAACACTACCACAACAAACCTATTTGATGCAACATCTTCATCTAAAAATGTTTCACCACGTTTATAGTCAACACCATAACGTTCTCTATAAGTCCTAGGAGTTTTAAAGTCCCATTGGTTATACCAAGTATGGTGTTTATCTCTATCCCATCCCCAGTTATCCATCATGCTTCTCCTGTTGTTCTAGTTGATATTGCTCTTCTAATTCTTTTTGACGCCAAAATTCTTGTTGATCCAAGTATTCATCATAGTCTAACCATCTTTCGTCCATTATTCACCTCCTTCGATATTTGCAATATCATTTTCAAAGTCAGCAAATATTTCATCTATGGTTAAGGTTCTATGAGGGCCAGTTCTATTAAAAAAGTTTTCAAATACGTTTGGGTTATTGTTAGCCCATTCGCCACATTTAGGTACTGGTTTTAAGTTAGGTAATTTTTTGTTTGTATCCATTATTCTCTCCTAGTTAATAAAGACTACAAAACGAATATTGATCTCTTTAAAAATAGATGTCAAGTAATTTAGCAAAATATTTTTCTTGCTCTATTTTTTTGCTAGCAGTATACTACCGCTCTATGGATGATACAGTTGAATTTTGTAGGAAAGGACGTGTATTATACCATATTTCAACGTGTTAC
>Ga0315907_10005929_pt1 | contig 13109 bp, 12 predicted proteins | sample LakEriMetagenome_3_FD_203525 | JGI IMG/M metagenome (GOLD analysis project Ga0315907, IMG submission 203525) | Freshwater fungal communities from buoy surface, Lake Erie, Ohio, United States - Buoy 12 MA123 | ecosystem: Environmental > Aquatic > Freshwater > Lake > Lake biofilm | place: USA...
GGCCAAGCAGCTTTTTCCATGGGCTGCATGGCCGTAACATCCGGCCAGGGGGCGCTGCCCAGGCCGGGTGTTGCAATGCTGCCGATGTCAAGCAACCCTGCACGAATGCGAAGCCGCGGACCATGTGACGTATCCTCATAAAGATCGGGATGCGCTGCCCGATAGGCCTGCGCTTCGGCTGCCGGGCGGCCTGCAAAGCCATCTATGAAGTGATGGCCATTGCGTTCCACATGGGCAAGGCCGAGGGCACTGACCAAGGCAAGATCTTGCTGCACGCAAAGCCCGGCTAGAGTTGTAAGATCTTCGGCTGACATGAAATAGCCCTGGCCCCATTGCCGGCAACGCGCCAAGTTGATCAGGGATCGCCAAATGCCCTTGCATGCCTTGCTGGAAACCCCGCTATAGCCGAGCACCTTGGCGACTAGGAACGCATCGAGCGCGCCATCACTCTCATCAATTATCACGGGCCGGGCAGCGGCGATATCCGTGATGCTTTCCTGCAGTGCATGCGAGCGCTTGATAGGCTGTTCGATGAACAAGATGGAAGCGCGCAGCCGTGTCAATCTTGGCTCAGCCTCTATCGCGCGCCATAGCGCCAATACGCTCGCCGCATCCTCATATTGTTCATTGCCGTCAAGCGTTGTGTGATAGCCATGCGAGCGATCCAATACGGCAGCGATACGGCAAAGCCGCGCGACATCTTCCGCCATATTGCCGCTAACCTTGAGCTTCCAATAGAGATGGCGATAGGTGGCCAAAACCTGTTCCAGTGTTTCGGGCAGACCATCATCCGCTGTATCTGTCTGATCCGCGCTGGTGATGGGGTCAACCAAGCCAACCGTATGGCGCGCGTGCAACCGGGCCGGCTTTGGCACATGTGCCAGCATCGCAGCGAAATCGAAATCCACAAGATCAGGAATGACCACATGTGGCGCCATGCCACCAAGATTGGCGCGCAGCCCCGCATCAAAGGAAAGACCGGCAAGACGGAGCAGGGCATCGAAGGCTGCGCGGTCCCAAAGCGCGCGGCCAAAACTGGCCACAAGAGGATTGAGCCCTTCCGCCGCGCAGGCAGCAACATATGCGTTATAGCCATCGGCGTAATGGCCGAAGGCCGTATTGAAGCCCGCGGCGAGCGACTGCGCCTCCGCAATCTCAAGCGCACGGCGTAGCTGATGCTGGTTATCGGCATCAGTCAGGGCTGCATCCTTGTCGAACCATTTCGCCGCAAGGGTCTCGGCAGCCACGCCAAAGCCTTCCCTTCCTGTCACATCGCGAATGCGCACACGCACCACAGCCTGAATGCCATCCCTGACAGTGATCACACCAAAGCGAAAAGGCATACGCAAGGTAAAGCGCCATTCAAATCGCTCTGTTTCGAGAAACTGAAACTTCACGTTGAGAGCCCCTCCTCAATACCGCGCAAATAGCCAATGGCGCGTGCCGCGCAGGCTGCCGGGTCTGGATGATATTCAAAGGGTTCAACACCGCATATGCCCTGATAGCCAGTTTCGGTGAGCGCGCGAAGGATTGGGGCGAATTGATCCTGCCCTTGGCCAAGCGCACGACGATTGCGATCATTCAGGTGCACATGGGTGATCCGGCCGCTGGCCATGTGGCGTCGCAGAAGCGTGTCAGGTGCTTCGGCCTCTCCATTCCCGGCGGCGCTTACATCCAACATGCTGCACAAGGCGGGATTACCGATGCGTGCGACGATATCCAGCGCCTCAGCCAAAGAGCTTGCCCAATTTGTCTGGCCCGGATCGAGCGGTTCCAGAAGGTATATCAGGCCGGCGGATTGTGCATGAAGGGCGGCCTTGCTCAATGCGGCTTCAGCGCGTTCGGCATCGCCCGGAAACGTTACCTTACGCTGTGCAGGAGAACCATGCACCAGATAAGTTGCTCCCAGGTCAACCGCAAGATCAATCAGTGCACGCATGACATCACAGGTCTTGTCATGAAGACTGGCTTCCGTGATGGAAAGCCCAGAAGGAGCAACGAGAAGCCAATGCAGACCGGCAATAGGCTGGCCGACATCTTCAGCCATACGACGAAATTCGTTGCGCATAGCCTTGCTCAAGCAATGCGGTGCATCCGGATGGAGCGTGAATGGTGCAACCTCCAAACCGTCATAGCCTAAGGCTGCAGAAAGCTGTGCCTGTTCATTGAAAGGCAAATGACGCAGTACCTCATTGCAAAGGACAAAGCGCATTTTTGTCAATCCCGAATGATTAGGCTTCATCTATTTGTGTAGTGGAGAAGGTGTCAGCCAAACGTCCCAGTATCTTCAGATTGCTGGCCCCAGAGCGCGCAATACCTCATCTGTCGAAGTCACCATCGCGACATTGCGCATGGCATAGTCAATGGAAGCGCGATGCCAATCCGCATTCATGGTGGAACAGCCATCTTCCGGGATAACCATGATATAGCCCTTATCGGCGCCAGTTCTGGCTGTGTGTTCGATACTCATATTCGTCCATGCGCCGGTTTCGATGATGATGTCACGGCCTTCGGCTTTCAGGATGCGTTCAAGCGCCGTACCTTCCCAGGCGCTCATGCGGGCCTTGCGGATGATGTGATCACCTGACTGCGCTTCAAGCCCTGGCACAGGTTCCGCGCCCCATGTGCCTTCGATCATGGCATTGGCATCCACGCAACCTTCAAATAGTGGCGCATTCAGGGTCATGTCGCGGGCATCAGCGCGCCTGACAAACCAGACATGGATCACCGGAATGCCGCGACTGCGACAATGCGCAGCAAGACGGGCGATGTTGGGAATGGCATTTTGTTGTCGGCAATGATCAGGGCTGCCGGAAGACGCGAAGGCGCCACCATCCATCACCACATCATTCTGCATATCCTGAATGATCAGCGCGCAGCGCGATGGATCAAGCCGCAAAACCTCATCCTGTTGTGGCGTAGTTTCGCGCGCGGTTTGGCGCACTGCCATGAAGGGTTCGTGGCGCGGGCCGATTTTGACGGGAATGGCATAGACCGAAGTGGTGGCGCAGACATAAAGCGTGCGCCAATCCGCCCCACCCCAATGCAGATTGGCTGGCATTTCCGGAATGGCGACCTTGCCCATCAGCTTGCCGGACGGCGCATAAACCCAAATGCCGCCAGGCCCGGTGCACCAGACATTGCCATCAGTATCGCATTTCATGCCATCGGGCAGGCCGGGGGCAAGGCTATCACGCAGGCCAGAGGCGAAGATGCGCCCATTACGCAGCATTCCATCCGAACCGACATCAAACACACGGATATTCGCTTGTTCGGTATCATTCACATAAAGAATTTTCTCGCAGGGCGAAAAGCAAATGCCATTTGGTTGGCTGAAGATATAGCGATCCACGACAAGCTGAGGTTCTTCACCCGGCTGCGCGCCTGGCCTGATGCGAAAGACACCTTGCCACCCAAGCTGGCGCGGGCGTTCAACGCCATAAACAGGCATACGGCCATACCAGGGATCGGTGAAATAGATCGCGCCATCCGACTTCACGCAGAGATCATTGGGCGAATTCAATTCCCGCCCCTGATAATGGCTGGCCAATAACTCTCGCATCCCATTGGGGCGCACACGCACAACGGATGAGGTTGCATGCTCACAAATCAGCAGATTGAGATCAGCATCATAGGTGAGCCCGTTTGATTTATTGGATGGCCGCTCAATCTCTCGCACCCCGGCACGATCAAGGCGGCGGCGCATATCCGCCGGCATGTCCGAGAAAAGCAGATAATGTTCGCTCGGGTGCCAGATCGGCCCCTCGGTGAAGGTGAAGCCGCTGCCCACCTGAAGCACGGGGGCATGTTCATCAATTAGTCGGCGGAAGCCCGGATCCAGCGCGACATGAGCCATGGCAGCCTCCCTCAGACCGGAAACCAATCCCGGCGCGCAACGGTTTGTGCAACCGGTCCCGGCACTTGCAGCTCAAGTCGGCCAACCACCTGGCCGTGTTCAATCTTGGCAGGCTTGTCATGCACCGGCAGTAGAAATTTCGAAGAATTGAGAAGCTTCTTGATTGCCGCCTTCTCGCCCCGCTTCGATCCCGCGTGATTGCCGGTGACCTGCGGTTCATGGAAGCTCACCTGGAAGACCGGTTCCACGATCTGATCATTGAAATCATAGATCACGTCGCCACAGATCGTGGCACGCCCTTCGGCTGTTTCGACATGGACATTCATGGACCCTTCCGTATGTGCATTGGCCGCTTCCAGCATAACGCCGGGCATGATCTCTACGGGTCCTGAAAGCTCCAGATCCTCAAAGCGCAGCGCATGGCGCGTATGCAGCCTTTCGATCAAATGCTGGATATCTGGCTTCGGATATTGCGGATGCATAAGACCCGAGACCGAGCATTCCAATTCACGGCGATTGACCACCACCGTGGTATTCATTGGGAAGTGATCATCCTTGCCGGCATGATCGATATGCAGGTGCGTATGCAGAACATAGCGCACATCGCCCGGCTTCACGCCAAAGCGCGCAAGCTGGCGTTCGATCATGTTTTCATGGAATTGCAGGCCGCGCATGCCAAGCGTTTCCATGATGGCGTTATCGCGATAGCCGGTATCGACCACAATCGGATAACGCCCGCCCATGATCAGAAAGCCATAAACCGGCACGCGGCGGATGCGCCCGCAATCCCGCGCGAGAACCAGAAAGCTCGATTCCAGCTCGATATCGCCGTAATCGAGCAGCTTGATTTCGAGAGCCATGCTCATTCCTCTCTAAAGCCGGTAGACCCGGCTGGCATTGTCAAACAACAGGGCACGTATTGCCGCTTCATCCAGATCGCGCATGGCGCTGCGATGGGCCGCAAGTAAAGGGGCGTAACCGGTCCAGAGTTTCTCGATCGGAAAATTCGAACCCCAAAGGCAGCGCGCATGCCCGAAAAGCTGCAGGGTTTGTACGTAAATCCGGGTGATATGCGCCGGATCCAGGCGATGCAGAAAAGTGCCAAGGCCGGAAAGCTTCACCATCACATTCGGGCACGCGGCCAAGGCCGCCATGCCCTTTTGCCAATCATCGCGCCCCCTGGCCGAAAGATCTTCCAGCATGCCGGCATGCTGCAAAACGAAGGTTACGCGCGGGCAGGCTTGCGCCAATTCAGCGGCACCTGCCATCTGTTCAGTGAATACCTGCAAATCGAAGGTCAGCGCGTAATCGGCAAGCCGTGCCATATTGCGCTGAACCCGCCTGTCGCGGCAGAGATCCGCATGTGCGGCAAAGCGATATTGCGGATTTGGGTGCCAATGAAATTGCTGGCGAATGCCGCGCAGTCGCGGGTGCCGCACCAGCCTATCCAGAAACGGGCGAATATCCTCAACCGTCATATCGGCATAAGCGATGCTTGCATGCGGCCAGCCGGTTTCAAGCGCCAGACGTTCTGTCCAGGCAACTTCCTCCACTGCCTTATCATTTGGCCAATTTGCCTGGACATAGACCGCCTTTTCAACGCCGGTGTCGGCAATATCGGCCAGGTATTCGCTGATGGGATAATCGCGCCTAATCGCTTCATAGCCACCAAAAATCCGCGGCTGCATGGGTCCCATTAGCCAGGGAAGATCCGCCTGACGCCAAACATGAAAATGGCTGTCGATGATCCTCATGCGCTTGTTCCAGCGCGCGCTACTGGCGCCGGCCCCACCAATGAACGTACAATGGCAACGGGGCTGCTACCATCAAACAAGTTATCAATATAGGGCAGGATGGCACGCATGGCGCTGGTCTCTGGTTCATAGCCCGGCGTATTAGCTAGGGGGCTCAGCCACAGAATATGCCAAGCGAGAGCACGCAACCGCTGCATGGCTTGCACCAGCGCCTCAGGCCCGCCGCGCTCAAGCCCGTCTGAGAGAATGATCACCACCGCACCACGCGCGAAGCTTGCGAAACGTGGGACGTTGAGGAAAGTGCCCAACGCCTCACCCAGCCGCGTGCCGCCGTCCCAATCTGCGACAAGCCCGGCGGCGAGTGTCATCGCCTGGTCGCGATTCCTATAACGCAAGGCGCGCGTCACGCGCGTGAGACGCGTACCGATGGTGAAGACCTCTGCCCGTTCAAGCGATTGCACCATGGCATGGGCAAGCCTGAGCGCACCATCCGTGCCCGCCTTCATGCTGCCCGAAACATCAATCAGCAGAAGTACGCGTCGCTGACGTTGCAGTCGATGGCGCCGCGGCAATCGGCTGAGTTCCCCATCACGGCGGAGCAATTCGCGGAAGGCACGGCGCGGATCAGCCAATGCGCCGCTGCCGGCACGAAGGCGACGCGAACGCCGCCGCGGCACAGCACCTGGCAAGGCCCGCGCAAAGGCGCGCAGCACTGTCTCCTCATCCACCACATTGATTGCACGCGTTGACAATCTCTCCAGCGCCGTCGCCTCTTGGCCAGAGGGTGTCTCGTCTTCAGGCTGCGGCAGCAATTCAATCTCGCCCGCATCAAAGGCACGTGGCGCTTCTTCACCCTCTGCCTCCGCGGGTGCGAGGAACACCCTGCCAAGAAAGATTGCATCAAAGACAGCGTTGAAATCCTCAATCCGTTCCGGCGCCGGTCCATAAACGGCATGGGCGGCGCGGCGCAGATCGTGGATTGACCTCGGCCCCAGCAACCCGACAGCAGCAAGGAAACCTTCCGTTTGTTCCGTCGCTGCCGCAAAGCCCTGCACACGAAGCGCTTGCGGGAAAGCGAGGAAGGGCGCCAGCGCAGGCGGGATCATGCCGCCCCCTTCAGAACAGCATCAAGCCGTGGCGAAGTATAGGCCAGGTCATCCTGATCCTTCAGCACGACGCCAATCGCACGCGCGAAGGCTGCGGGCCAGCTTGCACCCTGTGCATGCAACAAGGTTGCCGCTTCCGCCCATTCAACCGTTTCAGCAACGCCAGGCGGCTTTGCCAGGGGTTCCTTGCGCAACCGGCCAACTGCAGCAACCACCCTATGCGCCGTGTCGCGCGCAACAGATGAGGCGCGCATCATCACAATCTGCGCCTCCAATTGCGGGTCCGGATAGCCAATCCAGTGATAAACGCAGCGCCGCCGCAAGGCTTCATGCAATTCCCGTGTACGATTGGATGTCATGACCACTACAGGCGGTTCACTTGCGCGTATCGTGCCGCGTTCCGGAATTGAAAGGCTGAAATCCGACAGGAATTCAAGCAGGAAAGCCTCAAACTCATGGTCTGACCGATCAATCTCATCAATCAGCAATAGCCTTTCCTTGGGCCGTTGAAGTGCCAGCAGCAAGGGACGCGCGATCAGAAAATCATCACCATACAGATTGATGTAGGAATCGCCCGCCTGCCGAATGGCCAGCATTTGGCGCGGGAAATTCCATTCATACATTGCAGCAGCGGCATCGATGCCTTCATAGGCTTGGAGCCGCACAAGCTCTCGTGCAAGGATTGCGGAAAGCGCCTTTGCCGCTTCGGTCTTGCCGACACCCGGCGCGCCTTCCAGCAGCAGAGGCTTCCCCAAAGCAAGCGCTAGGTAAGCCGCGGTGGCGAGCCCCTCATCAGCGATGTACTGCGCATCACGCAGCGCGCGCGCCAGCGCCTCTGGGCTGTCAATACCACCGATGCTGCGCCGTATCGCCATATTATAATCGCCGTCGCGGCTTCGCGCCGCCCTGTGCGCGAAGACCACGCAGTACTTTTTCGGGTGTCACAGGAAGCTCATCTATACGCACACCAATCGCATCATAAACCGCATTCACCACAGCAGGTAGCACAGGATTGGCGCACATCTCGCCAGGCCCCTTGCCGCCATAGGGACCATCTTCGGCAGGGCGCTCAAGCACACTGATGTGATGCGGCGCCAAATCGCCGGGGCCAGGCATGAGGTAGGTGTTGAAATCCACCGGCCCGTGATCGCGTGCCGGGTAATAGGGTTCTGTCGTCTCCCACGCCGCGTGGCTCATACCCATCCAGGCGCCGCCGCGCAATTGCTGCTCTACCAAACGCGGGTTCAAGGCGCGCCCGACTTCGTAGGCAGATTTCATATCAGTAATCGTCACTTCGCCGGTTTCATCATCAACTTCCACTTCCACCAGCATGGCTGCATGGGCGAAGGTCGAAACAGGCGTCATTTCACCGGTATCAGGATCAACATCACTGAGCGGAATGAGAAAAATGCCACGGCCAGCAATTGTGCGCCCCTGCTTGAATTGCGCAGCCTGCGCCGCAGCCATGGTGGTGATGGACCTCCCCGGCGCGCCGCGCACATGGATATTGCCGCGCCCATCCGTCACCAAATCCGTTGCATCCACCTCAAGCTCTTCAGCTGCCGCTTCAAGCATGACAGCACGCGCTTCCTTGGCTGCCATGATGACCGCATTGCCCATGCGATGCGTGCCGCGGCTGGCAAAACTGCCCATATCATGCGGGCCCGTATCGCTATCGGCGGTGTCCACATAAACATCCGTCACAGGCACACCCAAGGTTTCCGCCGCGATCTGGCGTGTGACGGACTTCATGCCCTGGCCAAGATCAATGGCAGAAAGGGCAACGGTGAATTTGCCATCGGGGTTGGAATGGATCAGCGCCTGGCTGGGATCTCCGCCAAGATTCATACCGATCGGGTAATTGATGGCGGCAAAGCCGCGGCCACGGTGAAGTGCCATCGCTCAGCGCCTCCTGAAACCGGATAGGGAGGAGAACCGCATACTGCCAACGCGTGGCGGCGGCTGTTGTGGTGCTGGAGCTGGCGGCGGCGTTTGCGCAGGCATGGGCGCGGCTGATTGTACGGGCTGGGAGATTCCGGGAAGCGGAGCAGGCTTCGCACCTTTGCGGCCATAGCTGCCACCTTGGAAACCGCGCACCAATCCATACTGATCTGTCGCTGTCTTTGTCGGCAATCGCGCCCTGTCGCCCCCACCCTCCTTACGAGAGGAAGCAGCCAGCATGGCAGGGCTCAGCTTCACGCCCGCCTTCTCAGCCACAACCTGGCAACATTCAATCAAGGCACAATTCTTAGCCAGCCGGCGATGCGCTTTCATGTCACCATCGCGATAGGCATTCAGGATACGCAATTCAATCGGATTGAGCCCGACAGTATCCGCAACCTTGTCCATATGGGCTTCGATGGCAAAATCCACGCCGGTAATACCAAAACCACGCATCGCTGTTGCTGGCGTACGATTGGTGTAAACGCAATAAACATTTGCTGACACATTTGGAATCGTATAGGGACCGGGCAAATGCCCAACACCCTTGATGATGGCGTAGGATGAAAGACGGGTATAGGCACCTGAATCGAAATAGCCCGTGAAGCTGCGTGCAATAATGCGCCCATCACGCAGCACGCCATCCTTGATATACCAGCGTTCGGCACCGCGCGGCGCGCCAACCTGCATTTCCTCCTCACGGTCCCACATGCATTTGCAGGGGCGCCCGGTGAGCATGGCACCGAGAATGGCAAGCGGCTCATGAATACTATCCACCTTGCCACCAAAGCCACCACCTACCGTACCACCGATAAAATGCAGACGGCTTGATGGCATTTCCAAAACTTTCGAGGAAACTGCGAGTGAAAAGAAAAGCGCCTGGGTAGCGCTATAGCAGGCGTAGCGCCCATTCTGTTCAGGTGTAGCGATAGCGCCGCAGGTTTCAATCGGCGCCTGTTCAATCGGCGACATCTGATAACGGCCCTCGACAACATGGTCAGCCTGCCTGAAAGCGGCCTCGACATCACCGTAGCGCAGTTTCTGATGATCATATTTGCCGTGATAGATGAATTTATTATTGGGGTAGATATCAAGAACAACCGGCGCCCCTGGCTTGATTGCCTCCTCAACATCCAACACATGCGGCAAGGGTTCCCATTCAACTACCACCTTAGCCACGGCATCACGCGCGCGCGCTTCTGACGTCGCGATCACCGCAGCAACCGGTTCCCCACGATAGCGCACGCGGTCTGTTGACAGCACTGGTTCATCATCAATGCCGAAATCAAGCAGTGAAAGCAGTGTATTGAGATTTCGCGGCACATCCTTGCCGGTGAGGATACGCACAACGCCCGGCATACGCTCTGCAGCGCTCAGATCAATGCGCCGTACCCGCGCTGCATGATGGGGTGAACGCACGCAGCGGATATGCAGCAGCCCTTCAAAAAGATGGTCATCGTAAAAGGGCGAGCGGCCGGTGACATGGCCCGTGATATCCTGACGCCGGGTTGGCTTGCCGATCTCATTCAGATTATCATCACGCTCATCAGCGAAAATTTCCTTGCGGAAATCTATCATGGGCTGGTCGGTCAGGGTTCCACTCATGGCGCCTGTCTTCCTTCCGCGACATCAAGGATGGCAGCAATGATCGGCTCATATCCCGTGCAGCGGCAAAGATTTCCGGAGATGGCTTCGATTACCTGATCACGTGTCGGGCGTGGAATCATATCCAGCAAGGCCTTTGCCGCCATAAGCATCCCAGGGGTGCAATAACCGCATTGCGCGGCAAAGCGCTGCATGAAAGCTTCCTGCAGCGGATGGAGTCCTGCACGACCGAGCCCTGCCGTTGTTTCCAGATTTTCACCCTCTACCGACTCTGCCAAAACAAGACAGGCCAATTGCGGTTCACCATTGATCAGCACGGTGCATGCCCCACAACTGCCCTGCGCGCAGCCATATTTGGGTGAAAGATCACCAACGCCGCGGCGCAGCATATCGAGAAGATTTTGACCATCCTCAGTAAAAGCTGCCTTGGGCTCTCCATTCAGGATGAAGGTGACTGGCTTCATTGCCATATCAGATCATCCTTTCAAGCAGACGCTTAAGGTGAACGCCCGCCACTTCCCGCCGATACCAGGAAGAGGCAAGGGCATCTGTCGGCGGTTCCGAGCCATCTGTGACAAGCTGCGCGGCACGGGTAATGCTTGCGGCATCCAAGACTTGACCTTCGAGTGCGCGTTCCGCTGAGAAAGCGCGTAATGGCCCGGGGCCGAGGCCGATACAGGCGATGCGCACACCACGCAAACGCCCAGCATCGCGCGGCAGAAGCGCTGAGAACGACATTACGGAAACGCCTTTTGGCTTGACGCGGCTGACCTTGTGGAAGGCGAAGCTTTTACTGTCGCGCGGGCGGGGCAGCTGAATGGCGGTGATCAAACCTGCCCGCTTCCGATCACGAAAAAACTCCTCAATCGGCCGCGCTTGCCCGCCCGCCATGACAAGGCGCGCCCCAAGAGCAAGCAAGGCTGCCGCCAGATCGCCATAGGGTGGTTCAGCAAAAAGATTGCCGCCAATGGTTGCCATATTGCGTATCTGCGGGCCACCAATGGCGCGCACCACTGGGTGCAGGAAAGCAAGCTCCGCATGGTTTGCAAGCGCACTCATGGTGACGCCAGCGCCAATCTCAAAACCATCGCCGCTCTGCCTGATCTGCTTGAGTACAGGGTCAGTGCTGCGAATGATTCTGCCCTGCACAAGGCCAGCGTTGATTTCGCGCATCAGAATGGTACCACCGCCGAGATAGACCGCGTCACCACCAAGCGCGCGTTGCGCATCGCCAACGGTTGCATGCTTTTCGATGGTTACCGCCATCAGCGCACCCTTTCCGCAAGATGGCCACGAATGGCATTGAAGCCGCCATTGTAAATTTCTTCGCCCACAAGACGCGTCAACTCCGCCTCGCGGCCTTTTGGCGTATCGAAGCGGCTTTCCCAATGCCAGAAGGTCTGATCCCCATCGGTCACTGGCACAAGCCGCACGTGTGCAACGTAATTGAGCAAGGGTATCGGCGTATCCAATAGGCAGTAGCTGAAAGCCATATCTGCGTCAGATAGCGTCAACAGTTTTTCGCGTAATTCGGAACCATCTGCCAGGCAAAAGCGCCGCACGCAGCCAACCCGATCTGCGGTCTGACCACGTTCAATGGCGCTTTCCGCTACGGCAGGATGCCACTGATCATGGCCATTGAAGTCGCGCAGTATGGCCCAGATGGTTTCAACCGGCTCGGCAATCACGGTGCTTCGCACAACGCGCGGCATGTCAGGCCACCATCTGACGCTTTAGTGCGGTGAAGCCGGCCTGAAACACATTCTGGCCGATATTGGTCACCAGTTCCTCGGCAAGCTCTGCAGCGCAGTCAAACTCCGCGGACCATTCAGCAAAAGTTCGATCGCCATCCGTGATTGGGGTCAGGCGCAGCGTGGCGATATAGGCTGTCAGCGGCATCGGACTTTCAAGAATGGAATAGGTACAGAAATAATCATAATCGGAAAGCGCCAGAAGCTGTTCGCGTAGCCTATCGCCATTCTGCAGGCGAAAATCTCGCACACACCCAACGCGATCCGAAGGTTCGCCATTTTCGATGCGACTTTCGCGCACCAGCGGCAGCCAACGCGGCAGCGCGTTGAAGTCGCGTACGCGTTCCCAAACACGTCCAACCGGCGCATCAATGACCGAGCTGATATAGACCCGTGCCATTTACTTCTGCTCTCCCTTGCCGGATTTGCGCGCACTTTCGGCAATGCGCTGCATGTCGGAAGCCTCCCGCATGAGCCCCCCCTGCTTGGCAAGGCTGCCACCCTCAATCCCGATATCGCTCAAAAGGCTGTCAATCAGCGGCGCCTGTACACGGTAGCGCAGGGCGGAATTGATCACCTCATCGGTTGGTGAGCCTTCACGGCTGCTGCCACCGGTCACGCCGTCAAGCTGCATGATGCGAATATCCTGGATCTTCTCAAGCGGCTTCACGCTGGCGGCGACAATACCTTCGACATGTTCCAGCATCTTGCGCCGGAAGAGTGAATGGCGCGCCTCATCGGTCAGGATATTCTCCGCCTCATTCAGCAGTTTCTGCGCTTCGGCTTCAACCGCGGCACGAATCTTCTCGGCTTCGGCCCGCAAGCGCGCTTCCGCGGCGGCTTTTTCTGCCATCAGGACATCGACGGATTTACGGCGATTTGCTGCCTCGGTCTCACGTGCGGTGAGCACTTTTTCCTCGGAAATCGCGGCAAGCGCACGTGCCGCCTCAGCCTCAGCGCGCGCCGCAGATTCTTCGAGGGACTTGCGATACAGGGTGATGGCCTTCTCCATCTGATAGGTCTCAACAGTCTTTTCGCGCTCAACTTCAAGCCGGCGGCGAATTGTTTCGTGATCTATGCGGATTTCATCAAGCTG
>Ga0315907_10005931_pt1 | contig 13109 bp, 15 predicted proteins | sample LakEriMetagenome_3_FD_203525 | JGI IMG/M metagenome (GOLD analysis project Ga0315907, IMG submission 203525) | Freshwater fungal communities from buoy surface, Lake Erie, Ohio, United States - Buoy 12 MA123 | ecosystem: Environmental > Aquatic > Freshwater > Lake > Lake biofilm | place: USA...
GTCTGCAACAATGCGTCAAAACCATTTCCTTGAAATTTAACGATAGTGGGACGCCAATTTTATCTGCAACCAATCTTGGCGAATTCCCATCGTTTGCGAATATCCATGAGGCCCTGTGGCACTCATTCCAAGATGATGCCTTAGGCATACGGCTTCATGTTGCCGGATTGGTTTCCAAGGAAAAAAGCGGGTTATACAATCCGCTTCAGGAGCGACATGCAACCATCTTCACCGTGTTCGTTCAAAAAGCATTTGCTTTGCTTGCAAACCTACATCGGGCATTGATGATCCGTAGGCAGCTTGAATCGGAGCAGGAGGCCATGGATGAGATGAAAAAGCTGAACAACCAACTGGTGGAATACAACCAGGAACTGGAGAAGCTGAACCGCGACCTGGATCAATTCGTTTATAGCGCATCGCATGACCTTAGGGCGCCCGTGTTGGCCATTTCTGGGATTGTAGAAGAAATATTAGACCCGCAAACAGAGGAAGAGACCAAAAAACAAGATCTGAATCGTATCCAAAAAGTGGTGGATAGATTGGATAACACTATATCTGAAATAGTTAGCTACTCTAAAAACGCACGGCTGCCCATTTTGCCTGAAAAAATCGATTTGGAGTCAATGATAAGTGAGCTGTTTGATTCCTTACGATATTTAAAGCATTTCGACATCTCGCTATTTGTTGATTTGAAAAAAGACTGCGACCTTTGGAACGATAGGTCACGGATCCAATCCTTGCTGAAGAACCTACTCTCCAACGCCATAAAGTTCAGTGTTGAGAGGCCTGAGGGGTCTTGGATTCGTGTCTCAGGAAAAGTTGACGCCGAATCCTGTTTCTTGGAGATTGCCGACAACGGCGAGGGGATAGCAGAAGAGTACCAAAAAAGTGTTTTTGATATGTTCTATCGAGCAACCTCGACGTCACATGGAACCGGACTCGGGTTGTATATCTGTAACGAGATAATGAAAAAAATCGGAGGTGCCATAACATTAAAATCGGAAGCCGGCAAGGGCACTTCAATATGTCTTAATTTTCCAAACCAAATATCCAATGGATAAACAATATGATTTTCTGGTAGTAGATGATGATGAGATTTTCATTTATCTGATAAAAAGCGTCTTGGAGAAATCCGGCTATGCCCGGTCCATCCATATTTTTGCCTCGACTCCTGAAGCATTGCAATGGATACACGCACAAGTCGACAAAGGAGAGCGATTGCCTGAGCTGATGATTGTGGATATCCGCATGCCCATCATGAATGGTATCGAGTTGTTGGAAAAAATATCGAAGCTGCCACCCAAAAGTCTAAATGGCGTAGGTGTTAGCATGTTCACCTCATCCTTATCCGAGTCAGACAAAAAGGCCTCTTTGGCATATCCTTTTGTTTTCGATTTCGTTTCAAAACCTTTTACAAGGGAGAAGCTTCGTGATATGGTGGAGAAGTACGTTGCCTTGGAAAAGGCTTAATCGTTTGATCACTTTTTTGAACTCAACGACTCCTTGGCCGCCGCAACTGTTTTGGGCGCGTTTCCAATGAATATTTCATTACCGTTGATGATTACAGGGCGCTTCAGGAAGGTGTACTCCTGTAGGATATATTTACGATAATCCTTTTCGGTCAATTTCATTTCGTTCAAACCCATGGAACGGAATTTCATGGCCACACGACTGAAAAGCGACTCATAACTTCCGGCAAGCTCTTTCATTTCATCCAATTGATCGGGAGTGATGGCCTCCTTTTTGATATCCTGCATGACAAATGCCTTGCCGGGCTTCAATTCCGCCAGAATGCGTTGATTGGTTGAACACGTGGTTAAATGATAAATCTTCTTCATCTTATTGACGATATATGGTTTTGAAATAAGCGATTGTACGATGTTATAGCATTGAACACATTCCTGACCATCAAAGTTTATTTTTCCAACGAGCATCCGGGTTTCGTTTATTCAGTTTTATTGATTGATTATCAGTTATTTATATGCGAACTAAACCTCGCTTTTACGAAATCCACTTCTTATCTTTGTTGCAAATACCCGAGTTTTGGAATCCGTCGGCAACCCCACACAATACGAAATCAAGCTACCCCAGTTCGAGGGGCCGTTTGACTTGTTGCTCTTTTTCATCGAGCGCGACGAGTTAGACATCCATAACATCCCGATTTCAACCATCACCAACGACTTCTTCGAATACATCCACCAGGCGGAAGCCATGAACATCGAATTGGCCAGCGAGTTCATCCTGGTGGCCAGTACGCTCATGCGCATCAAAGCGAAAATGTTGTTGCCTCGTTTGCCCAAAGACGAGCAAGGCAACGAGATTGATCCCCGTCAGGATCTGGTGCGACAGCTTTTGGAGTACAAGCAATACAAGGAGGCATCCGAAGAGCTGAAGCGCATGGAGGAAGAACGCGCCATGAAAATCGAGCGTGGCAATATCTCTGCCGAGCTCTCCAGCATCGCCATGAATGCCGATGGATCCAACTATCAGGCGGAGTTGAACGCACTCACGCTTTTCAAGCTGATGGTGACGTTCGAAAAAGTGATGGAGCGCTTCCGTTACAATGAAGAGCGCAAAAGCCACACGGTGGTTCGTTATCCGTTCACCATTGAAGGGGAACGCGACAACATCCGCCGTTTAGTACGTTTGAAATCCAATGTAACATTCCTCGACCTCTTCTCCGCATGCCAATCGAAAGTGCACGGTTGTTTCATCTTCTTGGCGCTGCTCGACTTACTACAGATCCGGGCGATTTTCATTTCCATAGGAGAGGGTTTCAATAACTTCCACCTCACAGAAACCCCCGTAGAGCCCGAGGCCGAACCGAATGCAAATTAAGGACCAACGGCAAGCGATTACCATGCTTTGGGAAACCATTCGTCATGTGGCTTGTTTCACCATCATCCAACATCCCTGAACAGGATCGAAAAAGCAATCCATGACGGATATTATCGATTTCATTAAAAACCTTGCCGATGCGGAGTGGATCATCACCAACGGCGGGCTTTATTTGGTGATGTTGATCGTTTTTGCAGAGACGGGGTTGTTCGTGGGCTTTTTTCTTCCTGGAGATTACCTGTTGTTCATCACCGGCATGATCGTTGCCAACTCCATGTATCCGTTCGACCATAGTTGGGCCAACCTGCTTTTTTGGAATACGATGATTACCATATGTGCCATTTCGGGCAACTTTGTTGGATACTGGTTTGGCAACAAATCAGGACCCCTGCTTTTTGAGCGCAAAGACTCGCTCTTGTTCAAGAAGAAACATATGGAACAAGCCCGGGCGTTTTATGAAAAGAAAGGGGGTAGCGCCATTGTAATCGCCCGTTTTCTACCCATCGTAAGGACCTTCGCCCCCATTGTGGCCGGAGTGGTGAAAATGGATTTCAAAAAGTTTGTTCGATATAACTTTATTGGCGCCGTGATTTGGGTTTTCAGCTTGGTTTCGTTAGGATTTGTACTTGGGGAGAATGAGTTTGTGAAGGAGTACCTCGATAAGATCGTGATTGGAATCATTGTCGTAACCACGTTTCCTGTGCTGTGGAAAATCATCCGTTTTAAGAAATAACTGAGTCCTCGCCTTTTGAGTGTATAAGTACGATTTTTAGAACACTGATTAAGCGGATGGTGCCGATAATCGCGGATTAAAATGCCGTAAAAAAGTTAAATCCGTGCACATCCGTCTGATCCGCCTCATCCGTGTTCGCCTTCACTTTTTCGGCAAGGTTGTTGCTAATGTTGATTGCCATTTAACGAATCCTTAACTTTACATCCTCACTATCAAGACCATGAAACACCTGTTAACAGCCCTGATTATCTCACTTTTTGGCTTTACCGCTCAAGCACAAAGCGTTCCCGACGTAAAAGTGAAAAACATGGATGGGGCCACCGTGTCTACCAATACCATCGCCAACGAAGGCAAGCCCATGATCATCAGTTTCTGGGCCACCTGGTGCAAACCCTGCATCAAAGAGTTGGAAACGATTCATGAGGTTTATGCCGACTGGGTGGAACAAACCGGTGTGAAGCTGGTCATCGTATCCATCGATGATGCACGCACCACCGCCTCCGTAGCGCCGTTCCTCAACGCCAAAGGATGGGAATACGAGTCGTACTTGGATGTGAACAGCGACTTCCGCCGTGCCATGAATGTGAACATGGTGCCTCACACCTTCCTCCTCAATGGTAAGCGCGAGGTGATCAACCAACATACGTCATTCGCTCCCGGCGACGAGGAGAAGCTGTTTGAAAAAGTGAAAGCCGCTGCTGGCAAATAAACGTTTCGCTCCACAAATCCCTATGGTGAAAAAACTACTCTCCTGTGCAATGTTGCTCGGAGCGCTGTGTGCATCCGACAAACTCATCGCACAATCAAACCTCCCCTTCGAGGTGCATGGCAACTTTCAGTTGGATGCGCAGTACTACCGACCCGACTCCCTCATCAATGCGCCTGAAGTGCCCGAAAGCATCCTGTCGAATGGCTTTGGCAACCTCATCATCTCTCGCGACCGCTTCTCGGCCGGTATCCGCTATGAATCGTATTTGAATCCATTGTTGGGATTCGACTCGCGTTACAAAGGCAGTGGCATCACTTACCGTTATGCCTCATATACCGTAGAGGATTTGGAAATCACCCTGGGTAATTTCTATGACCAATTCGGCAGCGGCCTCATCTTCCGCAGCTATGAGGAGCGCAGTCTGGGTATCGACAACGCCATTGACGGACTGCGTGTTAAATACAATCCGCATCCCGGTATTTATTTGAAGGGCTTGATTGGTGAACAGCGATTCTTCTTCGATAAAGGGCCCGGCATTGTTCGTGGTTTCGACTCTGAGTTTGCACTTTCGGAAGCCATCAAGGGTTGGAGCGAAAACAAAACACGAATCACCTTGGGGGCAAGCGCCGTAAGTAAATACCAGAAGGCAGAGGATCCCATCTATAAAATCCCGAGTAACGTGCTTGCAGTGGCAGGACGAACCACTATCTCGCGAGGCGGACTAAGTTTTTACGGTGAATACGCTTACAAGGCCAACGACCCCTCATTGGAAAACGCCACACTGGCATTCCCCTCCGGCATTTACAAGGATGGCTACGGGGCCTACATGAACGCCACCTACACCAAGAAAGGTTTGGGTATATCCGTTTCTGCCAAGCACATCGACAACATGTCCTTCCGCTCCGACCGAGGCGCATCGGGAAATGTATTATCAATTAACTACCTGCCATCGCTTACCAAGCAACAGACCTATCGCCTGGCGACACTTTATCCCTATGCTTCACAATCAAAGGGAGAGACCGCCTTCCAAACAGAAATCTTTTACAACTTCAAAAAAGGAAGTGTTTTGGGTGGAACCAATGGGACTTACATTGCCATCAACTATTCCAAATCAGCAAACCTTGACACTGTTGGCACCAACGACGGTATGGGCTATTCCACCAATGTGTTAAAATCATGGTCCAACCTGTTTACGGAATTTTCCGGCTCCCGTTATTTCGAAGAGGCCTCATTGGAAATCCAGAAAAAGGTGAACAAAGACCTGAAGCTGATCTTGAATTACATTTATACCGTGTATGATCAAAACCTCACAGGCGAAGGCAAAGACACCGTAACGGCTCATACAGCCATTGCCGAGATTCAATACAAAATCAACAAGTCATACAGCATCCGCGGAGAACTGCAACACCTCTACACCCAATCCGACCGAGGCAACTGGGTGCTTGGGTTGGCAGAGCTGACCATTTCACCCAACTGGTTTTTTGCGTTTTTTGATGAATACAATTACGGTAACGATGATCCCAACAAACGCATTCACTATTGGAACGGCTCCATGGGCTACACCAAGGGCGCAAACCGCATATCATTGGCATATGGCAAACAACGCCAAGGATTGCTGTGCGTAGGCGGTGTTTGCAGAAACGTTCCCGCCTCCAACGGACTCTCCATCTCCATCACCAGCTCATTCTAAAGCACATGAAAAAGCTACTGACCCTATCAGCCGCCCTGTTGATTGTCGCCTTGTTCAACTCGTGTGACAAGGTTTCGCCACCCTATAAGAACCCGATTGTGGTTCCTGCCGGAGAACGCAATGTGTTGGTGGAGGATTTCACTGGACACAAATGCGGCTTCTGCCCCAGAGCCACACGCGCCGCTTACGACTTGAAGCAAACGTTCGGCGACCGCATGATTGTATTGTCGATACATGCCGGCTTTTTTGCCAGCACCAATATTCCACCATTTACTTATGATTTCAAGTGCGCCGAGAGCATTGCGCTCGATACCGACTTTGGCATTTCGTTGGCTGGAAATCCCAATGGCATGGTGAATCGTAAAAAGATCAACGGCAGCTTCATCATCCCTTACACCTCCTGGGGTGCCGAAGTGGCCAACGTGTTGAACTCAACGGCTCCACTGCCTGTTCGCATCGGCATCAATGCCGAATACGACACCACCAGCCGTCAGCTGGATACCGAAGTGCAACTCGACTTTGCCAGCGATTTGTTGGGCACCCACAAGCTCAGCGTGTACCTGGTGGAAGACAGCATCGTGAAGTGGCAGAAGGATTATGATGCCACGCCCAACGATAACCCCAACTATGTGCATCGTGAAGTGCTGCGCGGCTCCATGAACGGCACCTATGGTGATGTGATATCCAACACCACTGCTGGCGAAACGGTGGTTCGCAATTATAGCACTACGCTCAACAATACGTGGGATGCCAAACACATGTCTCTGGTGGTGTTCCTCTACAACGACGCCACCAAGGAAATCATTCAGGTGGAGCAAAAACATCTGGAGTAGTCCGCGTGTTGTAGTCTTTAGCATGAACCGTTTCTGCATTGCCTGTTTGATTTTTCTTCTGCCTTTCGGTGCAGGTGCGCAATCTTTTCACGCAGCCATTAAAGGAGGAATCGCAGCCACGCAGGTTTCCGGTGACAATCTGGGCGGGTTCGATCAATTCGGTGGAACCATTGGAGGAGTTGTAGGGATTCCGCTCTCCGAAAAATTGGATTTGAACCTGGAAATCCTGTTCGTACAAAAAGGGAGTCGCAAAGTGGCCGACCCTGACAATGAGGATTACAAGGAATACCTTCTTCGTTTGAATTACTTCGAGTTTCCCCTTTTACTTCAATACAAACATTCGGATCGTATTGCACTGGAGGCCGGACCAATTTTGGGTGTGTTGGTTTCCGCCAAGGAAGAGGATGAATTGGGTCCATTCAATTGGAACGAACCCCGGCCGTTCGACAAAACCGAAATCGGTGCCGGTGGAGGCATCGTTTACAACTTTGCCAAAAACTGGGCGGTGGTAAGCCGTTTTGAAACGTCAATACTGCCCATCCGCCCGCATCAATCCGGACAAACCTACCAATGGAACCGCGGTCAATACAACACCGTGCTGCTGTTCATGCTGCAATACCGATTCAATAAACCAAACGCCTCGTAATGGAAAAGCATAAGATAGTTGTAGGAGTGGGTGGTGCCAGTGGTGCCATTTATGCCAAGGTGCTTTTCGACAAGCTAAATGCGTTGTCGGATCAAATTGAAGCGGTTGGTGTAGTGATGTCTGATAACGCCAAAGACGTGTGGAAATACGAGCTCGGCAACGAGGATTATGCCAACTACCCATTTCGTTTTTACGACAAATCCGATTTCATGGCGCCTTTTGCCAGCGGCAGCGCCCGTTACGGCACCATGATTGTTTGTCCGTGCTCCATGGGCACGCTGGCGCGGATAGCGACAGGCATCTCCAACGACCTTATGACGCGTGCTGCAGATGTGGTTTTGAAAGAGCGTCGCAAGCTAATACTCGTTACCCGCGACACCCCGGTGAATCTCATCCACATCAACAATATGAAAGCCGTGACCGAAGCCGGCGGCATTGTTTGTCCGGCCTCCCCCTCGTTTTACAGCCGTCCACAAACCCTTGAGCAGGTGACAGCTACGGTCATCGACCGGGTGATTGATTTGGCCGGTTTGCGCCAAGACTCCTACCGCTGGGGTATCTGAAAAATGTAAGTTGGATGTAAGTTCGGGCGGGATTTTGACTCATTGCCCACTAAGAAGGCGGGTACATTTGTATCGTAAATGTGGCCCCCATGCTGGAGTATTCCAAAGAAATATTGACCAAAGTGAGCTTCGACCCGGTGCTGTTCAAGAAAGAGCTCCAAAAGTCGATGATGTGGCTCAAGGGCGAACAGCGCAGCCTGCTTTTGAAATGGTGCGCCGAAACCTTCGGCACTACTTATGGAGAAGCCATCACCGCTACGATGAAAGAGATGGCGGAGTAGGGGTTGGTTGTTGGTTAATTGGGGAAAAGGGAAGGATGTGATAAAGGGAACACGGATGAGACGGATTTAACCGATTAAAACGGATTTATTTTTAGTCTACACTTAAATCCGCGTAAATCCATATAATACCCCCAATCCGCGTTCCAAAATCGAAAATCCATTCCGGTAACCGGTAACCTCAACAAATCTTGTCTCCGGCAACAATTTACCTTATCTTTGATAGTATCAAATGATAGTATCATAAGGTGGCTCCTCCATATAAACTCACGCCAAAAATCCTGCATCTCGTTACAGAGATTTCTCAGAAAATCGGGGAAGTTAATGCTTCATTCTTGACCAAGCCTTCGCCCGAATTACGCAAATCCAATAGGATTCGAACGATTCAGGCTTCATTGGCCGTGGAGGGCAACACCCTATCTGTTGATCAGATCACCGCAATAATGGAAAAGAAGCGCGTGGTGGGCCCTGCCAAAGACATCAAAGAGGTTTCCAATGCGATTAAGGTATATGGTTTGATCGGCAAACTAAACCCACAAAGCGAGAAATCGTTTTTTGAGGCGCATCAAATTTTAATGCAAGGTCTAATACCCACAGCAGGAAAATATAGAAAGAGCAACGTTGGGATCGTCAAAGGAAGCAAACTACAACATCTTGCGCCACCTGCTTCGAATGTGCCACATCTGATGAAGGAACTTTTCGCATTCATTAAAAAAGACCCAGCCATTGCTCTTATAAAAAGTTGCGTTTTCCATTATGAGATGGAATTTATACATCCTTTTTCCGATGGTAACGGAAGAATGGGACGACTTTGGCAAACCTTGTTGCTGATGCAACAATATCCGCTTTTCGAGTTTCTGCCTTTTGAGACCCTGATCAGTAAAAACCAAAAGCAATACTATAAAGCGTTATCAGAAAGCGACAACCAAGGCGAATCAACCGTTTTTGTTGAGTTCATGCTGGGTGTCATCCATAAATCGCTAGAAGAGTTGCTAAAAACACGCACAGGACCCATTTCCGTTACAGACCGGATGCAACTGTTTCTAGCAAGTGGCATCACGCAGTTTACCCGAAAGCACTACATGTCATTTTTCAAAACCATTTCTTCTGCAACCGCCAGTCGCGACCTGAAATTAGCCGTAGACCAAAAACTGGTCAAAAAGGTTGGTGATAAAAGCAAAACGTTTTACAAGGTTTTGTAGCTAGTAATAATAATAGGCACCGTAGATTTATCGGTCATTAGTGAATGGACACAAGTAAAGCAAATGACACGGGATACAATGGGAACACGGATATAGCGGATTTAAAGGGTTGCCACGGATTATATTTGATTCTACTGTCATATCCGCGTTTATCAAAATAATCCGCCAAATCAGCGTTCTAAGTTCATTTCTACAAACGGAGCTTGGGTAACACGGATTCAGCCCTTTGACAAGTATCGGATAAACGGGCTCGGGGCTGAGCGGACTAGCATGTGTTTAATTTTATTCGACCGCCTGAAGCTAGGACCAATGTTCAATCGGCGTTTCAAGATCGGCTAGCTTACGTTTTCCATCATTTTCGTACAACGAAATTACGCACGGGACTATTCTTTTCCTCTACCCCCAATCATAATCACATAGCTGATCATTGGAAAAACCATATCCGTGCGATTGTACGAAATATCCTTGTAGCTTATGCTTCCTGAAGGACTTTGCGTGAAGCCGTTGGGCGAAACATATTCCATACCTCCACTGGCCAAATAGGTGACTCGAAAATCGATATGTGAACCTGGTTTCCACGAATCGGGCCTATACCGGATTCCGAATGCCGCTCCGTAGCCCCATAAGGTGGTTTCTCTGGAAGAGAATACGGTGGAGTCAACCAGATTCAGCGCCGCATTAAAAAGGTTGTTATCGTATTTCGTTTTTACAGTAAATATTTTGGTGCCACCGGTGATATCCACATAGGCCCTGAATTTTGTTTGGCCAGGTGTAATAAAGCGGCATATTAGGTTGGCGGTAAAAAGTGAGCTGGTTGATTTGATCGGAACATTGCTGATGATTTTTTTCTCCTTGCCCATGTAATAAAGGCCGATCTCCAAACCTGTTTGAAAAATATTGCTCCCTCTGAATGGGCTGAATACAAAGCCGCAGTTGCCACCTTTGCCAAAAAGAAAGTCAGCGTTTGTGGCAAAAGTGCCCACAGGAACGGCCGCCTGTGGCCCAATCCACACTTCTCCGAAAAAACGGGAAGTGCCATTGACGGGCTGCGCGAAGCCGGTACCATAAAATGAGATTAAAGACAATAAAAAAATCACCGTGCGCTTGCAAACGCTCGCCGGAGGATGGAATAGGCCATGCAGGGTTTTGTAATTATTGCTTGTATTACGATGCTCAAGGTTTTGTTGCTTGTTTTTCATGGTGCCGATTTAAATTAAAAACGCCTTCCACAAGTAAAACGAAGCCTCGCAAAAAGTATCTGTTATCCCACAAGATAACATTATTTAAACAACAAACCCTGTTAAAATGCGATAACGGCTTTAAGACCTGCATAATAATTACCCAATACATGTGAAGAGCCAATGATCAGCACGCCTCTGAGTGTGCCAAAAATCCCTTCGAATATCAGTTGGGTCGTAAACAGCTGATGCCCACCACAGGTTGGTCGCGCATGAAGGCATCCCAATGGCCGGATTCAAACTGGTTCAAGCCATCCGAGGAAACTCGCATGTCGTGCCAACGAACATCGCGGAAGCCGGCCTGTTCGAGTGCTAGCTGATAGGTCGCTTTTTCTAGGTGGAAATTAGTAACCGATACAAAGCTGCCGTCGGCCTGATAGAAACGGTAAATCACTTCTGCGCCCTCGTTGAAGCTTGCATTTTCGCGCGTGAAACCATATGGCAAAAAGGTGTCTACTGGAGACCTGTGGTCGGGATTACTGTTTACGGTAATAAAACGTCCTCCGGGTTTTGTGTGCATGAAAATGGCTTCGCACATTTCTTTAAGTACGGTTACGTTTGGGGCATAGTTAAGCAAATAGCTCGCACATACGAAATCGAACTGGTGGTTCAACGCAAGCTTAGTTGCATCGCCGCACAAATAATCTATATGAAGTGGTTGCTTGTTTTCTATTTCCACTGCCAGCGCTATCATGCCTTCCGAAAGGTCAACTCCTGTAACGGCTGATGCGCCTCGCAATTTGAATTGGCGTGAATAAAAACCCTCGCCACAGGCCAGATCCAAAACCGACTTACCATCGACTGAGCCAATCCATTCTAAATAAGAATAGGCCTCGATGTGTTTCCGCCAAGGCAATAGTTTTGACGCTTGATACTCGCGTGAGATGGAATCGTAATGGGATGTCATATTTAATTTTTAAATGGTTTAGCCGGCATGGCCAATCTGTAAATGAACCCTGAGATGAAAAATCCCACAAACCACGAATAGTTATAGATATGCGAAACCCAAAGAGGGAAGGTGTCGGCCTGAACGAGCTGTATGTTGGTGAGAAAGCCTGGTACATTGGGCAACACCCCCAGAGCAAAGGCAAGTAGGGCCGCTGGATTAAAACCCCGACGATATTGATAAATGCCACCGGGATTATATAAATCCTCAACGATCAATTGTTTTTTGCGAATCAGGAAATAATCCACAATCATGATTCCCCCAATAGGGCCCAACAAGCCGGAATAAGCAATGAGCCAGGTGAAAATATACCCTTCTGGGTCTGCTATCAGCTTCCATGGGAAAATCAATATGCCTATGATACCCGTTATATAGCCTCCTGTTTTGAAGTTGATCTTAGAGGGAGAAAGATTTGAAAAATCATTGGCAGGGCTGACAATATTTGCTGCGATGTTGGTAGCCAAGGTGGATAAGGCGATGGCAACCATGGCAGCACTTACCATGAGCTTGTTGCTGAAGTTTGCCGCAAGCACCAGTGGATCCCAGATAATCTTGCCATAGATAAGTGCCGTGGCCGATGTAACCACCACACCAATGAATGCCAAAAGGGTCATGGAAGGCGCAAGGCCTATGGATTGACCTACTATGTGTGCACGCTGGTCTTTGGCATACCGTGTAAAGTCGGGGATGTTCAAAGACAAGGTTGCCCAAAAGCCAACCATACCTGTAAGGGCGGGAAAAAAGAAGTTGAAAAAAGAGGCTGCAGAATCAAATTGCGAAGGTTGAGAAAGGATGGGGCCAAACCCGTTACTGGCTGATACTGCCCAATACAATAACAGCAATGCCGCCACCGGCAACACAAATGCCTTGAACACTAATAACTTTTTAATACTATTCATGCCTTTATGCACCACATACATGTTCAAAAGCCAAAACAACAGGAATGTGATGGCTTGGCCGGTATCCAACGACCAAGAAGCAGGAAATACAGGCGACAAGTTTTCTATGGATGGATACCAAATGCGAACTATTTGAAAAATAGACGACCCTCCTATCCAGGTTTGTATGCCGAACCATCCACAAGCAACAACGGCACGCAATAAAGCAGGCAGATTGGCGCCCGTAACTCCAAAGCTTGCCCTTGCCAATACAGGAAAGGGGATACCGTAGCGCGCTCCAGCATGACCGTTGAGGATCATGGGAACTAGCACAATCGCATTACCTAAAAACACCGTTATTACCGCCTGCCACCAATTCATGCCACCCTCTATAAGCGAGCTGGCTAGCATATAGGTGGGTATGCATAAGCTCATGCTGATCCATAAGGCAGCGAAGTTCCAAACACCCCAAGTGCGTCCCGAAACAGGAATCGGAGCTAAATCATGGCTGATTAGCGAATGCTGCACTGCCTTGTTTTTCAAAGTGCGGTGTTA
>Ga0315907_10005933_pt1 | contig 13108 bp, 3 predicted proteins | sample LakEriMetagenome_3_FD_203525 | JGI IMG/M metagenome (GOLD analysis project Ga0315907, IMG submission 203525) | Freshwater fungal communities from buoy surface, Lake Erie, Ohio, United States - Buoy 12 MA123 | ecosystem: Environmental > Aquatic > Freshwater > Lake > Lake biofilm | place: USA...
GCAGTGACCAGTTCGAACACCTCCTCCTGACCCGGGGCCTGGGCCGGATCGCGATCGACCGCCTCCCGCCAGATCTCGTCAATGCTGCGCTCGGGGCTCAGGCGCTGGATGAAGGCGTAGCCGGCCGGCGCGACGCGGAAGTAGCCGGCGTGTGACTGCTGGTGCAGGACGTACCAGGGCTCGTCGCGGTAGTGGTGAAGCCGCGCGATCACGCCGGGTCGCAGCCCAACGCGCAGGCCGGTGATGCGGTGCCACTGATCGAAGAAGGTGCGCTTCATGCTCGCACGCCCATCGGGCTTTCACGGCTCACTGCAGTTGCAGGGCGGCGCCGACCCCTGGACGTACCGCCGCCGGCGGATTGATCAGGTCGGCCTTGAGCTCGCGCAAGCCGCTGGCCGGGTCGACCACCGGCGAGACGAAGGTCACTCGGGCCTGCACCAGCAGCGACGACGGCCCCACCAGGATCTTGACTGCTTGCCCTTCCCGCAGTCGGGTGCTTTGCTCGGCCGGCACATTGGCCATGAACTCGATGCGACTGAGGTCGCACAGGCGCAGCACCGTTTCATAGGCCTGCGCGCTTTCGCCGGCCTGCTTGACCAGGCGTGTGACGATGCCGTTGGTGCCCGACAACAAGGTGCGCCGCTCCAGGTTTTCCAGTGCGGTCAGGTAGTCCAGGCGTTCGGTCTCCTTGAGGGTTCGCACCCGCTCGAGTTCGCCCTGAGTGGTGCGAACGGCCAGCTCGCGGTTTTGCAGCTCTTCCAAGCTGATGCCCCGGTTCTCATTGAAGACCGAGCGCGCGGCGGCCAGTTGCTTGCCTGAGGTCTCGGCGCGGGCCTGGGCAATCATCAGGTCGGCCATGCCTTGCCACTGCACCTTGCGGCGTTGCACGTCCAGCTCTTCGGCCGCTCGGTCCAGGTGCATGAGCACATCGCCTTTGCGCACTTGACTGCCTTCTCGCACCAGCGTTTGCGCGATGCGGCCGGCCAGCGGGAAGGACAGCTGAAGGTCGGCCGCGCAGCGGGTAAAGCCACGCACCGGCTCGGCCGAGGCCAATCCGGGCAGCAGGCTCAAGGCGGCGATGAGCAATAGGTTCAGGCGAGCGGCCATGGTCACTCCAGTCCCAGGCGGGCCAGCAGGCCGCCGTTGACCTGTGAGGCGACAAAGCTGGTGCGGTTGACCTGGGTCAGGGCATCGCTCCAGGCCTCTTGCGTTTGGGAGATGTCGATCTCGCGGCGCAGCACATCGAGCAGCGACTTCTGTCCCTCGGCCATCATGCGCCGCTCCACGGCCAGCAGGTCCTGCTGGGCCTTGACGATGTCGGCCTGCCTGGCCGCCTGCTGCACCGTGCGCTCGAGCACGGCTTTGACACCGAGCAGTTCGTTGGCAATCCGTTGCTGGGCTGCGCCCAGCGATAGCTCGGCCTGAGTCTTGCGCAGCACCGCGCTCTGGTATTCGCTGTCCTTCTTGGCATCGCCACCCAGGCCAACACGCAGGTTCAGACCGATTCCCCAGGTGTTGTAGCGCGAGCTGCTGGAAAAGTAATAATCTTGCAGCGCCATGGGCCGGTCCATCAGGCTTTCCTTTCCGTAGCGCAGCCGAAAGTTGAGCTCGGGCTCGGTCTGGTTCTTGGCTACCGCGCGTTTGACTTCTTCACGCTCGATGCGCAAGCGGTTGACCCGGGTTTCCGGGCGCCGCTCATAGGCGGTCTGGGCATCGGTCATGCGCAGGCTGTCGGCAAATTCTGCGGTTGGCATCTTCAGGGTATCGGCCGGTAGCCAGCGTGAGGCCATGGGCCGCTGGTCCTGCGGCTGATGGGCCGACAAAAACACCTGCAAGGCATTGATCTGCTCTTCGAGTTCCTGCTGCGCCTGGGCCAGTTGCGCCTGCCGAAGGGCCAACGCCGCGCGTGACTCGGTCAGTTCATTTTGTGACTTCAGGCCGGCTTGAAAATGGCGGCTGATTTCAGCCTCGAGCTGACGTGTCAGATCAAGGGCGCGCTGGCGCCAGCGCACCCGATCCTGGGCGCGCTGCACGAACAGGTAGGTCTGCAGGCCTTCGTTTATCCGCTGGGACAGCACCTGGCGCACTGTTTCGCGCGCAATGGCTTCCTCGCGGTCGGCGATGCGGATGCCCGACTCGGTCACCTCACGGCCGGCATTGCGCATCAGCGGCTGGGTCACGGAAAAGCCCAGCGAGCCGCGGTACTCGGGGCTGATGTAGTTGCTGCCCAGCTTGGCCTGTAGCGAGTTGACGATGGCATCGAGGTTGTAGGAGAACTCCCAGTCCGCTCCAGTCGGGCCTTTGATGACGATGGCCGGCTTCAGTTGGGTGACGTAGGCTTCGTAGGGGACCGGGCTGGTTTGGTCGCTGGCGACCCCACCGCGCGAGAACGACTCCTCGGCGCTGGTGGGGACCAGCTTGCCTTCGCGGTTGATCGAGGTCGTCAGAAAAGGCTCGTAGACCGCCATGGCGCCGCGCAGGCCCTGACCGGCGATGGACTCCTCGAGCGCTTGCGCCCGCACCAGTTCATCGGAGCGGGCCACCATGTGGGCAAAGTTCTCCAGGGTCAGTCCTTGGTCTTGCACTCCTGCCGGCTGCGCCGGCGCACTGTATGGCGAAACTAAAACCTCGCGCCAATTTGGCGAAACCAAAACCTCGCGCCAATTGCCCGACGACATCTTGCTTTGTGCCATCAGGGCCGGCGGCCCCCAAAGGGCTGCCATGCAGGCCACAGCGAGAAGACGGATGGACGGGCGGGGAGTTTTCATGGTGACAGCCTGTCAGACGATCTTGCCGATTTTCTCTTCGTATTCCTGCAGCACGCGCTGCAAGGTGGCGGCGAAATTCTTGGCCACCGAGGGGGTCAAGATGATGCGCGAGGACAGGGCAATGACGATCTCGTCGCCAACGGCGCCCCAGGTCTGGTTGGTGCCAAACAGCAGCGTGACTTCGTCCTTGCTCATGCCCACATTGGCCACGTTTGCATAGTTCGATTCCATCTTGGTGTCGTCAAAGCGCACCCGCACATTGCGGGCGGCTTCATCACCGCCGGCGTCGGTGGCGGGAATCACGGTTTCGGGCACATCGGTCATCTTCTTCATGGTTTTACTCCTTGTTCATGGTTTTGCTCAGACGGCTGCATTTGCCACTTCGTCGATCAATGGCAGATCCAGATTGTCGTCGGCCAGCAGCAGGGCCTGACGCAGCACTGGGCGCTCCATCAGGGCCAGGTCGTCCAGGGCTTTCGGCAACTGGCTTTGCGGCTCGGCCGCCGGCACCGGCTCGGTCTCTGCTGGCGGGGGTGCAATGGCCGGCGGCATCTGTGTACGCAGCAGGTCGGCGCCGCCGACTTCGCTGGCCAGGCCCTGGATTTCAGGCAGCAGGTTGGCACCAAAGGGGTTGCGAGGCTGGCCATCTCGGCTTTCGCGCAGCACGTCGGCCAGCTTGATCGGCTGAGACAGCGGCAGATTCTGTCCGGCTGCCTGCAGCGACTGAAGCAGTCGATTGGCTGCATCAAGACCTTGGCCATCGCCAGACGTCGGAATCAGGCTGGCTGGCGTGATCAGAGCGCGGATGTCGGCCTTGCCCGATTGGGCCGACTCGGGCACGCTGGCGCGGGTGTCGATGAAGGTGGGCGTGCGGTTGCCCCACTGCTCGAGCAGCAGCAGACCCGGCTGGTTGTGGATCACGTAGATCTTTTGGCCCTGCGGGTTGGAGATCGAGCGTGGCGTGCCGGGGCTGGTCTGGTAGAGCACCTCGCCGTGCTCGATGGTGCCGCCAGAGATCAGGACGATGTTGCTTTCGCCGCGATTGCTCACGCCCTGCGGCGTCAGTGCCAGACCGACCCAGTTTTGCAGGTTGATGCCACCGCTGTCGCGGTTGATGGCCGTGAGTGTGCCGGTGACATAGGTGTTGAGGTTGTTTGACCAGTTCAGGCCGATGCCCTGCGAGGCATCGAGCGCCAGGTGACGGGCGGCCAGCAGGTCGGTTTCGGCGGCGGTGTTGTCCAAAATGGCGCCGCTGGCCGATCGGATGTTCATGGCATTGCCGGCCTGTAGCCAGTCAATGCGGACTGTCTGAGCGATGTCCAGGTTCAGGTCGCGACCGGCCACCAGGGCAGTCTCCGAGTCGGACATGGTGAACTGGCCGGCATCGCGAGTTTGCCAGCCTTGGTCACGGCCCGCCGTCCACAGCGATGTGTCGTTCAGCCCGATCGAGCCTGCGCCCAGTCTCACGCCGATGTCCCGGCCGGCGTTCACCTCGGTGCTTTGACGGGTCTGCAGGGCGCCGGTGGTGATGGCCAGCTGAACGTCCTGGCCAGCCGTCCAGGTGGTGCTGTTCTGGGCGCTGATCTGGCCGCTGCCGATCTGAACCTGCACATCGCGCCCGGCGCTCCAGGTGGTCTGGTTCAGGGCCAGCAGGTCGCCCGTGTCGATGCTCACCGTCAGGTCCCGGCCAGCTTGCCAGAGGCTGTCGTCGGCGATGCGCAGATCACCCGTGCCCAGGGTCACGCTGATGTCGTCCGCATTGGCGCGCAGCGCGCTGGTGTTGTTCAGCCCAACACCGCCTTGCTGGGCCGCCAGTCGCAGGTTGGCGCCGGCCAGCAGGTCGGTCAGCCCTGAGGCGTTGATGCCGCGTTCAGCGCTCAGGCTGGCCGAGCCACCGGCGTCAATGACGGTGCGCTGGGTCAGCGTGGCCGAGCCTTGCGGGATGTTGACTTCGGTGTCACGTCCCGCGCTGAGCGTGGTGGCCCCGCTGGTGCGCCAGCTGCCCTGGGTCAGGTTCAGGCGCAGATCCTGCGAAGCGCGCAGGGTGCTGGCATTTCTCATGCTCAGGTCGCCCACGGCAACGCTCAGGCTGAGGTCACCGGACAGTTGGGCCGAGCCGGCGCTCAGCGTGCTGGCCCCGGACAGGCTCATGGGGCCCGGGCCTGCGATCTGCAGGCTCAGGTGGCGTGCGGCGCTCATGCTGCTGCTGCCTTGCAGGCTCATGCTGCCGCGCTCAAGCGCGATCACCAAGTCGCCGCGGTCGGCGCTCAGGCTGGTGCTGTTTTGTGCGCTCAGGCTGGCCTGGGCGCCACTGACGCTGACGCTGATGCTGTCGGCCTCCAGGCTGGTGGTGCCGCGCCAGGTGACCGAGCCGTTACCCAGCATGGCTGTGAGCGCACCATCGCTTGCGCGCACGGTGGTTGTTGAGCCGGCGGCTGTGGACCAGCTGCCTTGTGTCAGACCGATGTCCACGCCGGTGGCGGCCAGCAGGCTGGTGGTGCCGCTCAAGCTCAGCTGGCCGCTGCTGCCAGTGATGGCGATGCGCCCGGTTTGGGCGCTCACCTGCGTGGTGCCGCTGGTGCTCAGGCTGCCGCTGAAGTTGACCTCGACCGATCGGCCCGCCGTCACTTGGGTGGCGCCGCCCAGGCCGACTTGGCCTTGGGCCTGCATCAGCACGTCGCGGCCGGCGGCCAGGGTGCTGCTGCCCAACCCGGCCAGGCTACCGCTGGCCAGGCCGATCGACAGGTCGCCGGTCTGCGCGCGCACGGTGTTGCCACCGGCCAGGGTCAGGGTGCCGCTGTCCAGTTGCACGCTGGCGTGGCGACCGGCCGTCACGCTCTGGCTCTGCAGAACGGTCACGGTTGATCCTGAACGCAGGCTCAGGTCGCCGCTGACCGTCACCGCCCCCAGGTTCAGGTCGTTGCGGTCGCGCACCTGGGCGTTGGCGGCTGCGTCGATGCGCAGGGTGGCGAAGTCATTGAGGCTGCCCGACAGGTCGATGTCGCCACCCGCGCTCAGGCGGGTCAGGGCGGTCTGGGAGTCGGCACGCAGCACCGAACTGGCGTTGCTGTGGGCGATGCCGCCAAGCCGATTGCTCAGCGTCAGGTCGCCGCCGGCGCTCAGCTGGCCGAGCGTTAGCTGGCCTTGGGCCGAGCCGGTGCTGCCCTCGACTTGGATGCTGAGCTGGTCAGCAGCCTGGGCGCTGTCGACCCGCAGGCCGCCCTGGGTGACGCTCACGCCCACGTCGGCGCCCGCTGCGATGGCCACCAGCTCGGTGATGCGGGCTTGGCCGCCCTGGGCGCCGGTGATTTGCACAAAGGCGCCACCGCTACTGGCCTGCACGGTGCCGATCTGCTGGGCGTTGACATCGAGCTCACCGCCGACAAAGCGCGAACCGACGCTCTGACCCTTGAGCTGGGTGAGTGTGCCCGTCTGCACCACGATGTTTTCTTGCCCAACGCCTTCGCCGGCGCTGTTGTCGATGAGGGCTCCGAGCTCAGAGACCACCCGCGCGTCGGCGGCAGTGCCAGCGACCACCAGGCGCGACAGGCGCAGGTCGCGGTAGGCGTACAGATCAGCCGAGCCGGCGGCGGTGGCCACCACGCCGTCGTTCATGGTCAGGCGCCCAGAGACGGCGCTGTAGCGGATGTCACGGGCACTTTGCGAGCCAGCCAGCAGCAGGTCGCCGGTGGTCAATTCGATGGCCAGATCGCCGGTGATGCCCAGCGTGCCCACCTCCAGGCTGCGTTCGGACTGCAGGTAAACGCCCAGTGCCCCGCCATTGATGCGATTGACTTTGGCGATGTTGAGGTTGATGTCACCGGGCACGCCACCTTCCTGGGAAACCACGATCTGCGCTGCCGCGGTCGTGCCGGTCAGGGCCGACGCATCGAGCAGCAGGGTGGGCAGGTCGCGTTTTTGCAGACTGCCGCCGAAGGTGATCTCGCCGTTGCTCACGCTGTAGGTGGCGCCGGTAAAGTCCAGGGCCACGAGTGCCTGGCTGATGCGGGCATCGAGCGCGGCGCGGGTGTCGCCGACCCCGGTGTTGGCTGTGATGTCTGCCGTCGTGCGGATCACCCCGTCCACATTGAGCGAGAGTTTGAAGCGGCCACCTGTGGCGCCACCCAGATCGATCACTTGGCGCTCGTCAACCACCGGTTGGTCGCTGCCGACCCGGCTGGCGGTGATGTCCAGGTTGGCGCTCGACTGGGTGCCGGTGATGTTGGCCAGCTCCGAGCTGGACCCGTCAATGATGCGCCCGCCGGCTTGGAGTGTGATGCGACCGGTGTTGGTCACCAGGCGCGAGAGCACCATGTCTTGCCCAGAGACCAGGTTCATGTCGCCCACGGCGGTCAGCACCACGCCGTCGCTCATCTCGATGCGACCGCCCAGGGCCCGCAGGTCCACGGTGTTGGCTGAGAAGCTTTGCGTGACCAGCAGGTCGCCGCTCATGAGGATCATGTTGAGCCGGCCCGAGCCGCTGATCGCATCGGCACTGAGCACCACGGTCCCACCGGCGCTGGCGTCGTACAGGTCGGTGCGCAGCCAGGCGCCAGCGCTGTTGGCGGTGCGCGCGATCTGTCCGGCGCGCACGTCGAAGTCGTTGCCGGCTTGGCCGATGGCCAAGGCCTCCAGGCTGACCGTGCCGTTGGCCTCGATGTTCCAGCCTCCGGCCTGGCCGGGCTCAGCGCCCGAGACGTCGAGAAGTACGCCGCCGCTGGTCAATGCCACTTGGGCGTCGGGGCCGGAGGCCAGCACCCGGGTGATGGCCATGTCCTGAGCGGAAGCCAGGGTCACCTGAGTGCGGCCGAGCACGGTGGCGTTGGCCCCCATGGTCAAGGCGCCGGCAGCCACCCCCAGCTGGACGCTGTCTCCGGAGAAGGAGTCACTCAAGGTGAGCGAGCCGTTGCTCAGGTTGACGCTGGCTTGATCGGCCGCCGTCACCTCGCCCACCATCAGGCTGCGGGCGCTGCTGAGGTAAATGCCGCCCTGGGTGGTGCGCGCCAGCGTGAGCTGATCGGTGCTGATCTCTATGTCGCCGCTGCCGTTGTCGGTGCCGATGCCGCTGGCCGCTTGCAGGCTGATGGTCTTGCCGCTGGCCGCAGTGTTCAGCAGCACGGTCTCGGCATTGCTGGTCGCATCAAGGATGCTGGCGCCGGCTTGCAGGCTGATGTTGCCACCGGTGCTGGTCATGCTCGACAGGGCGATGTGGCCGCCAGCGAGCAAAGCCAGATCGCTTTGAACCGTCAGCGTGCCTGAGTTCTGGCGCAGGTCGCCGGCCGTGACTTGCAGATCGAGCGCACGCGCGCTGAGGGCGCCGGTCAAGGCCAGGTGGCCGGTGCTCTGTGTCCAGCGGGCGCCGGCCACCGTCTCGAGTTTGGCCAGTGTGGTGGTGTCGCCCGCGCGGGTGGCGGTGACATGGATGGCGGTTTGCGTCAGGGTGGTTTCGTTGGCCTTGATCAGGGCAACGTTGCCTGCGTCGATTTCCAGGGCCTCGCTGTCCGAGCCAATGCGTCGCGCCTCGATGCTCAGTGAACCCGTGCCCATGACGATGTTGGCCGCCGTCGAGCTCGAGGCGTCGGTGAGGTCGCCGGTGGCAGCGATGCTGACGCTGCCGTTGCCGCCGATCAGGCGGGCCAGGGCGATGTCGCCGCCGGAGCGCAGATTGGCCGAGCCGGCGGTGCTCAGCACGGTGTTGTCCGCTTGGCTGAGGTTCCCGGCCGAGTCGATGTTGATCAGTCCGGCCGTCAGATGCCCTTCTAGCTCGGTGCGCCCCGTACCGACCCGCAGGTCGAAGGCGCCGGCTGCCGACACGGTGCCGATGGCCGTCGCTGTGGTGGCCAACGATTCGATGAAGATCGCGCCCGTGGTGGCGCTCAGGCTCTGAAGTCGTCCGGCCTGCACATCAATGTCGGCGCTGCCGCTGCCGCCCATGCTGCGGGCCGACAGCAACAGCTCACCAGCGGTGCTCAGATTGGCCAGTTCATCGACGCTCAGGTCGGTGATCAGCCCGGCGTCGCTGCGCACACTGATTTGCTGGCTGGTGTCGGTGCTGCTGCCAACGATGCGTGCCAGGCTGACTCCGCTTTGTCCGGACAAGTTGATCTGGCCGTCTGAGCGCAGGATCTTGCCCTCGCTCATGCTCAGTGAGCCTTGCTCGGCCGCCATGTCGATGCGGCCGGCGGTGATGTGCCCTTTGAGCACCAGATTGGCCGTGCGGGCATTGAGCTGCAGCAGCCCGCCGATGGTCCAGTCGTCGCTGGCGCTGCCCAGATCCACCATGCGGCGGTTGCTGCCATCGAGGGCGGTGGTGATGTCCAGGTAGGCGTCGCCGGCAGTCGGCGTGCTGGGGGTGCTGACCAGGCGGATCACACCGGCACTGCTGCCGCTGCTCAGAGCGTCAACCCGCAGGGCCTGGCTGGCGCTGCCGATGGCCGAGCCGCTGAGCAAGACCGAGGCGCCTTTGACATTGGCCGCCTGCGCGGTGTCGGTGGCCGACAGCGCGGTGATGGCGCCGGTGGTCTGAATGCTCACCGTCTGGCCGGCGCTGACTTCAGCGAGCGTCAGGTTGCCAGTGCTGACGAGGCTCAGGTCCTGGCCTGCGCGCAGCGCCGAGCCGGCGGCCATCTGAATGCCGGCACTGCCGAAGTTCAGGGTCAGGGTGCCGGCGGTTTCGAGCACACCGGTGAAGGTGCTGCCGCCGCCGCTGCCGATGCCCACCGTCACGCCGCCGGCCGCACGCAGGTCGTCAATGTGGCCGGCCATGACGTCGAGGGCGCCGGTGTCGGCGGTGTAAGTGCCATTGCCCAGCGTGTCCCACAGCCGCACCGTCATGGCGCTGCTGCTGCCGGCCTGGATGGCCACCGCGCCGCCGGTGGCAATCACGCGTTCGGTGGACAGCAGGCCATCGAGGACTGAGCCGCTGGCACTTTGCACGCGCACATCGCCGTTGATCGCGCGGATGCGGCCCAGGGTGATGTCGCCTTGGGCCTGCACCTGTACCTGGCCGTCCGTGTCAGTGGCGGTGATGCTGTAGCCGGCCATGTTCAAGGTGGCACTGGAAGTCAGGCTCACCGAACGGCCGCTCAGGTTGCCCGCAAGCGTGAAGTTGCCGCTGGCCACCAGGTCGGCGGTGGCTGACACCGGCCCGAGGCTCAAGGCGCCAGCGGCGGCCACCGTCAGTGCCCGCACCGACTGGGCCGACAGGGCCAGCGCGTTCTTGTCGGAAAGCCGGACATCGCGCGCGGCGCTGACGCTGAGCTGCCCACCGAAGTCATTGAGCGCCACTGATGCGCCGCTGCGGTTGTCCAGCGTGATGTCGGTGACCGCGCTCAGGCTGGTCTGGCCACTGACCGTGAGCGTGGCCGCCGCCAACTGGCTCAAGGCCGCGCCAGTGGCCACGCTCAGGTCGGCCGCGGCCTGGGCGCTGCCCACACTGACCGTGCCCAGGCTGATGTCGCTGGCGGCCGTCAGGCTCATGGCGCCGCTGGTGCTGGCTTGCGCGATGCTCAGGCGGGTGCTGTCGCGCAGCGTGGCTACGCCTGCGCTGCTCAGGCTGACCGTGCCGACCCAGTCATTGAGGGCGTTGGCGCCGTTGTCATTGGCCAGCACAATGCCGCCGCTGCCGGCGCTGAGCACGGTGTTGCCAAAGACTTTGAGCAGCTTGCCGGCAGTCTGGCTGATGCCACTGCTTGAACCAGCGGTGATGCTCAGGTTGGCTGCGGCATTGGCACGGCCGATGGTCACATCGCCCAGCGCCACGTTGCCGCCGGCTTGCAGCTGGGTCTGGCCGTCGACGGTCAGGCTGCCGCCGGCGGCCATGCTCAGGTTGCCTTCCACGCTGATACTCAGGTTGCCGCTCATGACCACCGTGCCCAGCACCAGGTGGTTGACGTCATTGATGGTGGCGTTGTGCGCGTCGATGCTCAGCGTGCCCTGGAAGTCATGGGGCTGGGTCAGGTTGACGTTTTGCCCGCTGGCGCGGATGGTGATGTCTCCGCCGACCACCCAGACCTGGCTGTTGTGAACGCCGATGGAGCTGTCATTCGAGGGCGTGGTGTCAACTTCCAGACTGCCCGCCACATTGGCCGAAATGATGTGCACACCACCGGCGGCCGCCAGAGTGACATTGCCAGCCTCCGTGAGCACCACGCCACCACCGAAGCGGTTGATGGCGGCGCCGTTGCTGGTGTTAGCCAGGGTGATGTGGCCAGCGGCCGAGCTGTTGAAGGTCGCCTCGCCGGTGATGTTCAGCGCGCTGCCGGTGGTTTGGCTGATGTGGCCCACGCTGCTCAGGGCCAAGTCGCCGGCGACGGTGAAGGCCCCCAGTTGCAGGGTGTTGGCATCGCGCAGCGTCACGTCGCGGCCCGAAAGCACGGTGACGGCGCCCACAAAATCATTGGCGGTGTTGTTCAGTGACAGGGCGTTGTTGGCGCCTACCGCCAGGCTGGTGCTGCCTTGCACGGTGATGGCCCCCGATTGCGTCAGCGCCCCATCGGCCTGCAGCGTCAGATTGCCACCGATGGCCGAGGTGCCCAGATCCAAGGTCGAAGCGTTACGCAACTGCACATGGCCGCTGGCCCCGCCGGTGGTGCTCAGCGCCACCGTGCCGCTCAGACTGTTACCCGCATTGCCCAAGGCGATGCTGGCGCCGCTCAGGCTGCTGTTGCCGCCGACCCGCAAGAGGGTGCCGGCGTCCTGGGTGAGGGCGCCGCTGGCACTGATGAGCAGGTGGCGCCCGAGCGCAGTCTGTCCAACCTGAACCGCAGTGCCACTCAGGCTCATGTCCCGGTCGGCGCTGACCGAGCCGATCAACTGCAGCGCGCCACCGCTTTGCAGTGTGAGGTCGGTCTGGGTGCCTGTGCTTGAACCAGCAAAGCTCAGGGCGTTGGCGTCGGTCACGGCAATGCTGCCGCCCGAAACCACGGTGAGCGTGCCGGTGAAGTCGTTGCTGGCGTTGCTCAGCGTGATGGTGTTGCCCGCCGCATCGATGCGGGTGCTGCCAGTGGCGGTGACGGCACCGCTGCTGGTGATGGCGCCAGCGGCGGTCAGACTCAGGTTGCCGGTGGCACTGATGGTGCCCAGCGACATGGCCGCGTTTTCGCGCAGCGTCACTTGCGCACCGGCGGCGCTCAGTGCTCCGCCGATCAGGTGGGAGGTGCCATCGAGCGTGATGTTCTGGGCCGCCGGTGTGACTGCCAAGTTGACCGCCGTCAGGCTCAATAGTCCGCCGATGTTCAGGCGCCCGCTGTCGCTGATGGCCTCATTGGCCAGCACGCGCATGTCGCGGCTGGTGGTGATGTTGCCCAGGTCAAGGGCCACATCGCTGCTGAGTTGGACATCGCGCGCGCCGCTGGCCACCGAGACCGTGCCGCCCAAGCGGTTCAGCGCTGCGCCGGCGTTGGCATTGCCCAGCAGCACATCGCTGCCGCTGGCCACGGTGATCTGCGTGCTACCTGCCACGCGCAGCACCGCTGTGCCGCTGGTCTGGGACAGGGTGCCGCCGGCATCGACGGTCAGGTTGCCGCTCAGGGTGACCATGCCCAAGGCCAGGGCGTTGGTGTCGACCAGGGTGAGGTTGCGCGCGGTGGCGACGGTCAAAGCGCCCAGGCTGTTGGCGTTGTCCAGGACGATGTCGTTGCTGCCGGCGTTCAGGCTCAGGTTGCCGGCCACCGACAGGTTGCCGCTGTCGTACAGGATGCCGCCGCTGCTCAGGTTCAGGTTGCCGCTGATGGTGGAGGCGGCCAGGTTCAGGGCCGAGCGGTCGCTCAGGCTGACATCGCGGCCGCTGGTGATGGTGAGGGCGCCCACGAAGTCGTTGCGCGATAGCGAGGGCGTGGCGCCGTCCATATTGGCCAGCGCGATGTCGTGGCTGCTGCCCACCGCCAGGACGGTGGTGCCGGCCACGCTCAGGCCGGTGCCGGTGGCCTGGCTGAGGTGGCCAGCCAGGGTCAGGTTCAGGTTGCCGCTCAGGCTGCTTTGGCCCAGAGTCAGGCCGGAGCTGTCGTTCAGGTTCAGGTGGCGGGCGCTGGTCACCACCAGGGTACCCAGGTTATTACCGGCGTGGTCCAGCGTGGCGTCGGCCCCACCCAGAGCGATGGTGGTGGTGCCGCTGATCACCTGGGCGCCGGTGTCGGTCAGTGCCGCTCCGGCCGTGACCGACAGATCGCTCGCGCTGGTGGCGCCGAGCGTGAGGGCCGAGCCGGCAGTCAGAATCAGGGCGTCAGCCACGGTGGCGGTGGTGACGGTCAAGCTGTTGGCATCGCGCACGGTGGCGCTGCCGGCACTCAGGCTGATGGCGCCGGTGAAGTCATTGCCTGCGCTGTCGAGCGTCAGGCTCT
>Ga0315907_10005934_pt1 | contig 13108 bp, 11 predicted proteins | sample LakEriMetagenome_3_FD_203525 | JGI IMG/M metagenome (GOLD analysis project Ga0315907, IMG submission 203525) | Freshwater fungal communities from buoy surface, Lake Erie, Ohio, United States - Buoy 12 MA123 | ecosystem: Environmental > Aquatic > Freshwater > Lake > Lake biofilm | place: USA...
GGCAGGGGGTTGCTGGCCATTTGGTGCGTGGCCTCGGTCATGCCGTAGCTTTCAATCAGGGGGGCACCAAACACTTCCTCCATCTCGCGGATCACTTGGGGTGGCATGGAGCTCGAGGAGCTGCGAATGAAGCGCAACGGGTGCCTCGCGATCACGTCGGCGCTTTTAGAGGCGCGCGACAGGATGGTTTGGTGCATGGTGGGCACGGCCGTGAACCAGGTGGGGCGGGCCTCGTCCATCCAAGCAAAAAACTTCAGTGCATTGAAGCCGGGGGTACAAAACACCATGGAACCGGCTGACAGCGGTGTCAGCACGCCAGCGATCAGGCCGTGGATGTGGAACAGCGGCATGATGTTGAGACCGCGGTCTGCGGCCGTGAAGGCCAGGGTGCGGGCAATGTGTTGGGCCGAGGCGCACAAATTGGCTTGCGACAGGGGCACTATTTTGGGCCGCGAGGTGGTGCCCGAGGTGTGCAGCACCATGGACACATCCGATGGCTGGGCAAGCCCAGGGGACTCTGCGGCAATGCCAGGTGCTTGGTCACACTGCAAGCTGAATTGACCAGCGCCGGCTGCCAAGTCAGGCACCAATTCAATGATCGCCACACCCATGCGCTGCGCAACCGCCACGGCGGGCGAGGTGCTTCCTTGTTCAACCACCAGCGCGCGGGCATGGAGGTCGGACAGATAGAACTCAAACTCTTCGGCCCGGTAGGCCGGATTGAGCGGCGCGGTCGCCACGCCACAAGCGGCAGCGATGAAGCAGGCGGCCATTTCCGGGCCGTTGGGCAGCACGATGGCAAGTCGGTCGTTGCGGCCGATACCCATGCCATTGAGGGTGGTCAAAGTGCGGTCTACCAAGGCGCGCAGTTCACCGTGGGTGAGGTCGGTGCGGCCCGGGGCGCTCAGGGCTGCTTGATCAGAGGTGCCGCTCTCAAGCAGGCGGCGAAGACTTGTTTCCATGGGCGGTTCGGCGATCTCGGTGGAAGTGCAATCCACCGTGTTAAGGGGACATGAGATGGTTGGACCTGTAAGGTCGAAACCCTCAAACCTGTTCGAAAACTCGGCACCATTATGAACGCATCACTGAATTCAAAAAATGCATGTGCCGTCCTGGTTTTTGTCGACTGCATTCAGGTGCAATGAGTCCAAATGCCATCCAGCGTGAGTTGCAAAGCGCGTGGCACGTCATAAAAGCTGATATCGTTTGGTTTTCGAATCTATTGCCACATGTACGCCTTTTCATACCATCCAGCTCGCAGCCTTGACGACGCCGTACTGCGACTGCGCGAAGACCCAGCGGCTCGGCCGCTGGCCGGCGGGATGACCCTGATCCCCACGCTCAAGCATCGGTTAGCACGTGTTTCTCAGGTGGTCGACCTTGCGGCCTTGCCATCATTGAGCTCGTTGGAGGTGGGTCAAGACCATGTACAGATCGGCGCCCTGGTGATCCACCAGGTTGTCGCAGATTCTCCTGAATTGGCCCAGACCTTGCCTGGTCTGGCGCATCTGGCGGGTCTGATCGGCGATCCGCAAGTGCGCGCGCGCGGCACCCTGGGCGGCTCGGTGGCCAACAACGACCCGGCGGCCGATTACCCAGCGGCTGTGCTGGCCCTGGACGCCACGCTGATCACCGACCGGCGTGCGATCGCCGCCGCCGATTTTTTCAAGGGCATGTTCTCTACTGCTTTGGCTCCCGATGAACTGTTGGTTGCGGTGCGCTTTTGCCGCGCCCGCCGCAGCGCCTATGCCAAATTCAAACAAAGCGCCTCGGGATATGCCATGGCTGGTGTGTTCCTGGCCGACTTGGGGCCGGCCGGGCTGAGGGTTACCGTGACCGGGGCTTGCGACGGTGTGCTGCGCTGGCACGCGGCCGAACAGGCCTGGGCTCAGGGGCGTCTGCCCGGTGCGCTGCAACACCCCGGTCTGCAGACGGACCTGCATGCGAGCGCGCGCTACCGAGGCCATCTGGCCGGTGTGCTTTTTGAACAAGCCCTGGATCAACTTTCCACATGACGCATCTGCTTGAATTGACCGTCAATGGCCAGCCTCATCAGTTGCATGTCGAGCCGCGCGGCCTCCTGTCCGACGTACTGCGCGAGGCGCTGTGTCTGACCGGCACGCATGTGGGCTGCGACACCAGTCAATGCGGCTGCTGCACCGTCTTGCTCGATGGACGCGCGGTCAAGTCTTGCACGGTCCTCGCGCTGCAGGCCCAGGGCCGCCACGTCCACACCATCGAAGGCCTGGCCGATGCATCAGGCCCATTGCACCCGGTGCAGCAGGCTTTTTCAGAATGCCATGCGCTGCAGTGCGGCTTTTGCACGCCGGGCATGGTCATGGCCACGGTCAGCCTGCTTCACCGCCACCCGAGGCCGACGGCCGAGCAGATCGATGAGGGGTTGTCCGGCAATCTTTGCCGCTGCACGGGCTACGCGCCGATTGCAGCGGCGGTCGAACGTGCCGCCAGCTTGCTGGCACAGAAGGACGGCGCATGAAGCCCGCCCGCCAGGAAGACGCGCGCCTGCTCACTGGCCAGGGCCGCTTCACGGCGGACTTGCAACTGCCAGACATGCTTCACGCATTCGTCATCCGCTCCGATCAGGCCCGGGGCCGCATTCGCCGCCTGGACCTTGGCGCCGTGCGGACTGCGCCTGGCGTGCACATGGTGGTGACCGCGCAGGAGCTGCAGGCCTGGGGCGCGCGCGAGTTGCCTTGCCTGGTTCAGCCGCCGGGCCAGCGCAGCGTTCCCATGCCGGTGCTCGCCCAGAGAGAGGTGCAGTTTGTGGGCCAGCCGCTGGCGGTGGTGATTGCCGAGTCGGCCTGGGCAGCGCAGGACGCGGCCGAGCTGGCCGACATTGACATCGTCTCCGAGGCGGCAGTGGTCTCGGTCGAGGACGCACTGGCCGGCCATGCCCCGCAGCTGCATGCGCAGGCGCCGGGCAATCTTTCGCTGGACTTTGCCTCGGGTGATGAAGCGGCGGTCGAAGTGGCCCTGCGGTCGGCCTTGTATATCAGCCGCTTGCGGGTGCACAGTCAGCGGCTCATTGGCGCGCCCATGGAGCCGCGCGCGGTGCTGGCTGCGCCTGTTGCCGGCACAGACCGTGTGCGCATCACCACCCCGAGCCAGGGCGTGATGGGCATGACCCGCGCGCTGGCCCTGGCCACAGGTCTGTCGCCCGAGCGCATTGAGGTGGTCAGCGAAGATGTGGGTGGATCCTTTGGCCTGCGTGCCGGACCCTACAGCGAGCACGTGGTGCTGACCCTGGCGGCGTTGCACTTGGGGCGGCCGGTGCGTTGGGTGGGCTCGCGCTCAGAGGCCATGCTCAGCGACTGGCATGGCCGCGCCATCACCTTGGACGGAACCTTGGGCCTGGACGCGCAAGGCCGCATCCTGGCCCTGCGGTTTGACGCCTTGGTGGATCTGGGCGCCTACAACGCCTTCGTCAGTTCGCTGGTGGGCACGCGCAACCTCTCGGTCACCGCAGGCGGTGTGTACCGGGTACCGGCGCTGGCGCTGCGTTCGCGCCTGGTTTTCACCAACACCGTGCCGACCTCGGCTTATCGCGGGGCTGGCCGGCCCGATATTGCGTATGCGATTGAAGCCTTGATCGAGCATGCGGCACAGGAGCACGGCTTTGACCGCATAGAACTGCGCAGGACCAACTTCATCGCGCCGCAATCCTTCCCTTATGTGAGCGCCAACGGCACCACCTATGACACCCTGGCCTCCGAGCGCCTGCTTGACCGTGCGCTCGAAATGATTGACGCCAGCAGCTTTGAGCAGCGCCGCGCGCAGTCGCTGGCCCAAGGCCGGCTGCGCGGTTTGGGCCTGGCCTGCTATGTGGAGGCCAGTGGCGCCGGCGCGGTGCCGCAGGACGTGGTGGACGGCCGCCTCACGGAGGACGGCTTCCTGGAGATCCATGCCATGACCGGCGCTTCGGGCCAGGGCCATGCCACTACCTTTGCCGCTTTGGTGCAGCAGGAACTGGGCCTGCCCGCCGAGCGCGTGCGCTTCCTGGCCGGCAGCCACGGCCGGCGCCTGCAAGCCAATGGCACTGAAGGTTCGCGCACGCTGTACGGCGCGGGCAGCGCGATTGCGGACTTGTGCCGCCAGTTGCATGCCCAAGCCCAGTCCATGTGGCTGGCCAGCGGCCAAAGTGGAAAAATTCAATGGCTGCCCTGGCTAGACCAGCTCGAAGGCGTGCAGCGCGACACTCTACAGGCCCAGGGTCGAGCGCAATCGGGCTCGACCTTTCCGAACGGCTGCCATGCGGTGGAATTGGAAATCGATCCGCAGACCGGTGTGACACAGATGCTGGACTATGTGGCAGTTGACGATGTGGGACGCGTGGTTTCGCCGCAGTTGGTACATGGCCAGTTACAGGGCGGGGTGGTGCAGGGCTGGGGTCAAGTCTTTAGCGAGATGGCCTGCTACGACGCACAAGGTCAGCTGCTCACCGGCTCCTTCATGGACTACGCCATGCCGCGTCTGGGTTGCATGCCGGCGTTGCGCTCAGAGTTGGTTGAGCTGCCCACAGCCTTGAACCTGGTCGGTGCCAAGGGCGCGGGAGAAGCGGGCTGCACCGGTTCGCTGCCGGCGCTCTACAGCGCGGTGAGAGATGCGCTGCGGCCGCGCGGTATCACCCATTTGGACATGCCTTACACGCCGGCCCGCTTGTGGGCCGCGCTAAATCCGAAGGAGCGTGGTTGAGCTCAGCGCTTTCGGGCAAGCGTTGTGGTGTTCTTGGCGCTGCCACGTTTGGCTGGCTTGGCTGATTTGGGCGGGGTCGGTCCTGGCAGGCCCATGAGCGTGCGGCACAGCGCGTCCAGAGTGCGCTCATCCAGTGGGCGGCGTGGCTCCAGGTGGTGGTAAACGATGAACCCGTCGAAAGCCATGACCATGAAATGGCCAAGCTGCGTGCCCTCGAACATCGCCCGGCGCTCGGGCGGCAGGCAGTCGAGCACCAGGGCCTGTATCTTGGCCTTCATCCAGCGCAGCAGTGTGGGTCGATAACCCTGCTCGTTGCCCAGGCCGGAAATGGCTTGGATGATGTTGTTGGCGAAGCCGCCTTCCTCGCGCGGAATGTCGCGCCAGAAGCTGCGCAGCAAATGCTTGAGCCGCTCCAGCGGGTCGTCGATTTCCTGCGCCTCGGCGGCCAACTGCGCCAGGCGCGCGCGCAGCCAGGGGTCGTATATTTCGTAGAGGATTTCGACCTTGGATTTGAAATAGACGTAGACGTTGGCCGTGGAGATGCCGGCGCCGGCCGCGATCAGCGGCAAGCTGGTGTGGAAGTATCCTCTTTCTGAGAACAGGTCCTTGGCCGAACGCAGAATGGCGTCGTAGACCTCGGTTTTTTTGAACTGTCCCATGGCCAGAGGGTTGTTTCAGGGTCGGCTCAGCCCATCAAGCCGGGAAGCCACAGCGCAATCACTGGAAAGGCCACCAGCAGCGCAACCCTTATCACATCGGCCGACACAAATGGCATCACGCCACGAAAAATGGTGCGTGTGGAGATGTCCGGCTGCACCTGGTGCAACACAAACACATTGAGCCCCACTGGCGGGGTGATCAACGCAATCTCCACCAGCGTGACCACCAGGATGCCGAACCACACCAAGTCGTAGCCCAGCGCTGAGACGATGGGGTAGAACACCGGCACGGTCAGAAACAGCATGCTCATGGAGTCCAGAAAGCAGCCAAGAATCAGGTAAATCAAAATGATGAAGAGGATCACCACCACCGGCGAATGGGCCGCGCCGCCCAGCCATTCGCCCAGGGCCCGGGGTACGCCAGCCATGTCCACGTAGTTGGAAAACACCAGCGCGCCGATCAGCAGCACGAAGATGGTGGCCGTGGTTTTGGCAGAGTCCAGCAACACCGCCCGCAGGTTCTGCCAGGTCAGAGCCCGACGGACCAGCGCGAACACAAAGCCTGCAAATGCACCCACGCCCGCGGCTTCGGTGGGCGTGAAGATGCCGGCATAGATTCCACCGATGATGAATACAAACAGGCCCAGCACCCCCCAGATTCGGTTCAGCGCCGCCAGACGCTCGCGCGTACCTGAGCGAGCTCCCGGCGGGCCTTCCTCCGGCCGGCGCCACGTGGTCCAGGTCACGGCGCCCATGTAGAGCATGCAGCCCAGCAGGCCAGGCAGCACGCCCGCGATGAAGAGCTTGCCCACGTCGGTGCGGGTCATGAAGCCATAAATCAACAAAGGTACTGATGGTGGGATCATGATGCCCAACGTGGCCCCCGAGGCAATCGCACCGGCGGCCAACCGGTCCGAATAGCCAAAGCGGCGCATGGGCGGCAGCGCCACCTTGGACATGGTCGCGGCCGTGGCAAAGCTCGAACCGCAGACTGCGGCAAAGCCCGCGCAGGCCACCACGGTGGACATGGCCAGACCGCCACGCAGGTGGCCGATGAAGGCATTGGCCGCGTTGAACAAATCGTCTGACAACCGCGAGACCGCAATGAACCCGCCCATCAGAACGAACAGCGGAATCACCGAGAGCTCTTCATTGAGCACGGTGGTGAAGGCCACTTGGCCGACCATGGCCAGGGCTGCCGGCAGGCCTTGCATGAAGGCAAAGCCCGCAAAACCGACGAAGAGCAGGCCAAAGGCAATCGGCGCGCCCAGGAACAGCAAGGTGAAAAGAACGAAGAAGGCGATGGCGGCGCTGGTCATGTGGCCTGCTTCTGCCGGATCGCCTGAAAGGCAAGAAACACCAGCAACACGGCGCCGAGGCCGGCCATCAGCGCCATGAAATGGCCCAGCGGCGCCAGGGGAAAGCTCAACACCGGGGTGCGCTCGTCCATGCTGCCCAGCTGTGCAGCGTAGATCCAGATGCGCCAAGCGATGAAGGCCATGCCTGCCGCACTGAACAGGTGCACTGCGCAGCGTTGCAGCCGCGCCACCCAGCCTTGAAAGAGGTGGTCGAACAGACCCAGGGCAATGTGCTCGTTGGTGCGCGAAAGCAGCGGCATGGCGGTGAAGGCCATCAGCCCCATCTGCACCTGGATCAGCTCGTAGCCCGCCGGCAGCGGCTTATTGAAGAGATAGCGTCCGCCCACGTCCACGGCGACGGTGAGCATGAGCATAAACATCTCCAAGGCCACCAGTTTTTCAAGCTGTCGGTAGAGCCAGGATTGCGCAAGGGACATGGGTTGGTGCCTAAGAGGGTGCCAGGAATCGGAGGCAAAGCAAACCCGGGCCGGTGTGGCCTAGGCCCAATGCATGTGCGCGCATTACTTGTAGGTGTTGACGATGCTGCGCAGCTCGTTCAGCGCGGCCTTGCCGTCGATGCCGGCACCTTGCGCACCCTTGAGCCAGTCGTCTTCCAGGAAGTTCAGCTTGTCCTCGAGTTCCTTGAGATAAGCGCCGCTGGCCATGGTGACTTCCACGCCTGCTGCCTTGACGTTTTCACGCGACTTGGCCGCCTCGGCATCCCAGTTTCGGCCTGCTGCGCGCGAGAGCGTCTCGCCCGAAATCTTCTGGATGGCAGCGCGGTCCTCGGGGCTCAGTGCATTCCACTTGGCTTTATTCATGCCCAAGAAAAAGGTGGCCGAGTAGATGCCTTTGGGAAAGTCCAGCACATGTTTGATGGTGCCAGCCAGGGAGAAGTCCGTGAAAGAAGAGGCGTCGATGAACAGGCCATCGGCCACACCCCGGCGGACCATCTCCGAGGCCTGCGGGCCGGCTGCCCGGATGCCCACGCCACCCAAGGCCTTGGAAATGTCCACGTTGATGGCTGCGCCACCGGCGAGCTTCATGCCGTCCCAGTCCTTGACCGTTTTCAGCGGCTTCTTCGTGGTCCAAACGCGGCCAGGTTGGGCTGCCCACAGTGCCAGCAGCTGCATGCCGGCGTGTTCGTCTTTGGCGGAAAAGTGTTTTTCAGTCACTCTCCAAAGCGCCACCGAGAGCGGCTCGGACAGGTCTGACAAGAAAGGCAGTTCGCCAACTCGGGCGAGCACAAAGCGCTGGGGTGTGTAGCCGTGCACGCTAAAGACCATGTCCACCACGTTGTCGCGCACCATGTCGACCTGGGTGGGCGGTGGGCCCATGCTGCTGGCCGTGACCTCGATGCGCACGCGACCTTGTGTGACCTTGTTGACCTCTTCGGCCCAGGGTTTGAGGGTGCGGGTCATGATGGGATGGGTGGCGGGCAGCCAGCCATTGAGGCGAAGCACGGTCTGGGCCGACGCGGGTACGCTCAGGGCCAGAAAGCCAGCCAATGCCAGGCAGAAGTAACGAATCATGAAGACCTCCGGTTTGGGATAGATGCCGGTTAAAGCGGCTTGGCCGATGATAATGAATGCCATTCGCTTGTCAAGAATCCTGCGTGGCAGTATTTACCCCAATCAATCCTTGGCCGTGTTGACTTGCGCATCTGGTGTAATTAAACTGAATAACGAATGCCCTTCGTTTGTACGCCAATTGCTGGTGACAAAGTGAGGTGCCCATTGAGGAGTCCAAGCCATGAGCGTTACCGCCACCGTCGATGTCCGGCCCCTGGTCCGCAACGACAGCGTCCACCATTCGGTCTACAGTGACCCGGCCATTTTCGAGCTGGAAATGGACAAGATCTTTGGCACGGCCTGGCTGATGCTGGGCCATGAAAGCCAGGTCCAGGCGGCAGGTGACTACTTTCTCACCCGCATGGGGCGAGAGCAGGTGATCGTCACGCGCGATAGCAAGGGTCTGGTGCAGGTGCTGATGAACCGTTGCACCCACCGCGGTGCCATGCTCTGCCATAACCCCAAAGGGCATGTCCACAGCTTTGTCTGTCCCTACCACGGCTGGACATTCAACACCGAGGGAACGCTCAAGTCCGTGCCAACCCCGCAGGGCTACGGCCAGGAGCCGAGTCAGGTGCTGGATCGGCTGAACCTGGCCCGTGCGCCCCGGGTCGAAAGCTATCGGGGGTTTATTTTTAGCTCGCTGGCGGAACAGGGGCCAGGCCTTCGGGAATGGCTCGGTCACATGAGCAGCTCCTTTGACGACTTGGCCGACCGCGCGCCCGAGGGCGAGCTGGAGATTGCCGGCGGCGTGTTCAAGCATGTCTACGACGGCAACTGGAAGCTGGTCATCGAAAATCACCTTGACGGTGTGCATCCGAACTATGTGCACATCTCCTCGGTGCATGTGGCCCAGGGTGCACCCGATCCTGGCCAACCTGAAAAGTATTCCGATATCTCAGTGCGTCAGATGCGCCAGAACGGTGCGCCCGAGCCCGTGTGGGAGGCAATTGGCATGTGGACCACCGACTGGGGCCACGGCTACATGGGTGACTACCACTCCGACAGTCGGCTGGTCGTGGGGCTGAACAACCCGGTGTTCCAGGAATACCGCCGCCGTCTTGAAAGCCGCGTGGGCACGCAAGAGGCCGACCGCGTTCTGGGGGTCACGCGCTGGAATTCCATCATCTACCCCAACGTGTCGTTCATGAGCCAGTTTCGGCAGGTGCGCATCGTTCAGCCACTGGCCGTCGACAAAACCGTGGTCTACACCTACAACGTGCGCCTGAAGGGTGCGCCCGACGAAATGTTCCGCGACACCGTGGCATTTTCGAATGTGGTCAACGGCACCGCCTCCTGGGTGCTGACCGACGACCTTGAGGTCTATGGCCGCGTGCAGACCGGCCTGTCAAACCGCCAACCCGAGTGGGTCAACCTCGCGCGCGGCCTGGGCGGTGACGTGCCGGATGTGGACGGCACACTGCGTGGTGGCACTGGCACCAGCGAGGTTTTCATACGCCGCCAGTTTGGCGCATGGCTCAGGTATATGACGGAGGCCCAATGAGCACGCACATCGATTCCAACTTGCTGGCCCAGGCACAAGACCTGTTGCATCACGAAGCTTGGCTGCTGGACAAGCAGCGTTTTGCCCACTGGCTGGAGCTCTACACCAAGGACGCCACCTACTGGGTGCCGCTGGAGCAAGACCAGGCTGACCCCTTCGAGACGTCGTCGATCATCTACGACGACCGCGTGCTGCTCGAGTTGCGGGTGCAGCAATACACCCACAGCAGGGCGCATGCGCGCAAGCCGCTGGCGCGCACCGTCCACCAGGTGAGCAACGTCCGAGTTCTGTCTGCGGATGCGGCTCAGCTGACGGTGGCTTCTACCTTGGTGTTGATGGAATACCGGCTTGAGCGCCAGCGCACCTGGGGGGCTTTGGTCGAGCATCGCCTGCGCCCTGGCCCCGAGGGACTGCGCATCGCGGCCAAGCGGGTGGACCTGGTCAACTCCGACAGCGAGCTGCCCGGCATCGCCTTTTTGCTGTGAGTGGCGCACCGACAGACTTTTTGCGCCTGGGTGGGCGCGTGGCTGTGGTCACCGGGGGCGGCCGCAACATTGGTCGCGCCTGTGCGTTGCGCCTGGCCCAGGCCGGCGCTCAGGTGGTGGTCGCCGATGTCGTCGAGGCCAATGCGCAAGAGGTGGTCCGGGAGATCGAAGCTGCAGGCGGGCAGGCTTTGGCCCTGCCGCTGGACATCGCCCAGCTGAGCTCCGTGCAGGCCATGATCGATGCGGCTTGCGCGCATTTCGGCACAGTCCACATCCTGGTCAACAACGCGGCCAAGTTTTCTTCCCTGACCTACAAGCCCATGGATGAGATTCCTTTGGACGAGTGGGACGAGGTGATCCACACCAACATCACCGGCTCCTTTTACTGCGCGCGCCAGGCTCTGCCGCACATGAAGCGCGCTGGCTGGGGCAGGATCATCAATGTGTCTTCCGGCACCTACCGCATGGGTCGGCCCTTGTTTTTGCACTATGTCTCGACCAAGGCCGCGATGATGGGCATGAGCCGGTCCATGGCGCGCGAGCTGGGGCCACATGGCATCACGGTCAACACAGTGCTTCCAGGTGTGGTGCTGCACGGACTGCAGTCCAGTCGCTTGCCTGAGGAGTACAAGACCATGATCCAGGGCATGCAGTGCATTCCACAGCCGCTCGATTGCGATGCCCTGGCCGATGCCGTGGCCTTTTTGAGCTCAGAAGCTGCGCGCTTCATCACCGGCCAAGAGCTGGCGGTTGATGGCGGCCTGACGCACGGCGGCTGAAGGTCGCGGCGCTTACAAACGGCGTTGACTGGCGCCCGGCTTCTGTAGGGGTGGCGCCTCAAGCCACCTGAATCACAATTTTCCCAATGTGCTGGTTGGTCACCATGTGGTCTTGGGCCTCGGTGATTTGGTCAAATGCAAACACTTGGCTGACCAAGGGCCGCATGTGGTCGTTGCCCAGCAGCGGGCCCAGGTCGCATGCCATTGCCTGAAAGCAAGCGATGCGCTCGGCCATGCTGCGGGTTCTAAAGGTCACGCCAATCAATTGCAAGCGTTTGAGCGCCAAGTCGTCAAGGTTGATCTCACCGCCCATGCCGCCCAAGCGGCCAATTTGCACCCAACGCCCCAGGATGGCCATGGCTTGCATGTGCTCGGTGATGGCGCCACCGCCCACCGAGTCGAGCAGCAAATCCACACCATGGTTGGGCGCGATGGCCTGTACCCGATCGGTCAATTTCTCGCGGCTCAAGTCCACCAAGTGGGTAAAGCCCAGGCCTGACAGCTCCGTCAGTTTTTGCGTGCTGCGGCTGCTGCCGATGATGGTGCGCAAGCCCATGGCGCGGGCAATGTGTGCCGCCGCCATGCCCACCCCCGAAGAGGCTGCGTTGATCAGCAGCACATCATCGGTTTTCACACGCCCATTGGTGACCATGGCGTCATGTGCCGTCATGTAGACATTGGGAAACGCGGCCGCTTCGTGCCATGACCAGTGGGCGGGCTTGGGCATGACCAAACGCTGGTCCACCGCCAAATATTCGACATTGGCCCCGGTCACGCAATGGCCCATCACGGCTTGACCCAGCGTGGCCGTGGCCCCGTCGCCCAGACCCACCACTTCACCCGCAAATTCGACACCACTGCCACGGGGTTCGCCCGAGCGGTGTGCTTTGCGCGGCCCAATTTCGCCCCGGTTGATGGCCGTGGCCTCGATGCGGATCAGCACCTCACCCGCTTGGGGCTGGGGCTTGTCCACGTCGCGCAATTCAATGCGCCCGCCGTGCTCGGCATGGGGGATGATGAGGGCTGCTTTCATGGGGCCTCCTGTAGCCTGGGTGACGATTTATGCTGAGGGCAGTCTATATGATGAACTCAGTGTTCATGAACCCAGGGCGGGCCTGGGAAAACCCTTTTGTCTTCAAGGAGGCGCCATGTTGAAAGTTGCCGTCATCGGTGCTGGCGCTGCGGGTTTGTGCGCGGCCAAGCATTTGAAAGCCCAGGGCGTGGCAGTCACCGTTTTCGAGATGGGCAGCCACATCGGCGGCCTGTGGGTCTATGAAAACGACAATGGTCTGAGCCCGGCCTACCAGTCCTTGCATGTGAACTCAGAAAACCGGGTCACAGCCTATGTGGACTTCCCCTTTCCTGCGGACGCACCGCTGTACCCCGACCACCGGCAAATGACGGCTTATTTGCGCGCTTACGCCGAGCACTTTGATCTGGTCAAACACATCCGGTTTCAATCGCCGGTGGAAGCCGTGCAAGCCGACCCGGGCCACGGCGGCCCTTCTTGGTATGTCACCGTGCGCGGTCAAGACAAAGAGCGTTTTGACGCGGTGGTCGTGGCCAGCGGTCACCAAGGCGTGCCCTTGCACCCGCCGTTTGCCCAAGATTTTGCGGGCCAATACCTGCATTCGCACCAGTACCGTGTGCCCGAGCCGTTCAAGGGCCAGCGCGTGTTGGTGGTGGGCATTGGCAACAGCGCGTGCGACATTGCCGCCGATGTGTGCACCCAGGCCCAGGCCACGGTGATCGCGGCGCGCTCGCCGGTGCTGCTGATGCCGCGCATGTTTTTGGGCGTGCCCACCTCACGCGTTTTGGCCAAGGTGGAAAAGCCCTGGGTGCCTTGGCCGGTGCGGCGGTTTTTTCGCACCCTGGTCTCGCGCATGGCGCATGGCACCATGGAGCAATGGGGTTTTCGCACCCCCACGAAACGCACCCACCCGGCGGGCCACCATTTGTTGATGGGGCATTTTGTCTGGGGCCGCATCAAAGCCAAGCCGGGCATTGCCGCCATCCAAGGCCACGATGTGCGCTTCGAC
>Ga0315907_10005935_pt1 | contig 13107 bp, 9 predicted proteins | sample LakEriMetagenome_3_FD_203525 | JGI IMG/M metagenome (GOLD analysis project Ga0315907, IMG submission 203525) | Freshwater fungal communities from buoy surface, Lake Erie, Ohio, United States - Buoy 12 MA123 | ecosystem: Environmental > Aquatic > Freshwater > Lake > Lake biofilm | place: USA...
CCGCGATTGCCGATGCGGCTCTGAGCCCCGTGGAGAATATTCGCAAGACAGCTCCTGAGCGAATCCGCGAATTGTACCTCCGCAGTCTGGGCCGAGTACCGAGCGAGTCCGAACAAGCCATTGCGCTAGAGTACTTGATGCAACGTGCGGATCGACTCAAGGAGGCTTACGAGGATCTCGTTTGGGGTATCGTCAATAGCAAAGAATTTCTGTTCAATCACTAATCCGACTGATTCCATGAGATCGTTTCTTTTGATCAGGTCGGCCATCGCGTTGTTGCTCGTAGGTTTGCTCTGCGAGATAACGCCTGCTGAAGTCCCCATCTTGGCAGTCGATGCGGTCTATCCTCCCGTCCTTTCGTCGGTCCATGCGAACCCCTTGAAAATTTCGGCGGGAAGATTCACTCAGGATATCGATGCCTTGGTCTTTTCCGACCCTCGCATCAGTGCAGTCCTGGAACCAGCTCCCAATTTGGCTCTCGACGATGTCCCACAGAAAAACTTTGGGAGCTTTACCGTCACGGTCGATCCGGCGACCCCACCGGGGTTCTACGAAGTTTGGGCCGCAGGTCGATATGGAATTTCCAATCCTCGCACCATCGCCGTAGTCTCTACTCCGGTCGAACAGCTTCCGGGAAGTATCGATCCAAAAAATCCTATAGAAGTCAAACCGGGGATATGCTACGTCGGGACGACCAAGCGCAGCGATACGGTGATCGTAAAAACGAAAAAGACAGACCATTGGCCAAAGTGCTTGATCGCAGCACAGGTCCTCGATGCGGCCACCCTGCCTGCGCTGACCGTGACCGATGGCAAGCAAACAGTGCTGAGTCAGTTGCGAGCCCAGGGCAAACGACCGATCCTCTTCGAAACGCCGACGGTGATACCTCGCCAACCGGTCGAAGAGATCTACTTGAAGATCTACGACTTCCTCTATCGCGGGGCCGAGACCGCGTCGTTTGCACTGGTGATCGATCCTCCTGAGAATCATCCCCTTTTGTCCACTGCGGCCTGGAGGCCACCCTTTAGCGTGTTTGAGGAAGCGCTCGCCAGTTGGCCGACGGTCGATCTGGGAACGATACCCGCCGGCGGCCTTTTTCCATCCCCAGCTTGGCAGACCACGATCGAATTGACGCCGCAGAATCCAAAGGCTCAGGTCGAGTTTCCTGTGGCAGAGGGGCAGGCTTATGAATGCGAGGTTTTTTCGGCCTCGCACGGTCAAATGTCCGATATACGCATTGTGGCCGATCGTGTCGCTCCAGCGCCGACGCCTGAGCAGTTGATTGAAATACAGGCTGCGATGAATGCCCCGTTAGGCACCGCATTGGACCCAGCCTTGGAGCAACGCGTCAAAGACTATCGACCTCGTATCCAGAACACTGGACGCGAGGTGATCGCAATCGCTGAGGACGGACCAGGAGCCGGCACTCGGGCCGTGGGGTTAAGCTCAGCAGACCCCATCGCGACGATCCCGGCCGGACCGGTCGCGAAAAACGTTCGGCTCTCGATCACTGATCTGCAGATGGCTCCGTCGAGAAAATGGGCGACGCGATTGAACCTACGGGTCGGACCGGCCATTCCCCGTTTCCACGCCGTCGGGCATTGGGTCCCCGATACCAACAATGCCGTCCAAGCCAAGACGACCGGCGTCTCGCTGAGCAAAGGGGGCCAGTGCGCTATGCAAGTCAGCGTACGGCGTGCGGGTGGATTCGCCGGCCCAATCCGAGTCACATGCGAAAATTTGCCTCAAGGAGTATCCATGGTCCCAGCGATCATCGCTCCAGGTCAAACCGAGACCCAGTTGATTTTTTATGCTGACGAAAATGCAACGACATGGATAGGTACCATCCAACCTGTTGCCAAAGGGACTTGGACGGATCCGAACAATGCTCCCCAAGAGATTGCCGTTCCCATTCGAGCCGCGACAATTGCGCTGAGCGCCTCTGGGGACCGCGGATCGCCTCAATCGCGTCTATCGAGCCAATGGCAACTGAAGGTCATCGAACAAGAGGTTGCACCGATTCAGATCCGAGCCGGGGATGGCCCCGATTGGGTTTTGGAAATCCCATTGGGGGGAAGTGGGAAGTTGCCGATCAAGGCGTTGCGAAGGGCAGGTGGCGATCAGAAAGGGGTCATGAGACCCCAGAACCTACCTGGAAAAGTTGCATTTGGCGAATTTGAGCTTCCGCCAAATGCCGCCGAAGCAACCCCGGAGATCAAGGTCGCAGCCGATGCGACTCCAGGTGAATACACCGTCTGGTTTCAAACCGAGATCATCCTCAAGCAATCCTTGCACCCGGAATCCCATGCTCGACTCGTCGCGTATCGCGACCGGATTCAGGCGAAGTTAGCCGATCCAAATTGGGCCGGCGATCGGCCCATGGCAGAGAAAATCATCGCGGAGACCAACCCGAAGATCGAAGCGATTGCCAAGGAAATCGCACCACGGGATTTCCCGACATTTCTTTCCTGCGCTCCATTTCGGCTACGGATCGTTCCGGCAGCGGAAGCCCCCAAATAAACAAACCGATTGCATTCCCTAGACGCCGCGAGGCCCTCCGATGTTTCTGACCATGCGAACCACCAACCACTTCTCAGTCGCGGCGGTATTTCTCTGCACCCTGGGACTGTGCAGTCCTATGGCGCACTCCCAAGCACCTACGGAGGTCAAGGACTATGCGAACCATATCCTACCGATCCTCAGAACCAATTGCTTGGCGTGCCACAATACGCAGAAAGCCGAAGGAGGCTTGAACCTCGAGTCTTACGACAAGCTTTCCAAGGGGGGCGATAGTGGGGCTACGTTTATTGCGGGTAAGGGGAGCGAAAGCGAACTGGTCCGTCGTGTCCTTGCTACGGATGAATCGGCCATGCCACCGGAAAAGAATGCTGTGGGTGCAAAGCGACTCAGTCCCGAAGAAGTCCAATTGCTACAGTCCTGGGTCGATGCCGGTGCTCCAGCGGGGGTGCTCAAACCTGCCAGCGCCGCGCAGTGGAAACAGGTTCCCGATACGGTGCGGCCGATGTATGCCATGACGGCCAGCCCAGATGGGCAATGGGTGGCCACGGGACGAAGCAACCAAACGTTGGTCTATCGCTGGCCGTCGCTCGATGGTGCCGCCGATGTTGCTTATTTGGTCGATCCCGCGTCCCAATCGCAGCTCAAAACCACTTTGCCTGTCGCTCATTTGGACATGATCCAATCGATTGCGATCAGTCCCGATGCGACCCGACTAGCGACCGGCGGATTCCGCGATGTGAAAATCTGGAAACGCAACGCAGGAGTTTCCGAGGAGGGCTTAGGTGGTCTGCTCAAGGGTGCCCATTCGGTATCGATAGCTAGCAACGGGATCGCGATCGCCAAGGCGACGCGGACCCCGACGCTGGAGATTGTCCGAGCCGATAAGTCCATCGTTTCGCACACGCTCGAATGCCCCAGCGTCGTCTCCTCGATGGCATGGAGCAACGACGCAAGTCGTTTGTGGGTCGTCGGCGAGGATTCGGCAGTCTATCAATTCGCGATCGAGGCCAATGAAACTCCTACGGCGATTGCAGTCAAGCCTTTGTTGACCTCCAAGGTCGAGCAGCCTCTGAAATCTTTGGTCAGCAACGATCCTAACTCGTTCGTCGGAATCACTCCCGATAAGAAAACCCAGTGGTGGGGACTGACGGTTGCGACCGCAGAAGTCCCCTCGGCACTCCAGAAAGTCGAGCGTCTTGGGGATATCGCCGATGTCGTTGGCTTGGCTCGCTACGAGGAAGCCGGCGTATCGCGAATCCTGGTAGCTTCTGGCGATGGAAACGTCAGGGTAGTCCAGGGAACCGATGGAGCTGTCTTGCGAACCATCGGGCATGGAGCGGCCATTCATCATGTCATTGCAGCCGGAGATTCGAGTAAGTTTGCAACCATCGGTGCCGACGGCTTGATCAAAACTTGGAAGTCTGCGGACGGGGCGATGCTATGGGAGCAGAAAGTCGACTCGTTAGGTCGGGGCAGGATCGAGCAAGCGGAATTGGCCTTGGCCAGACACAAGTCCAAGATCGATCGAGCGACGGCTAAGGTCCCCGAACTCGAGAAGGCCAAACAAGCCGAAACCGAAGCGCATGGAAAACTGCAAACATCGCGCACGCAGATCATGGAAGAACTAGGCAAGAAACAGGCTGAACTCGATGCTCAGACCAAGGCGGTCGCAGACAGCGAAGCGGCCATGCTCGCCGCGAAAGCAGCCGTCGAAGAAGCGATGAAGAAGATGGAGGCAGCAGGAAAAGATGTCGAGGCGAAGAAACAAACGCAGCTTGCGGCCACCAAAGCAAAAACCGAAGTGGAAACCAAATTGACGACGATGGATAAGACGATCGCGACAGCAGCCCAAGCGATTGAGAAAGCCACTGCGACGTTGGCGCAGTTCCAAGCCACGCTTGAACAAGAGAAACAAAAGACCCCTCAGATGGAGCAGGGCTTGACCCAGGTGCAAGCCGCTGCGGTCCCTTTGCCTGTGGTCCGAGGTACGTTCACCGCGGACCATCGGAGCATTGTCACCGCACGCAATGACGGATCGGTGTCGATTCTCCGTGGAGACAAAGGTCTTCAGCAAACCGTCTTGGTCGGCGGCGTGGCCAATATCAACAGTTTGATCGCAACGGCCAACGGCTGGATCTGCGAAAACGTCGATGATGGCAGAGCCCTTACCTGGGACTGGGGTAATCGATGGATCTTGGAAAGGACCATCGGCGATATTAATGATTCCCCCTTTAGCGATCGGGTCACGGCGATGGACTGGAGTCTCGATGGCCAACATTTGGTCGTCGGGAGCGGAGCACCGAGCCGCTTTGGTGAGTTGAAGATGATACGAATTGCAGATGGTGCGGTGGTCAAAGATTGGGGGCAAGTTCACAGCGATTCGATTTTGGTCGCCAAGCTCTCTCCCGATGGTTTGACGGTAGCGACCGGAGCGGCCGATAAGTTGTTGCGTCTCCATCGCGTCGATGCCGAAGCACCCACGAGGACTTTTGAGGGCCATACGCACCATGTCCTTGGTCTCGCTTGGCATGACGATAGCCATTGGATTGCTAGCGCTTCGGCGGACAATACGATCAAGGTTTGGGATGTCGAGACAGGGTCTGCGACTCGAACCATTCCAGGCTTCGGAAAAGAAGTCACAGCGTTGTCCTTTGTGGGGCGGACCAACCAAGTCGTCTCATCCTCAGCCGACAAACAGGTCCGTGTTCACGATGTGAGCAACGGGGGGCAGGTGCGGGCCATAGGCGGTCCTGCCGAAGCGGTTTACTGCTCGCTCGTCACGGGCAAGGGTCAAATCGTTGCCATGGCAGGGGGCCAAGACGGTGTGCTATGGATCTGGCAATTGGATAACGGCCAAGTCCTGCAGCAATTGAAATAGCCCCTCTTTAGGGCGATTCCCGTACGTCAAAGATTACCGACGCAATCTCTTTGAAACACAGAGGCACAGAGGGCACGGAGCTTTGATGGATCCTCCGAGAGAAGCATCAGGATTCGGTCGGCCCCCTCAACCCCCCCGCCCCTTACTCCCCCGGCCAAAGCCCCGGTGGAGAAGGGGGGCCAAGCGGTTGGATGGAGCGGAAGTGAGGCGTGAGGTGTGAGCAGCCGGATCTAGGTGAGAGGCGCCTAGGTGAGCCCGCAAGCTTTTTGGACGCGAGACAAAACCTCACGAGCAACGTTTCTGGCTCTCAGGGCTCCGTCCTGAAGCGCTTTGGCCACGTAAGCATCATCGCTTGCGAGTTCTGCACGACGTGCTCGGAGCGGGTTGAGGAATCCATCAGCGGCATCAGCGAGCCGCTTTTTGATATCGCCGTATCCAAAACCACCACGCTCGTAAATCGCTCGCACTTCCTGGCGTTGCTCATCGGTCGCGAAAAGCGAATACAACTGGTAGAGATGGTCGGTATCAGGATCTTTGGGGTCCTCCATCGGTCGCGAATCGGTACTGATTCGCATGATCTTTTTTCGCAGTTCTTTAGCGTCCTCGAACAACCCCAACGTGTTGTCGTAGCTCTTGCTCATCTTCTGACCGTCGGTCCCAGGGACCTTGGCCGTGTCCTTGACGATCCGAGCCGTCGGCATGACGAAGGTATCGCCGTATTGCGCGTTGAAACTCCTGGCCAGATCGCGGCACACCTCGATGTGCTGGTTTTGATCCTCGCCGACCGGTACGCATTGGGAGTCGTATGCCAAGATATCGGCGGCCATCAGGACTGGATAGGTAAACAGGCCGGCATCGGCTTTGATTCCGCGGGCCTCTTTGTCTTTGAACGCAACGCATCGCTCGAGGAGCCCCAGCGGCGCACCGGTCATGAGGATCCAATAGAGTTCGGAGACCTCAGGAATGTGCGATTGCACGAACAGTGTCGCTTTGCTCGGATCGAGTCCTAGAGCCAACAAATCCAATGCGGCATCTCGAACGTTCGACCGCAAAAGACTCGGATCCCGGATGGTTGTCAGCGCATGTAGGTCGGCGATGAAGTAATAGCCGTCGTGTTCGTGCTGCAATTCGATGTATTGCTTGATCGCACCGAAATAGTTGCCCCAGTGGAAACGCCCGGTGGGTTGAATACCGCTCAAAACTCTCATGGAAACCTACGAAAAAAACGGGGACTCGAATTCAGGAACGCTTGAGCTCTGGTGTGGATGGACTCGGTGGGTTGATTTTCAGGGATCCGATGCAATCGCGCAGTCGGTTCAAGCCCAATTCGCTGATCGCTTGGGGAAGTTGTTCGATGATGCGGGTGCTGACCATCGGGTCGTAGTAGTTGGCCGTCCCGATTTGGATTGCCGAAGCACCCGCGACGAAAAACTCCATTGCGTCATCGATGGTGGCTATGCCGCCGACTCCAACGATCGGCACTGGAACATTCGACGCGACTTGGTGGACGCATCGCAGTGCGATAGGCTTGATCGCCGGTCCGCTCATGCCCCCAACATTGTTGGCCAGCAGGGGCTTTTGTCGCCGCCAGTCGATCGACATGCCTAGAACCGTGTTGATGCAGGTGACCGCATCGGTGCCGGCTTCATAGGCAGCCTTGGCGATCTGTGCGATGCTTGTGACATTAGGGGTAAGCTTAGTCAGTAAAGGGCAATCGATCACCCCTCGAACCCCCGAGACGACTCTGAAGCAGGCTTGTGGATCGGTACCGAAATCGATCCCCCCGCTTACGTTCGGGCATGAGACATTGAGCTCGAGCGCAAAGAGCCCTAATGGGGCCAAGCGTTGAGCAAGATAGATAAAGTCCTCATGGGATTTACCCGCCACACTCACGACGATCGGTGCGGCGGTCGATTTCAGATAAGGCCAATGGTTCTCGATGAAGTAATCGATACCGTCATTGTCCAATCCAATCGCATTGAGCAGTCCGGCCGAGACCTCGACGGTCCGCCATGGCTTGTTGCCTGGCCGAGCGTCTCTGGTGATCGTCTTCGGTAGGATACCTCCTAAAGCACGCAGGTCCACGATGTCGGCCATCTCTTTGGCGTAACCAAAGGTGCCCGATGCGACCATCACAGGATTTTTTAACTTCAGTCGACCGAGCTCTACGCTGAGGTCGACCGTGGCCAATGAGGGATCCATCGGAGAATTTGAGTTATCCAAAACAGAACTCGATGCATGGGAAGAGCTTAAGCATTGGCCTTGCCCAATCGACGCGCGAGGGCTTCGACAGGCAACGGAATCACCGTGGCGTTGGCCATCAAATCGGTCGAAAGAATGTCGCTCGATTCATCCACCGCATCGGAGGGCTCATAGGTCACGATGTAAGCACCCACTTGGAGATAATCTTGATGGAAAACCGGCGGCCAGAAGTCCTCGGCGCGGTGGGCGAGCGTCCTGGCCAAAAGACGGGTCGCTCGACCCGAAAATCCGCTCAATACCATATCCAAACGGCCCAGCGATTCGCGGAAAATGTAAAAGACCAACGCCGCGTCTTTACCGGCCGTAGCCCCGCCAGCGAACGCCCAAGTTCCGTCGGCCTGCTCGTAGTACAACCCAGGTTCAGATACCTTCTGCGTTTTGCTCAGTTGCAAACCGGCCGAACAGGCGGGTGGATGAGGATCTCGGTCCCGAAATCGCAAGAAAAAGGGAAGCGATCGATCGGTCGCCTTGGCGACATTGTCCTGCGATACAAACGGCTCGCAACCGAAGGCTTCGCCCAAGACCAACTCGACTGTGGGGTTGCTTTTCACACTTCCTAGGCAGACCAGAGCCTTGTCACCTGCGATCTCTCCAAACTCTTCGTACACGTCGCGAGATCTTGCGTGGACCTGTTCGACGGCCATCGTCCCGGGGCTCCAAACCAACGTCTGTCGGAGATGCTCGATGTGGGGAATGTCCTTGCCCGAAACCCTTTTCATCGCCTTGGCCGTCCCACCCAAGGTCGATACCCCATTGAGCACTTCGCCTGCGAGCACATTGTCCGAGGCGACAATCCATGCGGTGTCGGCACTGTCGTCCTCCGGGGGCTTACGCACCCCGACGCAAAGTTCCAAACGGGATCGCCGTGCCAGCAATTCCCAGAAGTTTTCTGGGGTCACGGCAAACAAAGCCCCAGGCAGCTCGTCGGCACGGGCATGCCCGTGCTCGATCAAATAATCGCACAACCGCGACAATGCCTCGAGCGGAATGTACTTGGCCTCGTTCTTGAGCAAGGCGGCGACCTGATGGCGATCGAGCCCAGTGTATTCGACGATCGATTTGATCGTCCCAGGGCGTTTCTTGCGGTCTGGAGTATGTCCCAGCAGTTCGGCAAGTCGGAATGCATACCTCATGGTCGGCTCGTTGGGTCAGGGTAAGAAAGGGGAGAGCGACGTTGTAAAAAGCCTTAGTGCGCCGTTTCCTGCCATTAGCATAGCAAAAATATTGCTAACTGCCGACCCAACGTTGATAAATTTTCCGAGCTTGAACCGGATCTTCGGTTCCATGCACCATGGCTCGACCGTCGGCGAAGACACTCAGCGTGCTGCCCCCTTGGGAAAATCGAACCAGAAATGGGGTCTCGACCACCTCGCCGTGGGGGCGAAGTCTTTGGGCCAATTCCGCCAAATGGATTCTTGTACCGCTTGGGACTTGGACCTGTACGGCGTTTTTTCCACACATGACCTGCACGTCGGTGCTGTGATGACCGTCGAGGAACGGGAACTCCTTGCGACCGCAACAGGGGCAATCGGGGACTTTTTTGAGTTGGATCTTGCGGACATCCCCGTGCCAGAGGTCAAAGACGCTAAGCACGCTTGGGCGAGAAGAGGCATCGGAGTCTTTTCGCTCGATGATCCATTGGACCGCCAGGAGGGCTTGCCAACTGGCGATTACGCCGACGGCCGGTCCTAATACTCCGACGGTATCGCACGAACCGGCGGTATTCGGATCGGGAGTTTCAGGCAGCAAGCAACGGAAGCATGCGGTGTGCTCGGGTTCGATCAGCATGGCTTGTCCGGCCGCACCGACAATCCCGCCATGGACCCATGGCAATCCGAGTGCGACACACGCGTCGTTGATCAGGTAGCGGACTTCAAAGTTATCGGTACCGTCGAGGACGATATCGATCCCTTCGAGCAGTTGGCGAATGTTCTTGTGGGTCACATCGGCCACGATGGGATCGAGGTGGGTGGTCGGATCGATCGCCGAGAGATGTCCGGCTGCTGCCATCGATTTGGTTGCGTGGTATTCCGCATCGTGGAGGGTGTAGAGGGCTTGGCGCGGCAAGTTATCGAGTTCGACCCAATCGCGATCGATTAACCGTAGGGTTCCGACGCCGCAACGGACGAGGCGTTCGGCGATGGTGGAACCTAGGGCGCCGAGACCGATCACAGCGACGCGTGCATCCGAGAGCATGCGTTGGCCATCCTCACCGACCGGTTTAAAGGCGATTTGCCGACGAAACCGATCTTGTGAGTAGGTCATGATTTGGCTTTGGATTCGAGGGTTTTATTTCTTGCGGCGTAAAGCTTCGGCAACGGCAGCACCCATATCGGCCGGTGAGGGTGCAACGACGATCCCGGCGGCTTCGAGGGCTTTGACCTTTTCCGCTGCGGTACCTTTGCCGCCGGTGATGATCGCTCCGGCGTGTCCCATGCGTTTGCCTGGGGGGGCGGTTCGTCCGGCGATGAATGCGGCGACGGGTTTGGTCACGTGGGCTTTGACGTATTCGGCAGCTTTCTCTTCGGCATCCCCTCCGATTTCACCGATCATCAAAATGACTTCGGTTTGGGGATCTTTTTCGAAGCGTTCGAACAATTCGATGTAAGAGGTCCCGACGATGGGGTCGCCTCCGAGACCGATGCAGCTTGATTGTCCGAGCTTGAGGTTGCTGGTTTGCCAGACGGCTTCGTAGGTCAGCGTACCGCTTCGGGACATGATACCGACTTTGCCTGGTTGGTGGATGTATCCGGGCATAATGCCGATTTTGCATTCGCCTGGAGTGATGACCCCGGGGCAGTTTGGTCCGATCAACACGGACTTGCTCCGTTTGACGGCAGCATAGACGTGGACCATGTCCAAAACGGGCACCCCTTCGGTGATCGCGCAGATGACTTCGATGCCTGCATCGACGGCTTCGAGGATCGCATCGGCGGTAAATGGAGGTGGAACAAAAATCATCGTAGCGTTGGCACCGGTCTGCAGGACGGCTTCTTCGACGGTATCGAAGACTGGCAATCCTTCGACGGTCTCACCGGACTTGCCGGGGGTGACCCCACCGACCATTTTGGTCCCGTACTCTTTGCAGCCTTTGGTATGAAAGGCTCCCGATTTGCCGGTGATTCCTTGGCAGATAACCCGGGTATTTTTGTTGACAAGAATGCTCATGAGTGTCTATTTCGCTGATTGCTTGGATTTTGATTTCGGGTGGGTTTTATTTGCCGACGGAGGCGACGACCTTCTTGGCTGCATCGGTCAGATCGTCTGCCGAGATGATGGCAAGCCCGCTCTCGCGGAGCATCTTTTTACCTTCTTCGACTTCGGTGCCTTCGAGTCGAACGACCAAAGGAACCTTGAACCCTACTTCCTTGGACGCATCGATAATGGCTTGTGCGATGGTCGTGCATCGCGCGATACCGCCGAAGATGTTTACGAGGATGGCTTCGACATTTGCATCCGAGAGAATGATCCGGAACGCTTCGGTGACCTGTTGGGTGTTGGCACCCCCGCCGACGTCGAGGAAGTTTGCGGGAGCCCCGCCGTGGTACTTGATGATGTCCATGGTGGCCATGGCGAGTCCTGCACCATTGACCAAGCAACCGATGTTTCCTTCGAGTTTGACGAAGCTCAGGCCGCTATTGGAGGCTCTGAGTTCTGCCGGTTCTTCCTCGGCCACGTCGCGCAGTTCCTTGATGTCAGGATGGCGATACAGCGCGTTGTCATCGAAGGTGATTTTCCCATCGAGGGCGATCATCTTATCGTCTTTGGTGATCACCAGCGGGTTGATCTCGGCCATCGAGCAATCGAGTTTGACAAAGAAGTCGCAAAGTTTCCTGAAGAAAATGTCTGCGTTTTTGGCCGCTGGGCCTGAGATGTTCAGTTTCTTGCACAGCTTGCGGACTTGGAAGGGCATCAGACCGTGAGCCGGATCAAAGTGTTCTCGAAGGATCTTTTCGGGGGTCTCTTCGGCAACCTTCTCAATGTCGACTCCACCTTCGCTGCTGACCATCAACAGAGGCTTCATGGCCGCTCGGTCCAGGACCACCGCAGCGTAAAGCTCTCGGGCGATTTGGCAGCCTTGTTCAAGGAACACTTGATGGACCGGTGAGCCCGAAGGACCGGTCTGGATCGTTACGAGACGATTGCCGATCATGTTCTTGGCCGCTTCGGCGGCTTCTTTGCCGCTGCGAACCAATTGAACCCCACGCTGGGCTGGAACTTCGATAAAGGTTCCCTTGCCTCGGCCACCGGCATGGACCTGGGCTTTGATCACCGCAAGCGATCCGCCGAGCTGGTCGAATGCTGCCTGAGCCTCCTCGGGAGTCTTGGCAACATGTCCCTGAAGAATGGGGACCTGGAAGGCGCGAAACAGCTCTTTCGCTTGATACTCGTGGATTTTCATCGAGTGGTACTCAGTGGGGGCTTGTAGGTGAAGTCCGGTGTGGAGAAGGGCTTTGCCCGCAGGATCCGGGCTTTTGCAACATGAGGGGTCGATTATCGGAGCGACCTGCGAGTCGGTCAAGGCGTACTCAGGGTTCTTGGAAATCTAACCATCGATGGTGGGTTGCGCGGCAAAGCCCGCTTCACCCACCCTACGGAAAACCTCCAAACCGCTTGGCTCCCCCTCGCCCCCAGGGCTTTGGCCGGGGGAGTAGGGGGCGGGGGGGGTGAGGGGGAAGACCGCGCGTAAGGCTGTTTGGGTAAGTAGATCTCGCGCAGAGTTACCGGCTGTTGGAAGAAAGGAACGCAAAGACGCAAAGGTAGCGGATCTCGCGGAGATCAAAAAGGTGTCAGGCGATTTCCCATGCTCGATGGTGGGTTGCGCGGCAAAGCCCGCTTCACCCACCCTACGGAAAACCTCCAAACCGCTTGGCTCCCCCTCGCCCCCAGGGCTTTGGCTGGGGGAGTAGGGGGCGGGGGGGGTGAAGGGGAAGACCGCGCGTAAGGCTGTTTGGGCGGTAGATCTCGCGCAGAGTTACCGGCTGTTGGAAGAAAGGAACGCAAAGACGCAAAGGTAGCGGATCTCGCGGAGATCAAAAAGGTGTCAGGCGATTTCCCATGCTCGATGGTGGGTTGCGCGGCAAAGCCCGCTTCACCCACCCTACGGAAAACCTCCAAACCGCTTGGCTCCCCCTCGCCCCCAGGGCTTTGGCTGGGGGAGTAGGGGGCGGGGGGGGTGAAGGGGAAGACCGCGCGTAAGGCTGTTTGGGTAGTAGATCTCGCGCAGAGTTACCGGCTGTTGGAAGAAAGGAACGCAAAGGCGCAAAGGTAGTGGATCTCGCGAAGATCAAAAAGGTGTCAGGCGATTCCCCCACGTTCGCGATGGTGGGTTGCGCGGCAAAGCCCGCTTCACCCACCCTACGGAAAACCTCCAAACCGCTTGGCCCCCCCTCGCCCCCAGGGCTTTGGCTGGGGGAGTAGGGGGCGGGGGGGGTGAGGGGGAAGAC
>Ga0315907_10005936_pt1 | contig 13107 bp, 6 predicted proteins | sample LakEriMetagenome_3_FD_203525 | JGI IMG/M metagenome (GOLD analysis project Ga0315907, IMG submission 203525) | Freshwater fungal communities from buoy surface, Lake Erie, Ohio, United States - Buoy 12 MA123 | ecosystem: Environmental > Aquatic > Freshwater > Lake > Lake biofilm | place: USA...
TATTGGAATCGTCGGACTGCCAAATGTGGGCAAATCGACCCTTTTTAACGCTCTGACCAAGAACAACGTTCTGGCCGCAAATTACCCCTTCGCCACAATTGAACCCAATGTTGGAATGGTCGGCGTCCCAGATGCCAGACTTCCAAAGCTTGCTGAAATCTTCTCCTCTGAAAAGATTTTGCCAGCCGTTGTTTCATTCGTGGATATCGCCGGAATCGTTAAAGGCGCATCTGAAGGTGCCGGACTTGGAAATAAATTCTTAGCAAATATTCGCGAAACCGATGCCATCTGTCAGGTAATCCGAGTTTTCAATGATGAAAATGTAATGCGCGAAGGCGAACGTGCCGCAGCATTCGTTGATCCAGCATCAGATATCGAAGTTATTAACACTGAACTTGGACTTGCAGATTTACAGACAATTGAAAAGGCGCTGCCACGTCTAGAGAAAGAGGTGCGCATCAAGAAAGAAGTTGCGCCTATTCTTGAAGCGGTAAAGCAAGCACAAGAAGTATTGAATGCTGGCAAATTACTTTATGGCTCAAAAGTTGACTTAACTTTAATTGCTGATCTGCACTTGATGACTGCTAAACCATTCCTATATGTTTTCAATGTTGATGCTGCCGAACTTGGCGATGCCGAACTTCGCAAAAAATTAGCCGCACTTGTTGCACCATCCGAAGCAATTTTCTTAGATGCAAAGACTGAAGCTGAACTTGCCGAACTCGATGATGCTGATGCGATGGAATTGTTATCCGCAATCGGATTAGAAGAGCCAGGACTTTCGACTCTTGCCCGAATCGGTTTTAACACTTTAGGTTTGCAAACTTATTTAACTGCGGGTCCAAAAGAAACACGTGCTTGGACTATTCATAAGGGAGATACTGCGCCAGTCGCAGCCGGTGTAATTCACACCGATTTCCAAAAAGGTTTCATTAAGGCCGAAATCGTTGCTTTTAACGATTTAGTAGATGCAGGTTCAATGGCGGAAGCCAAAGCCCGCGGTAAGGTCCGGATGGAAGGCAAGGAATATGTAATGTCCGATGGCGATGTAGTGGAATTTAGGTTTAATAACTAATGACAAAAATAAGATACGAGAAAAGCCCATATATAACTGGCGAACTCAAGAAGCGCGATGAACTTCGTAACGTTGCAATCATTGCTCACGTAGACCATGGCAAGACCACATTGGTCGATGCGATGTTGACCCAATCCGGTGCATTTTCCGAGCACCAGAAAGAGGGCGAGAACCGCGACCGAGTCATGGACTCAATGGATCTTGAACGCGAAAAGGGAATTACGATTCTCGCGAAGAACACTTCAATTCGCCGCGGTATCCAGACTGTAAACATTATTGATACACCAGGTCACGCAGATTTCGGTGGTGAAGTAGAACGTGGATTAGAAATGGTTGACGGTGTAATTCTTCTCGTCGATGCATCTGAAGGACCACTTCCACAAACCCGTTTTGTGCTCCGTAAAGCACTTGAGAAAAACCTTCCAGTAATTTTGGTAATCAATAAAGTTGACCGTCCCGATTCACGTATTCCAGAAGTTGTTGACGAGGCTTATGGCCTGTTCATGGATCTTGATGCAAACGATGATCAAATTGAATTCCCGGTTGTTTATGCTTCAGCGAAAGCTGGTCGCGCATCAATGAACCGTCCAGAAAATGGTGTGATGCCAGATCGTGAAAACTTGGATGCCCTCTTTGAAGTTATCTTCAATACGATCCCGGCTCCGGTTTATCACGAAGGTGCACCGCTACAAGCACACGTTACAAACTTGGACTCATCTCCATATCTTGGTCGTCTTGCTCTTTGCCGAATTCGCGAAGGTGTAATTAAAAAAGGCGAGAATGTAATGTGGATGAAGACCGATGGAACTAGCGAACGCGTAAAGATTTCTGAACTGCTAATTACAGATGGTTTAGAGCGAGTTCCGGCACTTGAAGCTGGTCCTGGCGACATCGTTGCTATCGCAGGAATTGAAACAATTACCTTGGGCGAAACCCTTGCAGATCTTGAAAGACCACATGCGCTGCCGCTAATCATCGTTGATGAGCCATCTATCTCGATGACAATTGGTATCAATACTTCGCCAATCGCAGGACAAGAAGGAAAGCTTCTAACTGCCCGCCAAGTTAAGAACCGTCTAGATGCCGAACTAATCGGTAACGTCTCACTTCGTGTTCTAAATACTGAACGTCCAGATACTTGGGAAGTTCAAGGCCGCGGTGAATTACAACTTGCAGTGCTCGTTGAAATCATGCGCCGTGAGGGTTTCGAATTAACTGTTGGTAAGCCACAAGTGGTTGTAAAAACTGTTGATGGAAAACTACAAGAGCCGATGGAACGTTTGAGCATTGATATTCCAGATGATTATCTCGGTGTTGTTACCCAACTTATGGCGCTTCGCAAAGGCCGTATGGAGCAAATGGTTAACCACGGAACCGGTTGGATCCGTATGGATTACAAAGTTCCATCACGAGGTCTTATTGGATTCCGTACCGAATTCTTAACTGAAACTCGCGGAACCGGTTTGCTGCACCATGTATTTGATGGTTATGAAAACTGGAACGGTGAGATTCGAACACGTCTTAGCGGTTCACTTGTTGCTGACCGTCGCGGCATCGTTACTGCTTATGCAGTTGATGGCGTGCAAGAGCGTGGAGTCATCTTCCTTGAAGTTGGAACTGAAGTTTATGAAGGAATGATTGTCGGCGAGAATTCTCGTACCGAAGATATGGATGTAAATATTGTTCGCGAGAAGAAGCTAACAAATATGCGTTCATCCGGCGCCGATGATGCGAACCGAATTATTCCGCCAAGATTGCTTAACCTTGAACAAGCTCTTGAATTCTGTCGCGAAGATGAATGTGTTGAGGTTACTCCAAAACACGTCCGCGTCCGCAAGACAATTCTTGATCAAAATGAGCGAGCTCGTAACGTCGGTCGCGCTAAAAAGGTTAACCAGAGCGCCGAATAGCACCGCTTTGGGGATTTTGTCGGTGCGCTTGGGTTAGATAGGCCCATGGCACGATTTGAGCGAACAGCACAGAAGATAGAGCTAATTCGCCCTGTCGTCGCGCCTTCGGATTTTCTGCCAACCGATGAACAGAAATTGGTCATCGATTCCAAAGCACCACGGTTAATTGTTTTCGGTGGTCCAGGTAGTGGCAAAACTTCTACGCTGGTTGAAACTGTTGTCTCACTAATTAAATCCGATGGTGTTAAACCTGGCAATTCTGGCATAGATCCAAATTCAATTTTGGTTTTAACTTATGGTCGCGAGCGGGCTTCAGAGCTTCGCGACAAAATAGTTATTCAATCCGGTGCCAACGCTTTCGAACCAATTGTTCGAACATTCCACTCACTCGCATTCTCTATTATCAACACCCAGGTCGAGGCCGATGATCCAAAGTATGTTCTGATTTCGGGTGCCGAACAAGATTCCTTTATTCGCGAACTCTTAGCCAATCCTGAACATTCGCCACAAGTTAAGTGGCCAAAAGTATTAGAGCCTGCGCTCTCAACTAAGGGATTCGCACGGGAACTTAGAGATTTAATCCTTCGCGCCAGTGAGAGAAATTTCACCTATAAAGAGTTAATCGAAAGAGGTCACCTGCTAAATGAACCATGGTGGGAACCAGCTGCAAACTTCTGGAAGATTTATGACCAAATTCTTGGCATTCGATATGGCTTTGTTTCGGGTGCTGCAAAGCGAATTGACTCGAGTTCAATTATCTCGCAGGCAATCTTTGACTTAAATAAGAGAGCGAAGATTCGCGAATCTTTCCAGAATAAATTTAAAGTAATCGTCATCGATGAATTTCAGGAGAGCGATAATTCACAGCGCGATCTTCTAGATTTACTGGCAAGTGATCGAGTAATTTTATTTGCTGACCCGCAATCTGCAATCGGCCAATTTAGAGGTGCAGACCCAGAAGGTGTTCGGGCCTATGCCGCTAACAACAACTTTGAAGCACTAGAACTAACCACTGCGCTTCGGACACCGAATTCAATTACCGAACTTTGCAATACGGTGTCAACAAAATTTAGAAACCCCGGAAAAGCTATAGAAGGTGCGAAAGACGCCACTTCTAGAATCAGCGCGGGAAAAATCGATGTGGCAAAGCTGGCCAGCCAATCAGATTGCGCGAATTACATTGCTCATGCATTTAGAACTGCCCACTTGCGAGATGGAGTTGCTTGGTCGCAGATGGCGGTAATTCTGCGCTCACCTGGCGCTGGAGTATCAGCAATCTCCAGAGCATTTGCCCTCAACAACATTCCAGTTCGAATCGATTCAGATGCGCAGGCACTTGGCGAGAATCCAGCGATTAAACCAATTTTAACTATTGCTCAAATCGCACTTGGCACAATCAAGTTAATTCCTAGCAACTGGGATTTAGTAGAAGAGATTCTCTTCTCCGAATTTGGTGGCGCGGATGCACTTTCACTCCGTCAGATGCGTATCGATCTTGGAAAGTTGCGCGAACCCGGTGATGAGGCAAAGCCTTCGACGCAAATCATTCTAGAAATCATCGACAACAATGATGCCCCACTGCCATGGGAGCAACTGCTTTCATTAAAGCGAATCGCTGATGTAATTGCCGAAGCCCGCAAAGTTGTTCGAATGAATTCCAAGGGTTCAAAGAAAGTTGATATTGCAGATTTAATCTGGGCTATCTGGAGCACAGCTAAGAATTATGAAGGCGATTCACTTGCAACCAGTTGGCGGAATCGAGCGCTTAAAGGTGGAATGCGTGGGGCTGCTGCAGATCGAGATTTAGATGCAGTGATTACGCTCTTTGAATCAGCACGACGCTTTGCCGAACGTATGCCAGATTCAGATCCACAATTATTCTTGGACCAAATTCTCAGTGAATCAATTCAGAGCGATGCAATTGCGGCCCATGGCCAACGTGGCGAAGTTGTCAGTGTAATGACAGTCCACAGTGCAAAGGGTTTGGAATGGGATCTAGTTGCCATAACTGGTCTGCAAGAAGGAGTCTGGCCAAATCTAAAAGCTCGAGGATCTTTGCTTGGCAGCGAAAGGCTTGTTGAATCAGAACGGACTCAAGCAACTGCGCGCCGTGAGATTGAAGCTAGTGCTGCGAGTGCGTTAGTGGAAGATGAGCGAAGGCTCTTAAAAGTGGCTATTTCCAGGGCGAAGCAGGCCTTGGTTGTTACGGCATATTCAAAGGAAGATGATTCCGAGCCTTCACAATATTTCGAAGAGATTTATGAAGCGGTTCACGGAATTTCATCGATTGAAGCCGAGAACGTCAATCTTCCAAGATCACTAACTCCTCAAGCTTTAGTTTCAACCTTGCGTAGAAATCTTGAAGACCCCGATGAGTTTTCAGCCAAGCTACTTCAAACTTTGGCTGCAAGAGATATTCAGAGCGCAAAAGTTGAAAACTGGTTGGGTGGATTAAGTCTAAGCACGACCGAACCAATACTTCCGCCTGATGCCGAAGTTTCAGTTTCACCAAGTAACTTGCAGTCCTTCTCTGAATGCGGACTTAAATGGTTTATTGAAAAGAGTGGTGGGCGCGATGGAGATTCCACAGCGCAATTGCTTGGCATCGCGATTCACTCACTTGCCGCAATGTTGAAGGGCGAACCCGGCCTAACTTTTGATGAACTTGCTACTCGACTCGAAAATGGCTGGCAGCTGATTGATGGAAATAAAGGTTGGGTGCGAGATTATCAATTTAAGTTAGCGCTCGAAAAACTAGAGAAATTCTATAAGTGGCATTCAACAAATAAATCAAATCGGACCCTATTCGCCGTCGAAGCTGAGTTTAAAAAGGTAATTGGCCGAGCACTGTTTAATGGAAGTGTTGACCGCGTAGAAGTTGATAGCGAAGGTCGCGTCTATATCGTAGATCTGAAGACTGGTGCCCCGGATATTTCAAAGAAGAAAGCTGAAGATCATAAACAGTTAGCTGGTTATCAACTTGCAGTTTATGAAGAGGCATTCACTGGCGAATCACCTGGCACCGAGAGCGCTGGCGCAGAGCTTTTATTCTTGGGCACGGATGGAAAATCTGCCTCAGCCAAGCCACAACCAGTTAAAGATCACGAAACAATCAAAGCCGAAGTCATTGCAGCCGCTGATGGGATGTCGGCAAATGAATTCATTGCAACTGTGAATGATCGCTGTCGAATGTGCGCCGTTAAAGGGATTTGCCCCATCCAGCCCCAAGGGCGGACGGTGATTGATAAATGATAGATAACGAGAAAATTAAGTATTCGGCCAAAGATATCGGCAACGCACTTCGCACAATCGATCCAAAATTTAAAGGTCCAAGTGATGAGCAGATCCCAATTATCGAATCACTTCACCTTGGACCAACAGTTGTAATCGCAGGCGCAGGTTCTGGCAAGACTGAAACAATGAGTGCACGGGTTCTCTGGTTAGTCGCAAATGGAATTGTTAAACCAGAGGAAATTCTTGGCCTAACTTTCACCCGAAAAGCAGCTGGCGAACTTGCCTCACGAATCCGAAAACGGTTGCGCCAACTTCGCGCAATTGGGCTACTTCCTTTAGATGATGTCAGCAAGAGCGAGATTGATATTGCAGTTACGGTTTCGACTTATCATTCCTATGCCGGCCGAGTTCTATCCGAGCATGCGATTCGAATTGGTGTCGATGCAACTTCTGATCCAATCGGCGAAGCAGCAGCTTGGCAGATTGCAAATAACATTGTAAATAACTTTGCAAGCGAAGCCACAAATGGCAGCGATATCTCGCACTCTGCAAAGACCATCGTAGATAAAGTCATGGGCTTATCTGCCGCTCTTGGTGAACATGGAAAGAGCACAGCAGACGTTCGAGAATTCTGCGAATCGATTCTAGATAAATTCTCAACAATTTCAGATAGTCAATCAAATGACCCAGTTCGTGACTTGCAGTCATCGCTTAAAGAACGCCTCGCGATTCTGCCAATGGTCGATGAATATGAAAGATACAGATTTGAACGCGGGCTACTTACCTTTAATGATCAGATGTCACTTGTGGCGAAACTGGTTAATGGTGAGTTTGGCCAAGAGATAATCGATGCCGAACGCGCTAAATTCAAGATTGTTTTACTTGATGAATATCAGGACACATCAGTAAGCCAAGTGAAATTCTTATCCGCTTTATACGGAAATGGCCATGCAGTCACTGCTGTTGGAGACCCAAACCAAGCGATTTACGGGTGGCGCAGCGCCAGTGCGCAGACCCTCGATACTTTTGGCGCTCACTTTGTCGGAAAATCTTCGAGTGAATGTATCGAACATAATCTGCTCACAACCTGGCGCAATGATGAGAACATCTTAGAAATTGCAAATCAGACCGTCGATAAAATTGGTGAACTCATCGTTGCAAGAGGTGGCAAAGCTGCAAGTGTAAAACGGTTAAAGCTTAGAGAAGGTGCTGGCCGCGGAAACCTGTTGTGTGGGCAATATGAAACTCTTGCCATGGAAGCTGTTGGTATCGCTGAACACTTTGAAAAACACTGGTTTGCACCAGAGCGTTTGGCTGATGCAGATTCACCTCAAACTTTCGCGGTCCTGGTTCGTTCTCGCAAATATATAGGCGAGATTGAACAAGCACTACGCGATAAGAAGATTCCAGTAGAAGTTGTGGGGCTTGGTGGCCTCATCCATGTGCCAGAAGTCGCTGATATTTTGGCGCTCCTTCGGACCTTAACATTTCCGGATAACGGCAGTTCGTTGATGCGCTTATTGACCGGACCAAGACTTGCAATCGGAGCAAAGGATTTGGCAGCTCTAGGGAAATTCTCTAGATCCCTGATTGAAAACTTTGATCAATCGTTAAGCAAAACTGTTGGAAAGATCATGGAGACACCTAATGCGGATGTGATGGATGCCGAGGAATTTGCAGTTGGAAGCGCAATAGAAGCACTTGAAGTCTTTGAGAAAGCGCCAAGAGAGAAGTTCTCAGAAGTTGGTTATGAGAGATTATTGAAATTTTCAAAGGAGTTACGCGAATTACGCAGATACTTAACTGGCTCGATTACTGATGCAATCATGGAGGCCGAGCGCTTCCTATTCTTAGATACCGAAGTAATGGTTCGAGACGGATTTGCGCAGGGGCGAAAGCATCTAGATGCCTTTTTAGATGAAGCTGCTAAGTTTTCGCGAAATGGTGGCACTATTTCTACCTTCCTCGAATGGTTAAAGATTGCGGACACTGAAGAGGGCGGTCTAAAACCAGTATCAGTTGCTGCAAATAAGCATGCAGTCCAAATTCTCACAATCCACGCAGCTAAGGGATCAGAATGGGACTTTGTTGCAGTTCCTGGTTTAGTTACCGAGAACTTCCCAAATTCAGGCAAGAGCTTAGATCTCTGGACCTCTAATTCTGCGGCGCTTCCAATTTCGCTTCGCGGGGATGCCAGCCAATTTGATGATTTTGTCTTCCCATCTAATTCACCAAAACATGTAGAAGTGCGAAAAGCACTTGATGTTGTTAAAGAATCTTGGAAGAAGCGTCGGGAAGAGGAAGAGTGGCGCCTAGCCTACGTTGCATTTACTCGTGCAAAAATTAATCTGCTTGCGACCGCATCTTGGTTTGGCAATGGCATGGATCCAGTAGATGCCAGCGCGCTTTATAACTTAGTTGAAACAGTTGTTGATTCAGTTGATTCAAAAAATAAGATTTTTGAAATGGATAAGCCAACTTCAGGAAATCCAACCCGAACCACACCGCGCACCGGAATCTGGCCAACTAAATCTTCTCGATCTGAAGAGATTGCAAAGTCAATAGAATATGTCTCAAAAACTTCACCATTTGCCAGCCCCCAAGAATTACTCGACGCTGCTAAAACACCAGAGGAAATCGGGCTAGCCAATGATGCAATTGCATTGATTACCGAGGTGGGCGAGCGGGGCGCTGGTTTACAAGTAAAGCTGCCAACGCGAATGTCAGTTTCGACTTTAGTAAATCTGGCAGAAGACCCAGATGCACTGGCTTTGAATATTCGTCGTCCGATGCCAAATCACATTGATAAATTTGCACGGCGCGGAACCGCATTCCATCTATGGATTGAAGCGCAATACAAAGATCCTCAGGTGTTGGATGAAGATGATTTATATGAAGTTGAAAGTACTCAGAGGAATTTATATGATCTCCCACTAGAAGAGTTGAAAACAGCTTGGCTCGCAAGTGATTGGGCTAAGCGAGATCCTGCTCCTGGTGGAATTGAAGTTCCATTCGAAACCGTCCTCGGAGGCATCCTGCTGCGCGGGCGAATAGATGCGGTCTATGAGAAGGATGGGCAATACGAAGTTGTTGATTGGAAGACTGGCAAAACTAAGAGCGGAGATGACTTAGCGGCGGCAGCAATTCAATTAGCGATGTATCGCCTGGCTTACTCAAAATTATTTGGAATAAAAATAGAGAATATCAGCGCAGCATTTCACTACGTTGGTTCAAACGAAACTGTGCGCCCTGCAGATTTATTAGATGAAGATCAGTTAATTTCAATCGTAACTGGCAAGTGATCGCTGATATCGCTCTTCAAAAATATCGACTTAATTAAGTCCTTGCTTGATTTATCAACTGCAAAGTTATCGCTAAGAATGTAATCAAATTGAATCTTTGGCTGCCAGGCTGGATAGCTTGCCATTGAAATTAGCGATTTCCACTTAGAGAATTTAACTGGCAAATCGAAGGGTAGATTCAAATCCCCAAGCAGAATGTGCTTGCCTGGCATTTTTGCTAGCCAGCGCTTGACTCGCCACAATTGGAAGAGATTTACAAAGGGCACAAAAGATAGATGCATATTCACCACGGTAAAGCCATTCTCTAATTGCGCAGCAACTGCATATCTTGGTTCATCTTTAACATAGATAAACCTTAATTTTGGTTTTGCTGAACTGTTGGCAGCATCGGCGGAATCTGCATCACCGGCAGGAAAAAGAAGTGGCAATCCAACTACAGATTTTCCGAGCGCCAGAACCTCCCATTTTGTAACTGGAATATTTGTAATGAGACCAATCCCATAGGAAGGCGGATTATCGCTATTCAAAATCCCTTCACTTGCTATGTTCGTCAAACCAGAATTGGTAATCAAAATTGCCTCATCTTTTCTAACCTTGCGCCACTTAAATCCTGGGGTCCCAATAACACAGCGCACAAAGCCATAATGTTTTGCGCCTAATTCACTTGCCAATTCCGAAACTTGAAAAACTTGATCCGAGCGATCTTGGTAGGCATCGACTTCTTGAACACCTATTGCGAAATCAGAATTACCTACATCTAACGCATTTGCAATGGCCCGTAAATTTTCCGCACCCTGGCCATGCAGCAAGTTCCATGTAGTTATTCGCACGAGCGCACTTTATAAGGGATTTTTCGCTTCGATTTGCCTGCCCTAGTAAGGTCGGCGGGTGAATGTTTTGAAGCTCCCATTGGCCAGCGAGGCGGTAGATCGCTCTGGTGAGCTTCGGCTAAAACCCGATGAATTAGCAAGGCTATGGAAGAGCGCTCGAATACTTCACTTCGCTTCGGGAAAATTCAGAGTCAAAGAGAGTTACGAATTAGATTTTCAGAGCGCTGATCAGATTGCCCAACTACGCAAAGATTCGAGTTTCGCTGAAGGCGAAGAGTTATTTCTAGGAATCGATAATGGCATTTCCTACTTCGCTTGGTGCAGCGATGCATCTGATTTTGAAAGTTTTGAGACTCTTGAAAATTACCAAACCTTAAGAACACTAGGCGATCATTTATCACAACTAGAGATGGGCCTAGCAATTCATTCGCAAGCAATTGCTAATTGGCATCACACCCATCAATTCTGCGCGAGATGTGGCAAACCAACCTTAAGCGCAAATGGCGGTTCACTACGTAAATGTTCCTCCGATGGTTCAGAACATTATCCAAGAACTGATGGCGCTGTAATTGTTCTAGTTAAAGATCAAGAAGATCGAGTATTGCTTGGTCGCCAAAAGATTTGGCCAGAGAGACGCTTCTCTTGCTTTGCTGGTTTTGTTGAACCTGGCGAGACTTTTGAGCAGACAGTTTTACGTGAAGTCTTTGAAGAGTCTGCTATTCGCCTTGATTCAATTACTTATCTTGGATCACAACCATGGCCCTTCCCAGCCTCGATAATGATTTCATTTTCTGGGATTGCAATTAATCCGGATTCTGCGAAAGCTGATGGCGAAGAGATTGAGGAGATCCGCTGGTTTACAAGGGCGCAAATGCGCGCTGCAATTGCAGATAAATCACTTACTCTGCCACCTGGCATGAGCGTTGCTCGTAAGATGATTGAATTTTGGTATGAAAAAGATGGAGCAGATGTCCGAGATTTGATTGGTAAGTAAATGCCGGCAGCCAGTGTTGATCAGATACTTGAAGCTTTAGATCCAGAGCAGCGAGAAGTTGTAACAGCGGTCCGTGGCCCGGTCTGCGTAATTGCTGGCGCCGGAACTGGAAAGACTCGTGTTATTACACATCGGATTGCCTATGCAATTGCAATTGGCGTTACAGATTCAAGTAAAACCCTGGCTCTAACATTCACTGCACGTGCAGCAGGCGAAATGCGCGCAAGATTACGTGGTCTTGGAATTCCTAATGCAAGTGCTCGAACATTTCACTCAGCTGCAATCAAACAATTAATGTATTTCTGGCCCTACGCCTTTGGTGGCTCGTTCCCTTCACTGCTCACTATGAAATCCGGTGCTATTGCTGAAGCCCTGAATCGAACTGATTCTTCGCTAACTCCGCAGACCTCAACTCTGCGAGAGATAGCAAGTGAGATTGAATGGGCCAAGGTCTTAGAGATTTCACCAGATGAATATGTTGAATCAGCACTTGGGGCGGGGCGAACACTTCGGATTCCAAATAATAAACCTGACAAAGCAAATTTCGAAGATATCTCAAAGGTTTATCAGGCATATGAAACTTTAAAACAACAAGAGCGCGCAATTGATTTTGAAGATGTGCTCCTATTGACAGTCGGAATGCTGGAAGAGGATCGCGATGTTCGTGAGCGAGTTCGCGACCAATATCGCTACTTCACTGTCGATGAATATCAGGATGTTTCACCATTGCAACAACGTTTATTGAATTTGTGGCTTGGTAATCGTGATGATATCTGTGTTGTTGGAGATGCGGCTCAGACCATCTACTCATTTGCTGGCGCAAGTTCGTCCTTCCTACTCGGCTTCACAAAGCGCTTTCCAAGCGCTCAGGTAATTCGACTTTCTCGCGGCTATCGCTCAACTCCAGAAATTATCGGAACCGCTAATGCGATTTTGCGTCAAGGCGGAATGATCGGCGAGCATGGCCATGAACTAGCTTCGATGAATGAACATGGTGCTAAACCAGAAATCGCCAAGTTCGATTCAAGCGCTGGTGAAGCAAATTACATCGCCAAGAAAATTTCCGAACTTCGCACTAAAGCTGGCGAACATGTTGAAGTTGCAATCTTGACCAGAACAAATTCCCAATTAGATATCTTCGAGCGCGAACTTCGGAGCGCCGGAATTGAATCCCAGATAAAAACCTCAGAAAAGTTCTTCGAGCGAGTCGATGTGAGAGATGCAATGCGAGTAATTAGAAGTGCATCCGTTCTGCCTACCGAAGGCGGAAATTGGTACGACGACTTGATTGCAGTTCTGCGCCCATTTGGTGACACTGATTATGTTCATGCATTTCTAGCGCTTGCGAAATCCATGCAAGAAGATGCAATGACCGCAGGAAACTCAATCACTTTGCGCACCTATCTGCGCGAGCTCGAAGATCGGGCCGAACAGAACAATCCGCCATCCTTGCCTGGAGTTGTTCTCTCAACGTTGCACGCTGCTAAAGGTTTGGAATGGGACCATGTTTTCTTGGCTGGAGTCAGCGATGGAATCTTGCCGATGGGCAACGATATTGAAGAAGAGCGCAGACTCTTCTATGTCGGCCTTACTCGGGCGAAGAGCGAATTACACCTCTCATATTCCGGGGCCCCGAGCCCATTTCTGAGCGGCATCCTTTAATTTAATTGACTTGCGTCGAAGTTGTGGCGTGGGTTACCCTTCTCTACATGTCACTACAACGCTCATTAATTGCACGCGCAGGCCGCATCTCGGCTGCGTC
>Ga0315907_10005937_pt1 | contig 13100 bp, 13 predicted proteins | sample LakEriMetagenome_3_FD_203525 | JGI IMG/M metagenome (GOLD analysis project Ga0315907, IMG submission 203525) | Freshwater fungal communities from buoy surface, Lake Erie, Ohio, United States - Buoy 12 MA123 | ecosystem: Environmental > Aquatic > Freshwater > Lake > Lake biofilm | place: USA...
CGGCATTGCCATCAGCACACTCATGGGCTCTCGCGGCGTTGCTGTTCTCCCAGCGGGTATGTCACAAGAACGCTTCGACTGGCTCGACAAGTGGGTAAGCGATCCGTCCGACATCGTGCGTACCGCCGGTACCGAGAGCAATGTCAAAGAGATCTATGACGCATGCAACGAGATGGCCAAAGACCCAGGCAACTTCATTCTGAACCAGTTCTGTGAGTTTGGTAACCATGCTGGTCACTATGAAGTCACGGGTCGCGCCCTTGCGCATGCGTTCGAACACGTGAAGGCAAACGGGTATTCCGACATCCGCCTTGCGGCGTTCACATCGGCGACTGGTTCTGCCGGAACAATCGCAGCAGGTGACCGCTTGAAGGACATCTACGGCACAAAGATTGTTGCTGTTGAAGCTCTCGAGTGCCCCACGATGTTGGAGAACGGTTTCGGCGAGCACAACATTCAAGGAATCGGCGACAAGCACATTCCACTCATTCACAACGTGATGAATACAGATGTCGTTGTCGGTGTAACAGATCGCGCAACTGACGAACTCGATGTGTTGTTCAACACTCCTGTTGGCCAGCAGTACTTGTCACAGCGTCATGGCATCAGTGCTGATCTTCTTGAGGCACTGACACATTTTGGTTTCTCCGCTATCTGCAATGTCATTGCCGCAATCAAGACCGCCAAGTTGTTGGGATACGGGGCTAACGACGCAATTGTCACGATCGCAACAGACGGAAGTGCCTTGTACCCCAGTGAGCGAGTCAAGACTTTGGCTCAGCGCTTTAAGAACAACTTCACTAAGATTGATGCAGCTGAAGTGTTCAGCGAACACCTTGGTCATGTCGGCACTGACGGAACCATGGATTGCACAGCGCTCGATAAGAACCGCATCTTTAACTTGGGTTACTACACCTGGGTGGAGCAGCAGGGCACCCCATTTGAAGTGTTTGAAGCACGCCGTTCGCAATCGTTCTGGCGCTCTGTGCGTGCGTACACGCCGGTGTGGGACGAACTCATCACTGAGTTCAATGCTCGCGTCGCAAAAATCTCTCAGTAGGTCTTCATGAGCGGGACCGTCACAGGACTGACATGTTCAGTGTGCGGGTCTCATCTTGATATCGCTGCACCGTTGTCGTGGAAGTGCCCGAATGCAACGGATGCCGACCGCCATCACGTTTTGGATTTCGATAGTGAAATTGATGTCTTTCGTCCCACAGATGATGAGAATCCATTTCTGGCGTACCGGGAGTATCTCGCAGTTGATGCGTATGGCGCGGCACTAGGGCTAGAGACAGCCACACGCATTTCAATCATTCAAGAACTTGATGATGCGGTGAGGGCGGTTGATGGAACAGGTTTCGTTCGGACGCCGATGAAGCGTGCTGATGCGTTATCGGATGAGTTGGGCTTCACTCCCGACGGCGGAATCTGGATCAAAGATGAGACGCACAACGTTGCGGGCTCTCATAAGGCACGCCACCTCTTCACAGAGTTGGTGTACCTGGTGATGACAGAGCGTGCAGGTGTTGCGCCGTGGAAGACACCCAGCGAACGTCCGATGTTGGCGATCGCTTCGTGTGGAAATGCGGCAATTGCCGCAAGCACATTGGCTGCGGCTGTGCAATGGCCGATTGCTGTGCATGTCCCTGTGGCTTCTGCTCCTTCGGTCATCGAGAAACTGGAATCTCTTCATGCTGATATTCGCGTGTGCCCACGACTCGAGACGGACCCACCAGGCGATCCATGTGTCCTGCGGTTCCGTGAAGAAGTTGCTGCTGGTGCGATTCCGTTCGGTGTGCAGGGAACAGAGAACGCATGGTGCCTTGATGGCGGTCGCACCATCGGGTGGGAGATGCTGAAAGAAATCGGTCATCGGGTCGATCGCATCTTTGTTCAGGTCGGCGGTGGAGCCTTTGCGTCGTCGATTGCAGCCAGCATGCGCAACGTGGGTACACACCCCACGTTGCATGCCGTGCAAGCGGAAGGTTGTGCTCCGTTGTCTCGTGCATGGGAGCACGCGAAGAACAACGGCGGCACTCGTGACGCGGGTAGCCGCTGGTCGGAGTGCATGTGGGCCTGGGAAGAGGAACCGTATTCACTGGCCGACGGAATTCTCGACGATGAGACCTACGACTGGATCGGCATTCTCAATGGAATGTCAGACACAGGCGGCTTTCCTGTTGTGGCCGATGAAGAGGCAGTGATACGCGCTCATGAAATGGCGTCTCGTTTCACCGACATCAGCGTGAGCCCGACAGGTTCTGCAGGTCTTGCGGGGGTGTTGCAGATGCGCGACTCAATCGCAGACGATGAACGAATCGTTGTGGTGTTCAGTGGGGTTCTTCGTTAGGCAGTCTTGAACGACTTCTATCATCAAACTTCTAGAAGTTTCCCAGTTTCGACGTCATACACAAATCCGCGAATGTTCTTTTTGTAGATCACAAAGGGATTGTTCTGAAGACGCTTCATTGATTCGCGCACAGCATCAAACGGGTTACTGAAGGCTTCGACAATCCAATGCGGTCTCGTGCCGCAATCCTGTTCAATCTCGTCCTTAAAACCTTCTTCGGAAATTTTCTGTAGCCCGCAATCGGTGTGATGAATCAGAATGATTTCCTGTGTATTCAAAAGGCGCTGTGACACAACAAGTGATCGCACAACGTCATCTGTCACAACTCCACCAGCATTACGAATGATGTGTGCATCGCCGTGGCGGAGGCCGAGCATCTGGAAGATGTCCATACGGCTGTCCATGCAGGCCACGATTGCGAGGTGAAGCAGTGGGGCAAGAGCTAGCCCTACATCACCGAACTGAGAGACAAAAGTCGCATTATTCAGCAGAAGTTCGGTGGCGCTTGGGGAAAAGTCATCGGAGTGAGGCACGGCTTCATTCTGCCTGAGCAGGTAGCCTTTCCCGTATATGAGCACCCCAGGTTTTCCTGTCAGCCCCGTCGCGCTTGAAGGCGCTGGCGATTCCGGCGCAAACATCTTCAACCGTCTTCTTAAGAACCGCGTCATCATGTTGGGCACCGATGTCAACGACGACATTGCGAACAGCTTGTGCGCACAGTTGTTGTTCCTCGAAGGCGAAGATCCGAACGCTGACATCTGGTTGTACATCAACAGCCCTGGTGGTTCAGTGACCGCTGGAATGGCGATCTACGACACCATGCAGTTCGTGAGTTGCGATGTCGCAACAGTGTGCATGGGGCTCGCAGCTTCGATGGGCCAGTTCCTTCTCACCGCGGGTGCAGCAGGCAAGCGCTACACGCTTCCGAACGCACGCATCATGATGCATCAACCTCTTGCAGGTTTGCGTGGTCAAGCATCAGACATCGCTATTCAGGCCGAACAGCTTCGTTTGACAAAGCGCAAGATGGCAGAACTCATCGCTTTCCACGCAGGTCGTGACATTGCCGATATTCAGGCCGACAGCGAGCGTGACCGTTGGTTCACTGCCGAAGAGGCAAAGGACTATGGCTTGGTTGACAAGGTCATCGTCAAGCGCGGAGAAATTCGCTAACTCGATTTACGGGGCAACAGTTGTTGCCACGGGAACTGGCGCAGCAGGAACTGTTGTGGCCGGTGCCGTCGTTGTCGGAATCGTTGTTGTTGCCACTCGTGGTGGCTCAATGTTGAGCCCGGAACTGATGTCCACTGCGCACGTGCTCTTCACCCAGTCGCGTACTTGTAGGGCAGATTGATTCGCCGCGTAGGTCGCATCGGCTAACGCTTGCACCTCTTCTGGATTGTTCGTATTCAATTTGGCTGCTTGCTGCAAAAGATCAGTGATGACTGCCATGTCCTTTTCGATCGTGAGTGGAGATCGTTCAAGAAGGCGTTCATATCTGTCGACCATGGCGTTGACCTCTTTTGATGTCTGCATCCGTTGGGCAATGGCAGGAAGTTCCTGCGCTAACTGGCGACAAAAACTGGTGCCGGTCCGTGATGCACCCCCGCATGCCGTGAGTCCGAGGGTCAGTGCGACAACGGTTGCCCAAGTAGTGAGTCGTCGCGTACACATCCCGTCGATTATCTCACTCGAGCACCCAAGGGGGACTGCACATGTTCGCAGCCGTTACATCTTCAACTTTGCTGGCGACAATGGGCAGCCCCATCGTTGTGGAGGCCCATGTGGGGCAGGGGATTCCCGCATTCACGGTGGTCGGCTTGCCAGATGAAGGGTGCCGTGAGTCGCGTGACCGTGTTCGTGCCGCAATGTTGTCGTCCGATCTTGAATGGCCGACAAAGCGCGTCACCATCAATTTGGCGGGAGGTGGTGAACGGCGTGGTGGAGCCGGACTCGATCTCGCGATAGCTGTCGGGTTGCTCGTTGCAACGGGGGTGTTGTCTCAAGAGGCAGTGGAAGGCAAAGCATTCGTTGCTGAATTAGGTCTCGATGGCTCACTTCGTCCCACCGCAGGAATGGCGCCATTGGTGTCGGCAGTGGGGGACCATGAAGTTGTTGTAGCTGCAACGGCCGTTGCTGAAGCATCGTTGGCACGTGCTCCACGTGTACGGCCAGTGCACACATTGAAGCAACTTGTTGAAGTGCTGAAAGCAGAAGAGGCTTGGCCACATGTCGACGTGCCAGAACCACAGGTGGTGATGGACGAGATTGCCGACATGGCAGATGTGCGCGGCCAAGAAATGGCGCGACTTGCGATGGAAGTTGCTGCTGCTGGTTTTCATCATGTGTTGTTGATGGGGCCGCCAGGTGCTGGCAAGTCGATGTTGGCTCGTCGTTTGCCTGGGTTGCTTCCGCGACTTACTGACGAACAGGCATTTCGAGTCGCCATGACCCGCAGTGCAGCAGGGATGCCAATGTCGGCGGTGATTGCTTCATCGGCTCCGTATCGAGCACCGCATCACACTGTCTCAATGATTGGGATGGTGGGAGGAGGTTCCTCCCATCTTCGACCGGGGGAACTGACATTGGCCAGCGATGGTGTGTTGTTCCTTGATGAGATGGGTGAGTTTGCGCCGACTGTTCTGGATGCATTGCGCCAGCCACTTGAGGAAGGAGTTGTTCGTCTTTCTCGGGCAAACGGTTCCGTCACGATGCCTGCAAAGTGTTTGCTCGTCGCGGCAACGAATCCGTGTCCGTGTGGCGTCTCGTCACCAATGGCATGCACCTGCACACCGATTGCGAAGCAGCGATACCTGCGTCGCTTCAGTGGTCCGTTGCTCGATCGTTTTGATTTGCGAGTTGAACTGCAGCGACCGTCAACATCTGAACTGACCAGCACGTCGAAAGGTGAAAGTAGTGCTGCGATTGCAGAACGTGTGCAACGTGTTCATGAGCTGTGTCTGGCGCGTCAGGGGTGTGTGAACTCTTCGTTGAGTGCTGATGCATTGGAAGAAGTGGCACCTCTTCACGATGAGGCTCTCAACGTTTTGCGAACACATCTCGATGGAGGTCGACTCACGGGTCGTGGATATCACCGCATTCGTCGTGTGGCACGAACTTTGGCCGACCTGCATCACAGTGATGGACCCATCGGTTCTGAATGGGTGCATTTGGCATTAGCGATGCGCGCGAAGTTGCACACGGGACACGGAGAGATGCGATGACAGCGCGCTACCCGCAGTGGTCCTATGCCGCAGCTCTTGCATCGTTGCCCCTTCTCACGCATCGGCGTTTGCGATGGTTAATGCAGGCAGGTGAACCATCAGATGTGTGGCGCCAGATCCATGAGGGCGATCGCTTTCTCAATGGTGTCGACGAAGCAGTCTGGCGAGCATGGGCGTCGACGAGTGATTCGTTGTTGATCTCGGTTGCGGAGCGGTGCATTGATAAAGGCATTGATGTTCTCACCATGAACAACTCGTCATATCCGGCCTCACTTGTCGGAGACCCTGAAGCACCTGCAGTGGTGTTTGTTCGGGGAGACACAGAAGCATTTCGCCAGCGCCGAGTCGGCATAATTGGGACGCGAGCAGCAACTGCACGTGGAAAACATTTCGCTCACACGGTCGGTGCACAGTTGGCGGCGTCGGGAGTTGCGGTGGTGTCGGGTCTCGCACGAGGGATTGATGTTGAATCGCATGCGGGGGCATTGTCGGTGATGGGCGATACCGCAGGTCCTCCCATTGCGGTGGTGGCATCAGGGCTCGACGTTGTGTACCCGAGAGAACATGCGCGTATCTGGGAAGACGTTGCGATGCGCGGCGTTCTTCTATCCGAATCACCACCTGGTGTTCATCCCGAGCCATTTCGTTTCCCCATGCGAAATCGCATCATCGCGGCCCTGAGTGAGGTGCTCGTTGTGGTGGAGTCGCGCAGTACTGGTGGCTCAATGTCGACGGTTCGTGAAGCAATGAAGAGAGATGTGGCAGTGATGGCGGTTCCTGGTTCTCCGGGATTGCGTCAAAGTGAGGGAACAAATGATTTGTTGAGAGACGGGTGCGCACCAGTGACATCGGTTGATGATGTTTTGCTTGCGCTCAACCTTGACCACCGGCACGCACACCAGTGGTGCGACACACGAGAAGTACTGCTGACCGATGAGGCGGCCCTTCTGCACGTCATGGGGCGAGGCCCTCGCAGTATGGAAGAGATTGCGATGTTGACAACGAACAGTGTGGTGACAACTGCAGTTCTTCTTGGCCGGCTACAGGCCAAAGGATGGGTGGCAAATACTGATGGTTGGTGGGAGGCACTCGTGGCATAGTCGCCGAGGGGTACCGTTGGTGCATGAGCGGAAAGGCCACATCGCAACACGATCAGCGCGATGCCTCCCGCTTTGACCTCGAGCGCCATATTCGGTCTCTGCGTTGTAGCGATATCACACGTGCCGCTCGTCGCGCTGATCTTGACCATGCGGTCTTACATTTTCTGGCACATGGTGTCACCGAGCCACGCAATGTTGATGCAGGGGTGTTGGAAGAGTACGTGTGGCATATTGAGCAAACTGGGCTCACCGTCGAAACAGTGGAACAACGCCTCGCTGCCGTCGCCACGTATTTTTCGTGGTTCATTCGCACTCATAAACCTGCACGTGGCGAGGAATCAATCGTTCATCCTGTTCGCGATGTCCGTGTTACTCATGCATCATCATGTGCGGCATGCACATCTCACACAAACGGCACCACGCTCAAGGGTCAGTGTTCTGTTCGTGATGCGCGGCTCCCTGCCTGGCGGCCGTCTGATTTTGAATTGTCGTTGACAGCGTCCTCGGCGAATACTCGTTCCGCATACCGACGTGACGTTGAACTGTTTGCTGAGTGGCTCTTGGAGGCGGGAACTGATGCAGCCCCCGATCGCGTCACAAAAGAAGATGTGCGTGCGTATCTTGCATTTCTTCATGATCGAGGTGCAACGTCGCGCACGATTGCGCGACGTATTGCTTCACTGCGTCGATACTTCGGATGGGCAATGCGTCAAGAGATGGCATCGATTGACCCAACAGAGGCAATGCATACGCCGAAGACAAAAGGTCGCTTGCCGCGCCCCTTGGATGAGCAAACAGTGCTCACATTGGTGACGACACCAGATGCAGATGCGCCTGCATGGCGTCAGGCCAGAGATCGTGCAGCTCTTGAGATTTTGTATGGCAGTGGGCTACGCGTGTCGGAAGTTTGTTCGCTGGAATTGCAGAGTATGTCGTCTGATAAGACAACATTGCGTGTGATGGGTAAAGGATCAAAAGAACGGGTGGTTCCACTGAGTGCGCCGGCCACGTCTGCAATTGCCCATTGGCTCACATTGCGTCATGAGGTTGCCAATGAGACATCAGGCAATTCTTTGCTCCTGTCTGCTCGAGGCAAACCAGTGGGTCGTCGCGATGTTGCACGACTATTAGACGAAGCATGTGAACGCGCCGGAATCGTCGGGGGGTCTCATCCCCATGCGTTGCGTCATTCATTCGCCACCCACCTGATGGACAATGGTGCCGATACTCGCTCCATTCAAGAACTGCTGGGCCACAGTGATGCTGCGACAACGCAGCGATACACACATGTCAGCAAAGAACGCTTACGTCTCGCCTATACAGAATCGCATCCTCGGGCATGAACGCACGCCCCCTTCGCTACACAATCGAAACAGCATGGGATGCATGGCATGTCTCGCAAGAGTCAACTGCGCGTGAATGGCTTGTTGTGCACTACGCATCTCTTGTGAAGTTCGTTGCTGGCCGTCTTGCAGCCGGATTACCAAAGACAGTTGATACCGGTGACCTCGTGAGTGCGGGTGTGTTTGGTTTGATGAATGCGATTGACAAATTTGATCCGGCGAATGGTGCCAAGTTTGAAACCTATGCAATCCCTCGTATTCGCGGCGCCATCTTGGACGGACTACGTGCACTCGACTGGGTACCGCGTTCAGTTCGATCCCGTTCTCGTTCTGTGCAAGATGCCATTGCTGCGCTCGAACATCAACTTGGTCGCACGCCAACAGACGAAGAGATTTCAGCAGAGCTGAAAATCAGTGTCGAGGAACTTGAGAAGTGGCTGTCTGATATTGCTGCTGGCTCAGTGGGTCCGCTTGATCACGTGGCGATGGATAACACTGCGGCAGAAGCAGACGCGCAAATACAACCTGGACGCGCCATGGAAGAAGGAGAACTTCGTGCTGCAATGCGCGCAGAAATTTCCAAACTGCCTGAGCGTGAACAGGCAATTCTGATTCTGTACTACGAAGACGGATTGACGTTGTCTGAAATTGGAGAAGCGTTGGGAGTCACCGAGAGTCGCATTTCGCAGATTCACACCAAAGCTGTTCTTCAGCTGCGCTCTCGTCTCGCCGCTGCCGGCATGGCATAACCCCGCCGACCATCGCGCCGTCCACATGGCGTCATGGTCTCATCGCTTGTCGCGACGCTTCTTCTCATCGGGTCGTCCTCTGTTGTGCGTCCTATCTCGCCAGTGTCAGGGCCGATCATCCAGCATTTCGTCGCACCGTCTTGTCAGCGGTGTGCTGGTCACCGTGGGGTCACCATTGCGACTCGATCTGGCCAGGCAGTGGTTGCCGTTCTTCCAGGGACCATCTCCTATGTGGGGGAGGTGGCAGGGCTGACGTACGTCGTGCAGGTCATTCGTCCGGGGGTGAAGGTCACCTATGGGTGGTTGACACCTCAGGTGCAGATGTCTGTGGGGGACGAAGTGGTCAGTCGGCAGGTCTTGGGATGGGCAGGCGAAAAGACCTATCTCGGGGTCCGAGTCGGGGGTGTCTACGTCGAACCCTTGCGGTACCTGGGCCTGAGCGGTACCCGATTGCGAGGGACGGGGGGAGTCGTTGTGGGGCGAGCGAGGTCTGCCCGATAGTCTTGCTGAGGTTCGGATTGCTCCTTCGGGGGTAGGAAGACCAAAGAAATCATGCACACCGGCCACCTGCGGTCGCTTCGGCGTCGGACCAGTGTGTGGACAACCGCAGAAGGAGAAAATTATGGCCGTCGTAACTATGCGACAAATGCTTGAGGCTGGCGTTCACTTCGGACACCAGACCCGTCGTTGGAATCCAAAGATGAAGCAGTTCATCTTTGGTGAGCGCAACGGAATCCACATTCTGAATCTCGACCAGACGCTCGAGCGCATTGAAGTTGCTTATGCCTTCACTCGCGACCTCGTTGCAAATGGCGGAACAATCTTGTTCGTCGGAACAAAGAAGCAAGCACAAGATCCCATCCGCAGCTATGCAGAGAAGTGCGGCATGCATTACGTGAACGAGCGTTGGCTCGGCGGAATGCTCACCAACTTCGAAACAATCTCAAAGCGCGTGGGCAAGATGCAGGAATACGAGCGTATGAAGGTGTCAGGCGACTTCGACGCAATGCCGAAGAAGGAAGCCCTCCTTTTGAGCCGTGAACTTGAGAAGCTTCAGAAGAACTTGTCAGGTATGGCACAGCTTCACAAGCGTCCCGATGCCATCTTCGTGCTTGACACGATGAAGGAGCACATCGCAGTCACAGAGGCAAACAAGTTGAAGATCCCCGTGATCGCAGTTGTTGACTCGAACGTTGACCCTGATGTCATCCAGTACCCAATTCCGGGCAACGACGATGCCATCCGTGCAAACGACCTCCTCACTCGCGTGATTGCAGAAGCAGTTCTTGAAGGTCGCTTCATTCATCAGAAGCGCAACCCAGCCGCAGCTGCTGCAGCAGCAGCCTCAGCACCAGTGGAGCGCACACCTGAAGAAGTAGCAGCCTTCGAAGCGCAGCAGGCAACTGCTCGCCAGCAGGCAGCAGCAGCACAGGCAGAGCGTGAAGCACGCCTTGCAGCGAAGAAGTCCACCGACACACCTGCAGCGGAGTAATCATGTCCTACACAGCGAAAGACGTTCAGAGCCTTCGTCAGACAACTGGCGCAGGAATGATGGACTGCAAGAAGGCCCTCGAAGAAAACGGCGGCGATATCGAAGGTGCGAAGCAGTGGCTTCGTGAAAAGGGCCTTGCAGCAAGTGCAAAGCGTGATGATCGTGACAATGCCCAGGGTGTTGTTTCTCTCATCGTTGAAAGCACAAAGGCTTCAATCGTGAAGCTCAAGTGTGAGACCGACTTCGTTGCTTCCAGCGAGAACTTCATTGCAGAAGCAAATGCTCTTGCAGCAGCAGTGCTTGCAAAGGGCGAAGCAGGAGCCGCAGATCGTGCACAGCAAATCGATGACCTCAAGATTCTCTTGAAGGAAAAGATTGAAGTGGGCGAGACAATTCGTTTCGAAGCAGCAGCCGGAAACATTCTCGATTCGTACGAGCACATTCAGGGCGGACGTGGCGTCAACGGCGTCATCGTTGAGATGTCAGGTGCAACACAAGAACTTGCTCACGACATTGCAGTGCACATCGCATTTGCTCGTCCGAAGTACCTCACGCAAGAAGAAGTTCCTGCAGACGTCGTGGCAAAAGAGCGCGAGACGCTTGAAACCATTACGCGCAACGAAGGAAAGCCAGAGCAAGCAATTGCAAAGATCGTCGAAGGACGCATCGTTGGTTTCTTCAAGGACGTATGTCTTCTCGAGCAGCCATATGCAAAAGACGACAAGCTCTCCATCAAGCAAGTCATCGGCAATGCGAACATCGTTCGCTTTGCCCAGGTGGAACTCGGCTGATCATGGCATCAAGGCCGCGTTGGTCGCGCGTTGTGCTCAAGCTTTCGGGCGAGGCGCTCGCTGAACCAACCGGCTTTGGCCTTGACACGAACATCCTCACGCAAGTCGCTACTGAAATTCGCGAAGCACGCGAAGAGATCGGTGCCGATATCGCCATTGTTGTTGGTGGCGGAAACTTTTGGCGTGGCCTCAAAGGCGCAGGCCAGGGTATGGACCAGGCACAAGCCGACTTCATGGGAATGCTGGCAACCGTGATGAACGGCCTTGCATTGCAGGATGCTCTCGAGCGTGTCGGACAACAGTCCCGCGTCATGAGTGCAATCGAAATGCCGAAGGTCGCCGAGCCGTACATCCGTCGCCGTGCAGAACGCCACCTCGAAAAGGGTCGCGTTGTCATCCTTGCTGGCGGTACCGGCAACCCCTTCTTCACCACCGATACCGCTGCCGCCCTGCGCGCAGCCGAGATTGAAGCTCAGGCCATCTTGAAGGGCACCCATTCAGGCGTTGACGGTGTGTACACCGCTGACCCGAAACTGGACAAGAACGCCACTCGGTACGAGCAGATCAGCCATATGGATGTGATCACCAAGGGCCTCAAAGTGATGGATTCCACTGCAATTACCTTCTGTATGGAGAAGAAATTGCCCATCGTGGTCTTTGACCTATTGGCCAAGGGGAACGTGAAGTCCATTCTCAGGGGTGAGCCAGTAGGTACGCTGGTTGGGTGATTGAAGACATCCTGCTCGAAGCCGTCGACAAGATGGAACGGGCTGTCTCTCATGTCCTCTCCCAGTACTCCACTGTGCGTACTGGTCGCGCAAACCCCGCACTCGTCGAAAAGCTCCTTGTGGAGTACTACGGGTCCACTGTTCCTTTGCAACAGCTCGCCGGCTTTCAGGTTCCCGAGGCTCGTACCCTCGTTGTGAAGCCCCACGACCGCGCTTCCATGGGCGCCATTGAGCGCGCAATCCGCGACAGCGACCTTGGTCTGCAGCCATCAAACGATGGTGTTGTCATCCGCTTATCTTTCCCGGTGTTGACAGAAGCGCGCCGTAAGGAATACGTGAAGGTTGTGAAGAACATGTCGGAAGACGGCCGCGTCGCCGTGCGCAATGTGCGCCGCGATGCCCGCAAACAACTCGAAACCTCAGAGAAGAATTCTGAGATTTCAAAGGACGACTTGGAGAGGGCCGAAAAGGAACTCGACAAGTACACGCAGGACCATATTGAGCAGATCGATAAAGGTTTTGCCCGTAAAGAGCAAGAGCTGCTCGAGGTATAGAAACGGTGGCAACTACGGTTGCTCTCGGAAACCCGAAAGGGGAGAAAAATGAGTGATGACATCTGGCGCCGCAAAGATGACACAAACCGGGATGATTCCACCGGTTATGGAACCGACTTCGGTTCCGACTTTGGAACCGTCCAATTCGCCGACGACCCGACAGCAGAGCCCGCGCTCAGCTTCGGAGACGGTGACACAGGAAACCTTCCTCATTGGACTGAGCCAGCAACGGGCGAGATTCCATCGCTCGATGATGACGAAGACGATGTGTGGGGCACATTCCAAGCGCCGAGCGAACCGACTCGTCGTCCTGATCGTTTGACAATCGGCACTGACCCGACAGACGAACGTCGTCGTCAGCCGCGTGACGTCACACGTGATGTGACAGGCGATGTCAGCCGTGAGTACCCACGTGACCCTTCTCGTGACATCACCGGTGGCGTGCCACGCGGTGGTCGTGCACAGCCCGTACGTCGTGCTGGTCCGCGCGGGGCTCGTCCCGGCATTGGCGGTCGCGATATGCCCGCTGCAGTCACAACCGGACTCATCCTCGTTGCTGCATTCCTTGGTGCGATTATGTGGCGTCCCGCTGCAGTCATGCTCATTGTTCTTGCAGTCGTTGGTTTGGCAGCAGTGGAGTTCTTCAGCAAAGTCACAGAGAAGGGCTATCGCCCTGCAACGTTTGCTGGTCTCATCACATGTATTGCGGCGCCGCTTGCTGCATATTGGATGGGCGATGGCGCGTTGCCACTCGTATTTGCTTTCG
>Ga0315907_10005939_pt1 | contig 13096 bp, 14 predicted proteins | sample LakEriMetagenome_3_FD_203525 | JGI IMG/M metagenome (GOLD analysis project Ga0315907, IMG submission 203525) | Freshwater fungal communities from buoy surface, Lake Erie, Ohio, United States - Buoy 12 MA123 | ecosystem: Environmental > Aquatic > Freshwater > Lake > Lake biofilm | place: USA...
TCAAGACCATTCGTGGCGTTGACTCTGGTTCACCATACGAAATCACCTACAGCCCACGTAAAGATATCAAGGGCGACTATAGTGCTGATGTCCGTTATGGAATGCTTGCAGGTCTTAACCCAGCACAGGGTCTTATCTTTATGCTACAGGCTCTTGGTGGAGGACTTATCTCCAAAGACCTAGCAATGCGTGAACTTCCATTCACAGTAAACGTCACACAAGAATTAGAAAAGATTGAAGTTGAGAATATGCGCCAAGCCTTGCTCGGCTCTTTGACTGCATATACTCAAGCGATTCCTGCAATGGCAACACAAGGGGCAGATGCCTCTGATGTTGTTCGCAAAATTGCTGCAGTCATTAAGGCTCGCCAGAAGGGTGTAGCACTTGAAGATGCGATTGAAGAATCATTCGCACCTGCAGAGCAGGTTCCTTCTGCTGGGGCTATGCCTGAAATGGTTGAGCAACCGTCCCCTGCTCCCTTAGGTGCACCAGCAGAAGGCGCTCTTCCTATGGAAGGTGGACCAGAAGTACCACCAGCAGCAGGAGCACCAGACATTCTTAGCCTTTTATCCAGCCTTTCAGGCGGAGGAGAAGCGAACGCAAGCGTAAGAACTATTCGACGACGATAATCAAGGAGGGGACACGTGACAACGATTATTGGAATTGAATATGATGACCACAGCATTCTTGTTGCTGATAGCCGTGTAACCGATGATTCAGGTCGTATATACGCTCACAAGGTAATGAAGAAGATTGCTCAACGCGGTGCGGTACTTATCGCTGGCGCTGGAGAAGTTGGTCCGTGTGATATTGCACAGAATATTTGGGTACCACCACAGTTTACAGCGAAAGATAAGAAAGATATCTACCGCTTTATGATTACCAAGGTAATGCCATCATTACGCAAATGCTTAATTGATAATGGTTATAACTTTGATGAAGACAAAAAAGACGGAATGAGATTCCAGTTCCTGATTTCAGTCGGTGGAGAAATTTTTGATATCGACGAAGACCTGTCGGTTATGAAGAGCGAAGACAATATGTACGCTATAGGTAGCGGCGGTCCTTTCGCATTGGGCGCATTGTATGCAGGTGCTGACCCACTTGATGCAATGGAGATAGCATCTAAGGTAAGTGCTTACTCTGCTCCTCCTTTTTATCAAGAGATTCAGCACAAATGAGTAAGTTTAACGATGCCATAGAAAAGGCAATGAGGATTCTTGCTGAAGAACTAGAAGATTCAGAGAGCCAAATCTGTACAGGATGGGTTCTTGTTAGCGAGTGGTCCGACTTTGAAGGCACTCGTTATCTAATGACAGACGTAAGTGACAATATGAACCCTTGGTTAGCCAAAGGTATGTTGCTTAGCGCTGAAGAATATTCATATACACCAGAGGAGAAGTAATGGTTAGCGGAGGATTTCGCCCTACTGCATCACAGAATGACCCAATGACTGTGTCTCCTAATGGTGGTAATGGTCAGTCAGGAAGATTTGTGGCGCAGAAGGTAGCAAAGGCTACGCAACTTCGTCCATCTGGATTTGCACAAGGAGAAAATACGGCTATGGCACAACAGATTAGCGAAGGTGGCAACGTATCTACAACAGCCAACGCTGCCAATCCAGCATCACAGTTGCCAAAACCAGGTGCAGGAGAGGGAATGGCTCAGTTACTTGGAGCAATCAGCCCACTTGATGCAGAGCCAGATACTTATTTGCCAGCAACCGACGGTGTTGACTTTGGTTCAGGACGTGGGAGTGAAGCATTGCCTCCAAGTATCAATCCAAACAATCGTCAAATTGAGAATGTAGATTTAGTTAAGCGCTATCTTCCAGACTTGCTCAATGCTGCACGTATGCCTGGTGCTCCAGACTCATACAAGAGGATGGTTAACGCCCTGATGCGGGAGTTGATGTAATGCAATGGATGGAGAACACATTCTTCGACCATCTAGATAGATTCGGAAACTCACTAGGGTACGAAAACTTCGGCATTGCTTTTATGCTATCTATGGTTCCTTGGGACAGCCCAACAGATAGAGATAATTTTATTAGAGAGATTACAGGTCAAGACGTTAAAGGCGGAGAACCTTCTAACTTTAACCCAGAGTATTTGGAGTTCTAAATGGCTTTTTGGGATAACTTTAAGAAGGCTTTAGGCGGCGATAAAAAAGCAGCCCAGAAAGTCGTTGATACCCTCTCGCCTTGGAACATTGGCAAGAATATTACAAAGGGCGTAGCAAAGCAGGTCGTCAAAGAAGTAAAAGAGGCTGGAGAATTCTACGAGCCCATTACTAAACCACTTGGCAAGGCTGCTGGTTTTTTAGGAAAAGGAGTAATGGCTCCGTTTCAGGCTCTAGGTGTACAACCTGGTGCAGGTCCTGGTGCTGCAGTGCTCAAGGCTGGAACACAGGTAGGTCTCACTCGCGCTGCTGCAAAGGTAGCAACTGAAACTGGCACAGACTTAAATAATCTTCTCAAAGATGGTATGGTTGAATATGCTGCACAGACAGCAGCAGAAGCAGCAATTCCTTTTGACCCACTACTTCAGGCTTCAATTCAACTTGAAGAAAAGGTTCTAAGTCCATACGTTAAGCGTCCTATATCTACGCTAGCGCTTTTGACAGACCCAGAAAGCCCTTTATTTGAGGATGATGCTTATGGCAAAGGTATTCAATTAAGCGATATCCAAACTGCTTACAATCGAAGCAAGGATGTATCGCTAGGAGTAGCCCTAACTAAGTCTTATCTAAACCCATTCCACATTACAGGCGTATCTGATGCCATCCTAGAAGATGGTGGTATTGATATTGACCGAGTCAATCTATGGAATGATGCTGATATTCAGGCTAACTTTGTAGATAATACAACAGGTCGTTGGCTTACTGGATTCACAGATGCCTTGGTTGGCAATGCTGCGGTAGTCGGCGCTGCTAGTGGTTCAGTTAGTGCTCTTAAAGGTATAGCACGTCTATCTGGCTTGAACAATAAGATTAATGTTTACGATGTAGATGCTATCTCTAAACTAGAGAAACTAGCAGATGACCACATCTCAGGTGTAACTCAAACATCTTTTGGTACTGACATTGTCAATATGGCAGATACCCAAGACATTGTTTTGATTAATAAGATTCTTAAGCCACACACAAATAACCCTCGTTTGGCTGCTTTGATTAAAGAAACAAATGACCCTAACTTTGTTAGAGACTTATTGCTTGCAGATAAGGGTTACGGTCCAGCGATTGAGCGTCTAATCAACGCACGTAAGACAGATGATTTGTGGTATGCCTCCAATGCAGGTGCTGAAGTTGCAGCAGATTACGCCAAGACTGGTGCATATCGTTCGTACAATGCACAGGCTAAAGAGCGCTGGAGCGCAGCATTCGATGATGCTATTGCTAAGAACCCTGAATCTCAAGATATCTTTGATGCTTTCTTGCAGGACCGCTATGACGCACAGACTGGTCAGTTCCTCCCAGAACCACGTGTTCTAGGTACAACCTATAAGCCAGTAGAACCAATCATCGGACGTAGTGCTACTATCAAACTGCGTGAGACAAAGCAGAAGTTGGCAGCAGGAACTGAGGTTCGTGACTATAGCGATGTCGGTGGCGTAGCCCAGATTATGATTGGCAGTGGTCGTCGCAATGGCGCAGCCACAGCCTTGATGCACTTTACTGGCAGCAAACTTCCTCGTGGAATCATTAGCCATTCTGGTCTACGACCAGCAGATGCTGTTGAGGAAATCAATGCTTGGCTAGATGACGTCCCACTATTCCGTCGTGGTGGCAATATGGTCAAACTTGCAGACGGAACTCAGATTTCTGCAGCACAATATCGCCGCAATCTTATTGATAGAACCCTGATGGCTAAGACTGATGGCGAACGAGCAGGATTGTTCAAGGAAATGAACATTCAGGTAGCCCTAGACACTTTGAATACAATGGGCTTAAGCCGTGTTCAGGCTAAGCGTTTCGTTGATGAGATGATGGACAGCATCAGCAAGTATCACGATGACCTATCTCGTGATTCATTTGCTATTGACCCAAGCGGTTATCGAGTAATCGTTAGCCCACAGACACAACGTCAACTTGCTAACGCAACTCCTCTTATCCCAATGGGCAAGATTGTTCGTGAAGTATCCAACGTAAAGGGTACTTTCAATCCAAAGAGCAACGTATTTACAGACACAGGACGCCTAGCGTTTGAGTCTGGTAACAAGATATTCTCATTTGCACAGTTGGTTCGCCCAGCATATATCCCAAAGAACTCAATCTTTGAACCTCTCAATGCGGCTGTTATGTCACAGGGTTCTAAGTTCTTGGTAGACAGCACCCAGTCATTCGTTAAGAACAGCCTATTCAACAATAAGAATAGATTCTTTAGCGCAGTCAATAAGGCTAACATCAAAAGCGCAGCGCGTAAGAAGGCTCTTAAAGATGAATACGCCCAGTATACAGAGCAGATTGAACAGGCTGTAGATATCGCTGACAATGCTGTTGCTGAATGGGTAGAGTTCTTTATCAATCCAAACGCCCGCTCCCCTGTTACTAAGGCTGATAATGTTGACCTAGTCAAGGCTGACTTGCGGGCAGCAGAGCGTTTACTTGCTAACCTTGAGAAGAAGGCTCGTGACCGTGCAGATGAATACAATACTGTGCGTGAAGAAGTGCCTAGCCTATATGGCTTAGTACGCCGAGTTCAGTATCTTAAGTCAGTAAATGACCCACGATATGCAAGCGATATTCGTGCTGCTGAACTAGCAATAACTAAGGCTGCTGGTGATATCAATACACTAGCCCCTGACTTAAATAAACTTAACCTCAGTGTCAAGAATGCTTACGATGATATCGATAAGATTCTTGTTGAGATGGGTCCATCCCGTAAGGCATTAGCCGATGAGTGGTCTGTTGCTGATAATCGTCGTATTCGTCGCAAAGGTCGTCAAGAGGAACAGGGTTATGTCTTAAGCAATGGACAGACCATTAACATTCCTCGCCTTGAAAGCGAGAACCACCTGGGTACTTCTTATAAGGCTGAAATCTCTAACCGTCATACACGTGAGATTGAACTTCTTGGAGATAAGGCTTTTGCTACCCGCACTCAAATGCTTGGTCGTAGAAACCCTAACCGCATTACTCCAGTATATGACCCACTATATTTTGATGAGTTGGCTTACACAGTCAATAACTATATGCGAGGCGATGTACTCGTAGACCAGATTCTTGCTGGTCGTACACGTAATGAAATCATTAGCACTTGGGGAACTAAACGCCAAGGCGCATCATATGCAAATGATTTTGGTCGTGACAAGTCTGACATTATCGATATCATTGATGACCAGATTGCATATGTCAATCGCTACTTGCCAACAATAGAAGCCAAGGCTGCAGCAGCAGCGGGTGAAGTTCGTGGCAACCAACTTGCCCAACTTCTCGGTGATAAATTAGAGCGCTTGACCCCAATCAATCCTCTTGATAATAAGTATGCTAGCCCTATTGAACAATCAAAGAATTTCTTAGAGGCTTTTGACAGAGCATCAAGTTGGGCTTGGACAAAACTAGGTTCTCCCGAGAATGCAATCCGTTGGGCTTGGGGTCAAACAGAAGTTACTACCCGTACAATCCAGAAACTAGAGATGCTTGCATCTCAAGGTGTTGATATTACAACGGGCACAGTAAACAGCGTTCGTCAGGCTGCTGCTATCGAAATGGTCAAAGAAGCAGAGAAGACTTTCTATTCAATTCGTCGTCAGAACAGAGCGCTTTATATGGCGCGTACCGTTCTTTCGTTCCCAGCAGCATCTGCTAGCGGTCTCTACCGCTATACCCGATTTGCCGCCAAGGCTCCACAACGTATGGCTGGATTCTTAAACTCATACTATGGAATCTACAACTCCTTCGGAGTTGACAAGTATGGCAATCCAGTTGATGATGTTCTTGATGCAGAGTATCTGCTTCTTCCAGGAACTAAGGAACTTGGTCTAAACAAGGGTCAAGGCATTATGGTTGGAACCCGAGCAATTAACTTTATTGCTAACTTTGCTGGTCCATCCTATGTCATCCCATTTGCTATCGGTCAGATACTCAAGGCTGCTCCTGGCAATGATGAGGTCCTAAAGAAAACTATCGATGAGACACTAGGAAAGATTCCTGGTTACTCATACGAAGAACTTTTCCCATACGGAGTTGAGACAGATTTAGGCAAGCAGGCTACACAGACCTTTACTCCAGCCTGGGCTCGCAATTTCTTACTATGGCTAAATGGAGATGAGTCAAAGAAAGAATGGGTTGACTCTTATACCTCTGAGTGGAACTACCAAATGGCTCTTTACGAAATGGGCATCGGTAAGGCTCCAACAGAAAAATTAGTTACAAAGAATACTAAGAAGAAGTTCTTAGAGAAGGCTGCCTGGCAGTTTGGTTCACCAATCGGTAGCCCTGCAGTAATCGATATGCGTCCAGATAACATTTTCCGCACATACTTTACCGCAGCAACTGATAAGTACATTGCTCAAGGTATGAGCGAGCGCGATGCTAAAGCAGCCGCTGAGCGTGACCTTAACGAACGTGCTGGCGTATTGGGTGCAACTAACCCATTCCCAATGGAGCGCCTATCATTTGGTTCTAAGCGTAGACCAAAGGCTGCATATGTTGTTCCAACGGCTGAAGGTTATAGCCGAGTATGGGAAGAGAATGTTGGTCTTGTCAAGAAACTAGGAACGCTAGATAAGAATCTTATTGGTCTTATCACTGCTGACCTACCTCGTGACTCTGACCCTAATATCAGCCGAATCCTTAATAAACCTGGAGTTACTTTGCCAGATGGCACAACTCTGAATCTACCACTTAAGTCAATATCCGATGTTGAAAAGGATATTGAAGTAAGTCGCGTATGGAAGGCTTACTCAGCATACAAAGACCAACTCAATAAGTTGGCTAAGGAAAAGGGTTATGCAAGTTATGCTTCAGTTGAAGAACTTCGCTTGTCTCTTAAGCAATATGCAGAAGAATTGACTGCATACAGTTCAGCCTGGGGCAATGAGTATAAGAGAAACTTAACAGAGAACGTCTCATACAAATACGCTTGGGGCTTAACCCAGATTGTTAAGAACGAAAAGTTTATGGCTAAACACGGCAATACTCAATTCTGGACTCACACTGAAGCAATGATGAAGTACCGTGACGACTACGCAAAACTTATGAAGGATGCTCCAAACGGTTACAAGTCAGCAGTCAGAAATGCCTGGACTGATTATGTTCAATCTGTTATCGACTTAGTTGACCCTAAGTTAGCAGACATCCTAGATAGATATTTCTTGAATGACCAACTTACGGAGGTAAACGTTGACTAGGTATAGAAAATCGGTATTGCCACCGCCGCCGACCACTATTAATTTTTCTGCCAAGGGTTCAAAGAAAACTATCAACTACATCTGGATGCCAGATGCCAACGGCAACTTGGTCAAGAAAGATGCTGCTATAGTCAAGAAGACTTTCTCGAAACTATCTGAGAAAGCACAGACTGCTCTAGCCCAGTACATCATCACAGTTCAGAATCGTCAGCCCACCGATGCAGCCCGCAAGACTGTATTCAATAACATCATTGATGCTGCTGTAGCCTCCTACAAAGAAGGCAAGAAGCAGACCCCTTGGGATGTCTTACAGATTCAGTTGGATAATGCGCCACGTCAAACCAACGCGACTTATTCATATACCAATTATGACAAGATTACCTCTGATGCAATCCTGCAGAATGCTGCTAGAGAACTAGGTTTTACCGAAGGTTCATTTGCACAGTTTGGCGAGCAAGACCTTGCTGACTTCTATGAGAAGTTATCAGCAGCCGCTAAGGCTGGTGGCAAAACTACTCAAGTTATTACTAAGCCAGATGGAACTCAAGAGACTGTAACAACTCCAGGACTATTTGATGCTAAGACTTTTGCTCAGAACTACCTTTGGACTAAGGTAAATGTTGGCGATGCCAAGACTCTTCCAACTAGCGTCATTGACAAGATTGGTACACTTAAGACATTACTTAAGGCTAATGGTCTTGGATATTTTGGTGACAAAGAAATTGCTAACTACGCCCTGCAGTTAACAAAGGGCGAGATGAGCCTAGATAAGTTGCAAGCAGAATTCAATGCTAAGGCTGCTGAAATTTATCCACTCTTTGCTGACAGACTTAAGGCTAATCCATCTCTTACAGTTATGGATTTAGCGCAACCTTACATTGGTCGTATGGCTAAGTATTGGGAAATAGACCCAAGCACAATCGACCTAGATAATCCTGACCTCGATAAGTTCTTGCGTCCAGACGGAACAGCAGGAAAAGTTCCAATGGGCAGCCTTGCTGACTTTGAGACATATCTTAAGTTTCATCCTAATTCAGAAAAAGCACAATGGAAGATTCAAGGTTCACGAGACCTTGCTACTGGCTTGGCAAGCGCTATGGGATTTGGAGTATAAATGGCTGACGAACGAGATAGAATCAGAGCCCAACGCGAAGCAGATGCCAAGGCAAAGGCGGACGCAGCAGCGGCTGCACGTCAAGCACGTATGGACGAACTTAAGGCTGAGCGTGAAGCAAAGGCTGCAGCAGATGCTAAGGCTCGTGCTGCATCTAATCCATTATTTGACCCAACCAATCGTCCTGAAGCCCCACCTTCTGACGATAAGAATGTTTACTATTACAGTTGGATTGGTGGAGGAACTACTGGTCAATGGAGACTATATAAGACTCCGATTGATTCGCCAACTGCAGCATCTGCTGAAGCACGTTCAACTGGCGGTGCAACGCTAGCCCAATTTGGTAGTTCTGCAGGCGCTAACACAGTTCCTAAACCTGGCACAGGTGGCGGAGTTACAGGTGGAGGTACTACTGGAGGCGGCACGACTGGTGGAGGAACTACGGGGGGTGGCACTACTGGAGGTGGAACCACTGGTGGTGGTACAACAGGTGGAGGAACTACAGGTGCAGGAACTGGTGCTGGAACGGGAACTACTGGTACAGGTACAACTGGACCTACTGGTCCAACGCTAGCCAAAGATGTATTCAAAGCAACATTGGCTCTTTACTTTGGTGAGGCTGAACTTGCTAAAGGCTGGATGGATGAACTCTACAATGCAGTATCAAAGTTCTATCTCAACGGTCAAGATGTCGCAACATCATTTAATATGGCGTTGCTTGACTCCCGTAACAATCCAAACCTCAAAGCATTTACTGACCGCTTCAAGGGCATCTACGCTCTTCAAGACTTAAGACAGGCTGGCAAGCCAGTCAGCGTTCCAACCATTGCAGAATATGTCGCTGCCCAAAAGGGTATGGCTGACATCTTTAGCGAAGTTGGTTTAACTGACCTTGCTACAGAGCAATTTACTGGAGACTTAATCGGTAAGGGCAACTCCGTTACCACAGTAGCGGACAAGATTTCTAAAGCATTCCAGCGTATTGATATGGCTCCCAAGGCTATCAAGGATACTTTGAGTCGTTACTTTCCAACAGTTGACAGAACAACTCTTGCCAAAACTCTACTTACTGGTCAGAAAGGTGTTGACGCACTCGTTGACGAACTTTCTCAGTATGAAGTACTAGCCGCTGCAGAGCAGCAAGGTTTAGGTTCAATCAACCGAATCGGTGGAGTTGACCTAGGGCGAGCACAAGAATATGCCCGTATGGGTGAAACATTTAGTTCACTCACACCTCAGTTTAGTAAGATTGCTAGAGCATTGCCTACAACATCTAAACTTGCTGGTATTTCAAGAACAGAAGATATTGGTCAAGTAGGACTAGAGCGAGCACTTATTACTCAGTCTGCTAAAGACCTACAGAAACTTGAAGAGTTGACTTCACAAGAAGAAGCCCGCTTTATGGGCAAGGCAGGTCGAGCAGAACTCGGACTTGCATCACAGCGCAGAGCAAATCGCGCTTTCTAAATAGAGAATCCTGAGCGGACCGACCAGCCCCGCCAGCGTATAAGACTGGTAGCAAGAGCCAACCCACAGTCCCCGCGTGGTCATTGAGGCTTGCGACTAACAACGAATAGAAGGGTGGAACGTTGCTATGAGCAACAACTACTGGGAAGACGAAGAAGACGACCTAGATACCAATGATGGTCTGGATGGTAATGACCTAGTTAAGAAACTACGTAAAGCCAAAAGGTCAGACGAAAAGCGTATCAAGGAACTTTCTGAACAACTTGAGGGATTCCTCAAAGAGAAGAAAGAATCGACTGTACGTCAAGTCCTAGAAAAGAAGGGCGTAAACGCTAAGGCTGCACGATTGATTATGAAAGACCTGGAAGATGTTAACGAAGAGACAGTCAATGGCTGGCTCGATGAAAACGCTGACCTATTCGGAATCAAAGTTGCAGATGCCCCCGAAGTAGACAAGAGCAATCTTGCTGCACTACGCAATCAAGATGCACTTACTCAGGGAGCGGTTACTCCCGACAAGGCGCAAGACTTTGAGCAGCGTCTAAACAATGCAGGCTCAGCAGAAGAGATTCTAAGTCTCTTGCGCTCACAAGAATAATCAACCGTTCATAGTCACTTGGAGGTGACAACTCAATGTCCAACGCATACACAGATACAGGTGCTTCCTCTCTCGGAGGTACAGTAGGTGGTGCTGGTCTCGTACAGAAGGCGTATGACCGTCTTCTCGAGTTCGCTCTCCGTTCTGAACCACTAATTCGTTCAGTCGCAGATAAGCGCCCAGCCCGTCAAGCATTCCCAGGTCAAACAGTAGTTCTACAGAAGTACGTTGACCTCAATCAAGCAACCACTGCTCTTACTGAAACAGTAGACCCAGATGCAGTTGCTCTATCAACACCAACCTCAGTAACCATTACTCTTAACGAGTACGGTAACTCAGTATTGGTAACCCGCGCTCTCGAGTTGTTCTCACTCGCAGATGTCGACCCAGCGATTGCAAACATCATTGCATACAACCTCGCTGACTCAATCGACACCGTTGCGATGACAACTCTACGCTCTGGTACAAACAACATCTTCGCAGGAGACGCAACATCAGTTGCTACTGTTGACGCTGCTGACACAATCGACTCTGCAGATATCCGCAAGTCAGTTGCTAAGTTGCGCGGCAACAAGGCAAAGGCTCGTCGTGGCTCCCTATACTGGACAGGTATTCACCCATCTGTTTCACACGACCTTCGTGCAGAAACAGGAAATATGGGCTGGAACTTCGTTCACGCCAACTCAAATCCAGCAGTAGATAACATCTGGGCTGGAGAAATTGGAGACTACGAAGGCGCATTCTTCGTAGAGTCACCACGTCTTTACAACGCTAAAGTTGGTGCAGACCAGTCTGCATTGACAACAACCGCTGTAACTGTTGCAGGTACTTCAGCAGGCTTCACCTTCGGTGTCGCTTCTTCTTCCGTTATTGCTTCTCGTGCAGAGGCTGGCGACAAGATTGCTGGAACAGGCATCGCATCAGGTTCCAAGATTACAAACATTGCAACCTCTGGTTCAACAACCACAATTACTGTAGACACAGCGTTCACCGCTGCTGTTACTGCAACAACTGTTGTAACTGTAACTCCAGTAACACGTGTATTCAATACAATCGTATGTGGTGCTCAAGCAATGGCAGAAGCCGTAGCCGAAGAGCCACACGTAGTTATCGGTAACGTAACTGACAAGTTGATGCGCTTCCGCCCGATGGGCTGGTACGGCGTACTCGGCTTCGCAGTCTACCGTGACGAAGCGTTGTATCGCATTACATCTGGTTCCTCAATCGCTGCTCTCTAGTTGATTGACTGTCGGGCTAGGGCAACCTAGCCTGATGGTGAGTTCATTAGGAGGACTTATGGCTGAATGGAAATTTTTACCACCAACGGTGGATGAAGGATTGCAAGGCGTTCAGCGTCTATTCCAGTTCTACAAACTGACTAGAGGCATAAGCATTGTCCTCAATCCCTCAACAGGAACATATCAACAGATTCGTTATCCACTCGATTCAACATTACCTGATTACCCTCAGTTATATCGAGGCGGATACGAGTATACGGTGGACGACGCTACAAAGGCAGCACTCATTGCTGCGAATGTAGGTGTAACAGAAAGTAACTTTACAGAACTATGAAGCACTGGGAATACCATCCAGAACCTGTAGAAGGTTGTTTTGGATGTAAGGGACTATCAATCCAGATGAATGCAGGTGATGCTGACAGTCGTAAGTTTATGACTAACAAGCGTCACAACACAGAATTGAATGCCTACAAAGAAGCAGTAAGACAAGGCATTCAACCAGCAGGAACCACTATGGACAAAATCCAAGCAGCGGTTAATGCAAGTGAGGTACTAGGTAAGCCATATAACGCTGAGAAGATGCCTCCAGCAAAACACATAAACAAAAAAACAGCAGCGGTAATGAAAGAACTAGGAGCATAGATATGCCAATGGTAGGCGATAAGAAGTTCCCATACACAGCCAAGGGTAAGAAGATGGCTAAGATGGCAGAAAAGAAGATGGCAAAGAAAGCAGCCGTCAAGAAGTCAATGAAGAAAATGGGCAAGAAGAAGTAATATGGCAGGCAAAACACGAGTAGGACCTTTGTCCTCAGGACTAGCCAAGATTGCATTTGGTGAGTCCAAGAAAAGAATCAGTGCTTTGGATAAAGCCATTATGGAAGGTAAGCCACTTAAGTCTAAGAACAAGAATCCTGAAAGATACTTGGACAAATGAAAAAGGCTAAGGGCGCCAAGAAAGTTGCCAAGGTTATGCGCGAGTATAAGGGTGGCAAACTTAAGTCATCATCAGGCAAGAAGGTAACTTCTCGTAAGCAGGCAGTAGCAATCGCTTTGTCTGAGGCTGGTATGTCAAAGAAGAAAAAGAAGTAATGTCGTCAGGAAAGCATAAGCCGCATCGTAAGTTTAATCCTGTTCAAATCAAGGATGGCTATGTGGTGCGGCTTAGAAAAGATGGCAGGGTAAAAACAATCCTAGGAAAGTATGGGGAGTATGGCAAAGAAAGCGGACCCAAGGCTTAAGAGGGCTGGAGTATCAGGCTTTAACAAGCCAAAGCGTACCCCTAATCATCCAACCAAAAGCCACGTAGTAGTAGCCAAATCAGGCGA
>Ga0315907_10005943_pt1 | contig 13091 bp, 11 predicted proteins | sample LakEriMetagenome_3_FD_203525 | JGI IMG/M metagenome (GOLD analysis project Ga0315907, IMG submission 203525) | Freshwater fungal communities from buoy surface, Lake Erie, Ohio, United States - Buoy 12 MA123 | ecosystem: Environmental > Aquatic > Freshwater > Lake > Lake biofilm | place: USA...
CCAAATACTAAATTCACCTCTTTACTGATCCTGCTTTTCAATTGTTGAACTAAATTGTCTAACTTAGAAGGGGGCATTAGAAGAGGCTCTCCACCATGTAATCCAAAAGTAAATTCTTTTAGCTGAAATTCATCTATATGTTCTTGTACTCTGCGGCTCAGCATGTCAGCAGTTGAGATTGACATGAATTTAGACGCTTCTTTCCAAGTATCATCACCCATATTATATTCATAACAATATGAGCAATTAAAGTTACATCGTGAAGCTATTTTTACAACAAGCTCTAAAATTGGGAATTTTTTCATTTAATAAAATTTTATTTCTTCATAACCAACTTTATTATAGAAAGAAATTTCACCTGTGCTTGAATTAATATAAATACTTTTTTTTGAATGACTATCTCGCATTTCAGCTATTCTTAGAAGTCCGAGTTTCAAAAGGTCGGTTTTCATATTCTTGGAATATTCGATAGCTGATTTACAGATCAATGAACAGGGAAAAAGCTCTCCAATCGGACTGATGCCGCCCCAGCTTATTGGAAATCTATTTGTATCATGAATAGCTTTTGAATGAGTTTTAAAATCATTTAAATAATATAACGCCCACTGTTCTTTTTGACTGTTGATATTATGTATGTTCTTGGTACAACAAGAAGGGTATCCTAACAAATGACCAGCTTTCTCAATGTCGCCATACAATTCTGCACTTTCAAATTCTTTCAAATAGTCAATAGATCTAGAAATTGAATACATTTTAACTTCTGAATAACTTTGAGACGTAATTTCCTCTTTGGTATTTTGGAGTTCGCCAAAAAAGTTACCATGATCAACGCAATATAGTGTTGAAGTTGAAACATGGAACCCTTCCTGATTGAATAAATCATCCTTGAATGGAATATCCGGATTGTCGTTGACAATCCGGATAATATTTTTTCTCCCAGCTAAAAAAGATATGAACTCCGGAATGATTGCAAGCTGTACTCTGTGATCAACAAATAAGTGATCAATCAATTTACTGTACAATAGTAAACTATATATCCTTTTTCTTACTAACTTTTTCTCTCATTGCGCTACTGTGAGAACTATGCGAGCTTCCGCTTCTATGACCAGTAGTTGAAGAAGAGTGACCAGAAATAATTTCAGAAATTTCACTATCAACCACTTCAGAAGCTATGCGTTTAAGGATTTCAGACTCTGAACTCAATAAGTCTTGAGCATTGATTTTTCTTTGGTTTGACATAACGGTTAATTTTAATAATACTAATATATGAATAAAGGTAGTTTTTGAAAAAAATAATTCATTTCTAAAACTCTGTTTTTAAAAATATCATTCCAATAGTTCAAACTTTTAGGATTCGTTGATAGTTTCAATCTTATATAACTTATTCTTTTTGAGGCAGTTATAAATTTGTAAGCGGATGTTCTGCCTAGTTCGCCCATATAGTCCATCTTTTGATGGGTTAACCAAACCGTATCATTTTCAAATTTTACTTCTATTCGAGTTTAATTATGCCTTACGATTTTGGAAAAAACGGAAGATTTAAAATTTGAAAAAGAACTTCAAATATATAATCCGAATTTGATCAAATTAGAGTTATAAATAACTAAATCGCGTGACGGGTAAAGTAATTCGTTAATTTTTGAATTGCAGCTGTTCCTAGGACAAGTTATTAAGTAAAGCTAATTCTTTCCTTCCAAAGGTTATTTAAATTGAGTACTACAAGGAAGGAAATATTGAACAAGAAATAGTAGTAATTCGGTCTTATGAATTTGATACAACTTTTGAAGAAGGTTTAAGTGAGTCATGTCATTTTTGCGGTCCGGATTATGTGATTGCTACTTTCATTCTTGAGAATAACAAGTTGAAAGGAACGACTTTATTCTTAATTGGCAACCAGGAAGCGATGGAAATGGGAGAATAGCAGCAAATAAAAATATCATTAGGTTTGCATAAGAGTAAATTATACTTAATAATTTTCTCATAAATATTAAATAGAGGAGAATGTAAGCCATGGAAAACACTATGATATTAAAAGACTAAAAGAAGTGAAAAGAGTAAATATATTTCTTCTGCAACGAACAAAATCATATCCTACATATTAGTTTTTAATTACGATCGCGCAGAACCTTCTCTAGACCTGGGTTTCAGCGGAGTATAAGTAAAAGCAGCGGCTACAAAAGCTGGTGTTCCCCATACGAATCCTATATAACAAGCCAAAAGGGCTAGTTCGAACTCCGAGAATGAACAGCTTATTTGAACCAATCGCAATATTATAAAGCGATTCGTCAAAAAATAAAAAAGCCGATCCATTAAAGAATCGGCTTCGGTCTAATAAAGTGCCCAGGACTGGATTCGAACCAGCACACCCTTGCGAGCGCTGCGACCTGAACACAGTGCGTCTACCAATTTCGCCACCTGGGCATCAGAAACCTTGTTCAGGGTGTGCAAATATAAGCGCAATTTCCATTTCCTTCCCGTATTTTTAATCCAAAGTTTCTCGCATGGCTGCTCCTATAAAAACTGGAATCGTAAGCTTTGGTATATCTTCCAAAACGTTTCATGCACCTTTCTTAAGCACTGTACCTGGATATACATTCTCTGCAGTGGTTGAACGATCTACCAATGAAGCTGAAAAAATTTACCCTGCGGTAAAAACCTACCGATCTATAGAAGAATTACTGAAAGATGACGAACTGGAACTCATTATCATAACCTCTCCAAATGAAACACATTTTCCTTTCGCAGAAATGGCACTACGGGCAGGTAAACATGTTGTGGTGGAAAAACCATTCACGAATACGTCTGAAGAGGCAATGGAATTAGTTGATCTAGCCAAAAAAACGGGTAAGATCTGCTCAGTTTATCAAAATCGTAGATACGTTGCTGATTTTCTTACCATGAAACAGATCTATCAACAAGGTCTGCTTGGTGAACTTCATGAATTTGAAGCACATTATGATCGCTATCGACCAGATCCACGCACCTACGGACTATGGCGAGAAAAACCACTTCCCGGTTCTGGTGTTTTCTATGACCTAGGCCCTCACCTGGTAGATCAGGCACTGCAATTATTTGGACATCCGCAATATATTATCGCTGATATCCGAAAACAAAAACCTTATTCTGTAGTGGATGATTATTTTGACATCCGATTAGACTATGGATTCCTTAAAGTACTCCTGAAATCGGGAATGCTCGTTCGGGAAATGGGACCTCGTTATATGATGCATGGTACTAAAGGTTCATTCATTAAATACGGAGAAGATACACAAGAAGAAAGATTAAAAGCTGGAGAAATACCTAATTCGTCTGATTGGGGTAAAGAACCGGAAGAACAATTTGGATTAATCCATACCGAGATCGACGGTAAGATCATTCGCGAAACCTACCCATCGCTTCAAGGTGGTTTCAATAAATATTATGAGAACTTATACAAGACTATCCGGGAAGGACAACCATTGACGGAAAAACCTGAACATGGATATAACGTAATTCGTATCATCGAATTGGCCTTCGAAAGCAGCGAAAAACATTGTCGGATAAAAGTAGAAGGACTAATTAACAGCTGATCAATTTGCCTTATATAATACTTTGCCCCCCACTAAGGTTAGTACAACCTTGGTGGATTGGATCGCTTCATCAGTACAATTTATAAGATCATTTGACAATAAAATCAGATCTGCAAATTTACCTACCGCTATCGACCCCTTCTGTCCTTCCTCAAACTGTGCTTTAGCATTGGCAAGCGTATAAGAATATATTGCCTCTGCCCTACTCATTTTCTGTTCAGGAAAAAAAGTTGTGCCATCAGAAAGTTTCCGGGTCACAGAAGCATAGATATTGGCAAATGGATCAATATCTTCTACAGGCACATCAGTTCCATTATTGACCAACACTCCTGCATTCATAAATGCACGCCACATATATGCTCCTGATGCTGCACGCGCTTCCCCCAATCGTTTGATCACATATGGAGCATCTGAAGTACAATGTATTCCCTGCATTGATGCTATGATGTTCCATTCTTTAAACCGTGGAATCTCTGTGGGATCAACATGTTGTGCATGCTCCACTCTCCAACGGTGGTCTTTGCCTTTATTGCGCTTGATCTGCTCACTGAAAATATGGATTGTTTCTCTATTTGCCCGATCGCCTATAGCATGCACACATAGTTGTAAATTTTTTTCCCATGCAAATGCAGCAATCTTTTTTAATTCTGTAATATCAAACGTATTTTGCCCATAAAATTCTTTACGATCTGAATAAGGCTCTAATAACCAAGCTCCATAAGATCCTAATGCACCATCCAATGATACCTTTATAGATTTGACCGTAAGATGCGCGTTCCCTGCATCCTGGATAGGCAATATAGAGGCATTTTTCTGAAGATTGGTGATTCCTTCTCGTACCATCACCCAGTGACGAATATTGAGTTTCCCTATTTCAGCTAATTCTTTCATCCAGGCTACCTGATCAAATGATGATCCTGCATCTACAAAACTGGTAACACCATGGCGTAAACATTCCTGCTCAGCCAGGTAAATACTTTTGACCCAATCTGCTTTGCGCTCCGCTAGAGGACGCTGACGAATCCATTCTGCATATACCTTGCCAACCAAACCCTGTGCAGTTTCCTCCAATACACCAACGATCTTTCCATTTTTATCTTTTACAATATCTCCACCAATTGGATTTGGGGTTGATGCCTTGATTCCAGCGAGTTGTAAGCCGATATTATTTACATAGCTGCTGTGACCACTGGCATGTGTCAATAAAACCGGATTATTGGGTGATACAGCATCAAGCGTTTCATGATAGGGATATCCTAAATAGTTAGCAACCGGTGAGCGATCCCATTTTTCCTGATGCCATCCTCTACCAATGATCCATTCGCCGGGCTTAGCCTTTTTTACTGCGTCTGCCACCATAGATACGATCTCTTCCCAATTCTTGGCCTTCATCAGATTTAGGTTCACTAGAGATGCTCCCATACCATGAATATGTCCATGCCCTTCTATAAAACCAGGCATCAAGAATTGCCCCTTCGCATCAATCTGTTCAGTAGTATTACCTACAAATTGCCCTACTTCTGAATTCGATCCAACAAATAAGATCTTACCATCTTTTATAGCAACAGCTTCAGCTTTTGGCTGATCAATATGTACGGTATAAACATTGGCATGATGTATAACCAGATCGGCATATTGTGCAAACAGCTGCCCTGAAAGCAAAGCAGCTGTTACCCATAAAAGATATTTACGCATATTAGATATAGCTATTAATAATGTTTTCTAACCACTCTTGTTTTCCGGATATTTGCTTAGGCTCTCCATTTTGGATAGCAAATTCACGAAGATCTTCCAGTTTCAATTTACCGTCTTCAAATTCCCTACCCTTTCCAGAATCAAATGATGCATAGCGATTTTTGCGGAAGGATTTATATGGTGATTGGAGTAACACTTGTTCCGCAATAACAGCAGCACGAGCAAATGCGTCCATTGAGCCAATATGCGCTAAGAAGATGTCTTCCAGATCTGTCGAATTACGACGAACCTTTGCATCAAAATTCACGCCTCCACCTGCAAAACCTCCGGCTTCTAACACTATTAACATGGATTCGGTAAGTTCATTCAGATCCATAGCAAACTGATCAGTATCCCAACCATTCTGAGCATCACCACGATTCGCATCTATTGAGCCTAGCATTCCGGCATCTGCTGCACACTGCAATTCATGCTGAAAGGTATGTCCAGCTAATGTTGCATGATTCACTTCTACGTTCAATTTGAAATCATTATCTAATCCGTGGTGACGTAAAAATCCAATAACCGTTTCTGCATCAAAATCATATTGATGCTTCGTTGGTTCACAAGGTTTAGGCTCAATAAAAAAGACACCCTTGAACCCATTCTTTCGGGCATAGTCTTTCGCCATGTGTAAGAAACGAGCCAGATGTTCTTTTTCTCGCTTCATATCCGTATTCAATAAAGAAAGATATCCTTCTCTTCCACCCCAGAACACATAATTTTCACCACCTAATTTTATGGTAGCATCCAAAGCATTTTTCACCTGCGTGCCGGCATAGGCTACAGCAGAGAAATCAGGATTGGTAGATGCGCCATTCATATAACGTGGGTTACTAAATACATTGGCTGTACCCCAAAGCAATTTAACCTTACTTGCAGCCATTTTATCCTTTGCATAATCGGTTATTTTATGAATTCGGGATTCATATTCGGAAAGGGAGTTTCCTTCCTCCACGAGATCCACATCATGAAAACAATAATACTCTACCCCAAGCTTAGTATAGAATTCAAATGCAGCATCCATCTTATCTAAGGCACGCTGCACTGGATCAGAAGCACGATCCCATTCAAATTGCTTAGTACCTGGTCCAAAAGGATCTGCACCAGTATTACAGAAAGTATGCCAATAACAAACAGCAAACTTGAAAAATTCTTTCATGGTACTTCCGGCAATCGGACGATTTGGATCGTACCATTTAAATGCAAGCGGATTATCAGAATCGCGACCTTCGAATTTTACTTGTCCAATTCCTTTGAAATACTCCTGATTCCCTAATGTGATCATGTTTTGGTAGTTTAAAAATAGGGTTAAAAGATACTAAAGATTTGCCTTCCATTCTTCATAAGCTAAGGAAAACGTTTTCTGTTGATCAGCATCAGGTTCAATCATCTTTAGTTTCTTCATACCTCCAAAACACTCTGAACGATTTTTATAAATCCCCGCTCCTAAAGCCGCACCTCTTGCAGCACCCACTGCTCCATCTGTATTATACAATTCAACTGTGCAATCCATAGTGTTGGCAAATGTATTGGCAAACACATCACTTAAAAACATATTGGCCTGACCAGCTCTAACTGTTTGAAATGTCAATCCCATTTCCTGCATCACGTCCATACCATATTTCATAGCGAATACGATTCCTTCCTGTGCAGCACGAATCACATGTGCAGCACCATGCCGGTTAAATGATAATCCTTTCAGTGCTCCACCAGGTTCTTTATTTTGTAATATGCGCTCTGCACCATTTCCAAATGGATAGAACTTAACCCCATCAGCACCTATAGAAACTTGTGAAGCTAAAGCATTCATATCCGAATACTCTAAAGAAGAAAAGAATTGTTTACGCAGCCAGCTGTTTAAAATCCCAGTGCCGTTTATACAAAGCAAAACCCCTAAGCGATTGAGCGTATCTGTATGGTTGACATGTGCAAAACTATTAACTCTTGAAAATAGGTCGTAACTAACCTTTTCGGTTATGCCATATATCACTCCAGATGTACCTGCAGTGGCAGCCACTTCGCCCGGTTCCAAAACATTGAGTGACCAGGCATTATTGGGCTGATCACCTGCTCGGTAACTGATAGGTATCCCAGGTTTGACCCCCAATAAATGGGCAGCCATAGCGGATACCAGAGATTGCTCACCAAATGTTGGCACTATTTCTGCGATAAGGGATGGATCGATTTCATAATGATTTAGCAAGTCATGAGCAATTTGATGTTGCTTAAAATCCCATAATATTCCTTCCGATAAACCTGAAACAGTAGTATTAATGACACCGCTAAGTTTAGCTGCGATGTAATCACCAGGTAATATAATTTTATAAATGTTTGAATAGAGTTCAGGCTCATTCTCCTTAACCCACTTCAATTTTGAAGCGGTAAAATTCCCTGGTGAATTGAGGTAACGAGAAAGTACAAAAGAATCCCCTAATGCCGCTCTTGCCTGTTCGCCAATGCTGACAGCTCTTGAATCACACCAGATGATGGAAGGCCTTAGTGGCTTCAACGTTTTATCTACGCAAACCAGTCCATGCATCTGATAAGAAATGCCTATTGCCGCAACATCTTCGCTATTCCAACTGACCTTCTTTTTCAAAAGCTGAACGGCATGTTGTAATTCTTGCCACCAAGTTTCCGGATCCTGCTCTGCAAATCCAGGCATCGGAGCGTGGATCGTCATTTCATTGGCTGGAGAAAATGCAGTAGCTACGGATGAACCTGTATCAATATCAAGCAATGCCGCCTTTACGGAAGAAGAGCCTATATCGAATCCTAAAACATAGCGTCCCATAAAGTAAATCCTTGTTTTCACAAGTATAGGATTATACAGGCAATAAATGAAATATACAAAGGATCAAAATCTGATTATACCATAATTTCTCTGGCTCCATCACCAGTTACCACTTCATGAAATTCTAAGTTCAATCCTGTATTTTCTGCATACACTGGAGTAATTTTTTCAATAATGGGTTTAATGGCATCTTTATGTATGATATTAATTGTACAGCCTCCAAATCCGCCGCCCATCATTCGAGCGCCCAACACATGTGTCTCATTTTTAACAAGTTTAATTAATAGATCAAGTTCTCTGCAACTGACCTCATAATCGTATTGCAGTCCATTATGCGATTCATACAAAAGTTGTCCGGCCCGATCCAGTGATCCTATTTTCAATAATTCACAAATCGCATTAACTCGCTTATTCTCTTCCACTACATAATAACAACGTTTGAAAATCAAAGGATCTATTTCATGTTTATGTTTTTCGAGCATATCAGACGAAACATCACGCAATTGTTTCACATCAGTATAAAACTTTTGTAAAAATTGAACACCGTCTTCGCATTGTTGGCGGCGTATGTTGTATTCAGAAGATGCCAGTTCGTGTTTCACCCCAGTATCCAGCAAAACAATACGATAATCACCCAATTCCAACGGGAAATAATCATGTGTCAGGGACCGGCAGTCAATTTTCATGACATGTCCTTTTTTGCCATGTATGCTGGCATACATATCCATGATCCCACATTTCAGACCGATGTACTCATGCTCAGCTTGTTGTGCCAGTAAGGCAAGTGTTAATTTGTCGAAACCATACCCATTTATGGTATTTACAGCAGTAGCTATAACACTTTCAACAGCTGCTGAAGAAGACAAGCCAGCACCTATCGGAATATCAGCTACTAACACAAGATTGAATGCAGCAGGGGTTTTACCCGATCGATTGAATTGATCTAAAACACCAAGCAAATAATTCGGCCAGTTTTTATCTTGTCGGGAAAAATGAGAAAAATCAATCTCCACCTCATCGTTGAAATCAACTGAGATCCATCTGCCTTTTCCATTTTCAGCTGGACCAATAGCCAGATAAGCAGCCTTATCAATAGCAGCTGGCAAAACAAAACCCCCATTATAATCCGTGTGTTCTCCAATGATATTTACCCTTCCCGGTGCAGTAAAAATTCGGGGAGCTTTTCCAAACTCTTTAACGTAAATATCATGAACAGTCTTTGCTAACAACATGGCGGCAATTAATGTAATGGTAAGCTAAATTAAAAAACTTATACCACCATAAGGCTACACCCTCTTATATCACTATTATCCACTCTGCCTAGTACTTCGAAACTTCCATCTTTATATAATTTTCCGGCATCATCTGTAGCTATGAAGGAACAAGACCAAATATTTGCCAGATCGATAACATTGATGATGCCGCTAATTGGAGTCTCTGAGGGAACAGAAACTTGGAATGGATCTTCGTCTTCCCTGATCAAAATGCGCATAGTAGATGAAGGATAAAATACTCCATTACCTAACGAGTAACCTTGAGAAAGCAATTCAGTCATACCGTATTCTGAATGAATGGCAGGCACACCAAGTTTTTCCTGTAAAAAATTATGTACTTCGGCTCGGGTCCATTCTGCTCTCCTGCCCTTCATTCCGCCCGTTTCCATAATAATGGTATGTTGCAGATTCATGGAAAAAAGCTCAGCAAAATCTAGTAACCCAAAAGTTACCCCCATCAATAATGTTTTTTGGCCAGATGCTTCCAGCTGCATTAACACCTCATATAATCTATCGTGCTCATATAAATAAAAGCCACTTTGCGAATGGCCACTTAATCGCACCAGTTCATCTACCATATATACCAGTGAAGAGTGCTGTCGTTCCAAATAGGAAGGTAATAACCCAATAATACAAAGCTCTTCAGGCCTGCCATAGCATTGCTGAAATGCTGTTAAAAAACTTTTACGATAAAGGGCTGCATCACGCACAAAATGCCGGCTGGTTTGCATGCCGGTTGTGCCACTACTTTCAAATAGCAAGTCAGGAACAAATTCATCTGTAACCACGGTATGTGATTTGAAGAATCGAATTGGCAGAAAAGGGATATCCGTTAATTGATGAATACCTGAAGGATCAATTCCTAAAAGTTGTAGATATTCTTTATACACTGCATTGTGCCTCGCCTGAAAGTTAAAAACAGCCAACGCTTTTTCTTCGAAAGTGAAAATGTTAAAATCAAAGAGATCTTCGATGAATTTTATATGGTTCGTTTCAATATTCAACGGGATGGTTTACATTTGATTGGTTAAGATATGCTGATGAAAAGACAAATATGGACCCTTCTGAGCATAATGTTCATAATTTCCTGTGGCAAAGATACTTTTCAAAGTAAACCGCAGCTAACCTTGAAGTCGGTAAGTTCTACCACCATCCCCGTGGGTAAAGATCTTCAAATACGCATGCGGCTCACAGATAAGGAGGGTGATTTCGTGGATACGATTTGGGTAAGCAAGGTAACTACACGATGTGCTTTATCTAATTTCAAAGATTCATTGCTGTACAGAATACCAAACGATGCCCCCAAAACAAAGAATTTTGATGGTGAGGTATATATTTCATTCTCCTATCCGGTAGAACTTCAACCACGCTGTATTCGCCCAGACACAGCGGTTTTCAGTTTTTGGATGAAAGACGCTGCGGGTAATCGAAGTGATACCGTTAAAACACAGCCCATCATCATTCTGCGTCAATAATAGCTTTCCATTCCATTTACATGCCGTTTAATTTGGTTACCTTTGAGGCCGACTTAAATGCTATCTACTATGGCCAGACAAACAAAAGCAAAAGAGGTTAAGAAAGGTAAAAAAACAGCAAGCAAATCAATCATTACGGATTCATCACATGCTTTCCTAAAAGCCTATATCAATAATCCATCACCTACTGGATTTGAATATCCAGGCCAAAAATTATGGCTGGATTATCTCAAACCTTTCGTCGATACTTTTTTTACAGATCCATATGGATCCGCTGTTGGGGTTATCAATCCAAATGCACCATTCAAAGTGGTTATAGAAGCCCATGCAGATGAGATAAGTTGGTTTGTGAATTACATCACACCGGAAGGTTTGATACACGTAAAGCGTAACGGAGGTGTGGATCACCAGATCGCACCAGGTATGCGCGTACTGATACATGGTAAAAAAGGGCCCATTAAAGCAGTATTTGGTTGGCCAGCGATTCATACCAGGATTGGTAATGATAAAGAACCTCAGCCCAAAGTAGAGAACCTGACTCTAGATTGTGGTGGCCGTTCGCGAAAAGAAGTTGAAGAATTGGGTATTGTGATCGGCTCTGTGGCTACATATGAGGAAGGATTCGATGAACTGGCTTATGGCTATATGATCGGTCGCGCCATGGATAACCGCATCGGTGGGTTCATGATCGCTGAAGTGGCCAGACTCTTACATGAAAACAAAAAGAAACTTCCCTTTGCCTTATATGTGGTAAATGCTGTTCAAGAAGAGATCGGTTTACGTGGTGCTGAAATGATGGCTAGAAGAATTAAGCCAGATATAGCGATCATCACAGACGTTACTCATGATACCTCCACACCTATGATCAATAAAGCTATTGAAGGTGACATCGCTTGCGGCAAAGGACCTTCACTTGCTTTTGGCCCTGCCGTACATAACAAATTGCTGGCTATTGTACAGGATGTGGCAGAAAAAAATAAGATTCCCGTACAAATGAGAACCGTTAGCAGAAGTACAGGAACAGATACCGATTCTTTTGCCTATGCCAATGATGGGTGTCCATCCGTATTGATCTCCATTCCACTACGATATATGCATACCACAGTTGAAATGCTACATCGAAATGATATTGAAAATACCATTAAGTTGATGTATGAAACATTGCTTACGTTGACGCCAAAAACCAATCTGAGTTATTTCCACTAATCATGAAAAGACGGTGTTAACCCGGCTTTTTTTAAAAAGAAAGATTGAGCCCAAATTGATTGAATCCTGTGTTGGACTGATAATGACTTCGTGCATATCGTATTTGCATTTTTTTCAAGTACACGCCTAAGCCAAATGAAATTCCTGTTATACCATTGGTTTGATTAAGCTGACCTAGTTCAGCTCTGCGCAATATGTTATACCCAATAGAACATTCAATCTTTTCACTTGGAAAGATTTGTGCAGCAAAAACAAAATGCCTGAACAAATTATTGAACCATGTATCTAGATTTCGATTCAGACCTTCATTAGCGTTGAATACTGTATCGTTATGAATTAAATCAAACTGATGGATTCGCTGAGCCGTAAAAGAAAATTGAAACGGGCTACTCATCACTCTTCTGGTAATCCCTAGCTGAAGATCAAAAGGTAGATCTTCACCGGTTGATCCATAAGTTTTTAATTGCGTTCCCATATTTCTTGCCAAGAACCCCATTTGCCAACCTTTGGTACTATCATAATAGTTTAGTCCCATGTCCAAAGCCAAGGCATTGGATCGATAAATTCCATAGGACGACTGTATGTATTTCAATGTTGTTCCAAAATGCCATTTATCTATGAACTCGCGACTGGCTGAAAGGTGAACGGCAAAATCAAAAGGTCGGAAACTACCTTGAATATTTCCCGCAACATCCGTTTGCGTGGTTTCCCCATAATGCATATAATGAACTCCCAGGCCAAAAGTTGTACTGAACTTCTCATCATGCCAAGCACCCTGTACATGACCATTCTGAATACCGGCATAAAAAGAAGTAAAATTCGTTGCCAGCTGTTTATGCATGGTTTCTCTTAGTAAAGCAGGGTTATTCCAGCTTGTAGAGACATCCTGACTGATCAAGGAAATATTGGTACCTCCAACAGCAGATAATTGAGGGCCAGGTGAAAGTTTTAGAAAATTATATATAGCAGAACCGCCTAAGGTTTGAGCATTAAGCAGATGGGTTATTAAGATCAACGAGCAGCTAAAAATCGATTT
>Ga0315907_10005946_pt1 | contig 13087 bp, 1 predicted proteins | sample LakEriMetagenome_3_FD_203525 | JGI IMG/M metagenome (GOLD analysis project Ga0315907, IMG submission 203525) | Freshwater fungal communities from buoy surface, Lake Erie, Ohio, United States - Buoy 12 MA123 | ecosystem: Environmental > Aquatic > Freshwater > Lake > Lake biofilm | place: USA...
TTAACTGAATAAATTGAGACAGTGTTCAAATCACTTTATTACTACCCTACTTGAATTCTCTCAACTTGAAGTCTTTACTTATTCACTTCACCTCTTCACACCATGTCCTCTCATCCTAACAGTAATTCAGTCACAATGGAAGAGGAGGCAGTGAACTCATCTACTGCTAGCTCTTCTACTACCTCTGTCCTTTCAAATAATCCTATTCAATCCATGCCTTCACAACCCTTACTTCATGTCATTTCTAATAACACTCCTGCAGTACCGAATGATCTAAATAACGCTAATCCAGCAGTACAGCAATCTTCCATTTCTCCACCTCAATTATCATCACAATTACAGTCACAATCACAACCACCTACACAAGCACAAGTTTCACAATTACCTCTTACGTTAATGCCCTTTCAACCTATCAGTAATAATCAACCTATGTTCGCTACTAATCTCAGTAGTACTCCCTCACATATCACATCCAGCAGTAGTAGTCATTTAAATACTAATGATCACCCTATGACTACTCATACCCTAACAGTACCAGCTCATCTCATCCCTACCGCTGCTAACATTTTATCCACTACCAGTTCTAGTGATAGTTCACCCAGCCCTAGAGTCACGGTTCAATCATCTCCACCTCAATCTTTACCAATTAGTCGTGCTGTCGTCTCTGTTCTCCCAAGTAGCACTGCTCGTGCCCTTAATAACATGCCTGTCACACAGACTGCAACTGCAAGTCAAGCGGCAGAAGTGACTGCTAATACTAATAGTAGTAGTCAAGCAAGTGGCAGACCACCAGAAGTTCCCACCAATGTTGTAGGTCTGACTAGAGCCTACAAGAGAAAAATAAATGAATCAGAAGCTGCTCGCACAAATAGATTATACTTAGATGGTTCTAATTTTTTCGCTCTGTATGGTTTAGATCCCCTCTTCACTACTATTAGATTTGTTCCTGAAAAGGCCAAGTATGTAGTTGAAGCTGATCAGATTATAGTCGGTCGTGAAGCTATTATTAATGCTGAAAATTTCCTAAATTACATGAATGAGCATTTAATGAATGGTTGGAAACTCAAAGCAAATGAAAAAGTTCGTAATCACCATTATACTACTCAGTTGTATACTAAGATAATGGACATGTTTTATGAACGTGAAAGTATGGAAGAAAGTTACTTTCCTCGTAATCAAGTAAGTGTATTACCATTCTATCTAGGGTACTCAGGTACTGAATGGCATGTGTATGATTTTAAACACATGGTATTTGATCAAGAAGTTACCACTGGTTTAATCACTATGGAAGAAGTGACTCGTTATCTCAGTTCAGTATATGGTGCTTTTATTATTCGTACTAATACTACGATTCGTCCGGTTACTCTATCTACTGATACTTTTAATGGTAAATATCTTCCACCTTGGACATCTGACACCTTGTCTGGTCAGATTGTTGAAAGATTTGAAGAATATCTTACTCGCAATCGTGATCTTGTTTCCGCTGCCACGGACTCCTCTAGTACTACCAATACCAGTCCTCCCGACTTGAGAAGTAATACTGGTAGAGTAGAAATAGAAGATTTGTCAGAAGAACAGGAACTCCCTACTCCCAGAGTAGCACCTACTCGATCTGCCATCGCTCAACCTTCATCTAGAACTTCTAATCTTGGTGTTGCGTTAGTGTCTAGAGTACCTACTGTGTCAAAAAGAACCTACCAACCCAATCAAGCTGAAGTTAAGCAAGCAGAAGATGTGGATGCGTATGGTGCTATGACCACTACTCTTATTGAGAGATTTAGAAACATGCGTGTCATTCCTATGTTTAGAGCAGGAAAACCTGATCAAATCAATGTGTATGTTTTGTTGCTGCTTCTTTTCAACACTTTTGTGGAAGAGCACAATATCAATCTTGCCAACCTGCGTACTTTTGAAGATCAAGAAGTACATGCCATTGAACCTTTTCTAGATAGAATAGCACAAGAGGAACCCTTATGTGGTTCCGACTCATTCCCTAGTGTCTCCAATTGGTTTAGCACTGATCATAAGAGAGAGTTAGTGAAAACTCTTGTGATTAAAATGTTATTTGCAAAAGTACATCCAACTCGAGTATTAGATCCTAGAAAAGTGTTCCCAGCAGCTGAATTTAAGTTCCTATCTGAACACCATGATTTTAGTGATGAACCCTATAATACTGTTAAACGGTTAAAGGACGTGTTCATGTGGATTAGAGTCAGAGACGGAGCCGCAAAGGACGCTAATTATTCAAGTGACATGACTCGTAGATGGAATAATAACATGAATCTACCAGTACATCTGGTGCAATATGATGGCATGCCATTGGATTCAGATGAAGTACTTGGTCTATGGGAAACTACTTTAGTAGCTATAATGATTCACCAGGTTTACAAGATTACAGTCCAACAAATGGAACTGAAAAAATTAGTTGATGAAGTGAACAATGATCATCTATCGTTCAAACGTATTAAAAGGTTTGCGCATAATGTGGGATCAGCAAAGGATATAATGTCTCAAGTGTTTCAACTTGGCAAGTATTCTAATTTACCTACTGAGGAGGAAACTGAGGTACTTGAAAAGGGTACTGATACGGTAGCCTTAAAAGTACACGACGTACTGTATAACTACACGCGTTCTGGTCTTACTGGTTTGGCTTTAAAAGCTCTAAATAAGAATCGATCTAAGGTAATCACGGATACTGTAGCATCGTGGGGTAATCTTAAGAAATGGCTGACTACTTTCAGACAGTTGTTTCCAAATAAGATTTTAGTATCTCCGGTAGAGGCCTTTTTGGTAGATTGGGATATTAATACTCACATCCCTCGTAGAGTTCATGAGTTGTTAACCTTTAACACCATCCAAGCAACTTGGAGAGAAGTACTTCAGAATGAGATCATGCAGAAAATAATACCTTTTGAAACAATAATTGACTTTCAATATTATCAAATGCAAGGTAATGATACCGTGGAAGAGAATTCTATCATCTTTAATGAGTCATTACTCAAGAGATGGAACAGTGCAGTTACTGGTTTTAGTATGTTGGTGAATAGTTTAGGGTTTTCCAAGTTCAATCACTTTACTTTTGATGAGTTTATTCGAGAGCTACTTAAGTTAGTGAGAAATGGTCAATCAGTGTCGTGTAAAGATATGAGAATTCACGGAGTAGATAGCAAGACTTTATCTGCTGGCCCAGCATATGCTAGTAGAGATGAGGAAGACGGCATCCCTGAACCTATGTCCAGTGCTGCAGTTAGTACAACCAACACTAGCCCTGTCTCTGTTCCACGTACCACAACTCTAACCTCCTCAGACCGTAACAGGGAAGACTTACATGCTGAATCTCAGTTTAGTTCTGGAGAAGAAGATGAGATGATTTTGCCTAGTACCTCTCACTCGCAAACCAGTACAAGTACTAGTAGCTCTGGTCATTCGACTTCGTCTGGCAGAGGAACCAACTATAGACCTACTGCTGGAACTACAATGAGAGCCGCAATTAACACAGCTGGTATGGCCGGTGCTACATATAACCCTACTACTGGTGTTGTTGGCCCTAATCGTGTTGTACAAAACATGATGGAGAACACACATACTGTAGGCAATGCAACTGCATTAGATAGAGCTATTATGTCTCAGGAAGGATTCAATGATCCCATGATGTCATCAGTAATCGAATTAGCTGCGCTAAATGCAGTCCCTGAACAACTAGCTGGTTATGTGGTTATGGAGTCTGTTGCAGAAATTACAAAAGTTGCACCTGAACAATGGGTCCAACAAGTTTCTTCTGCTACTCTTCATGAACATATCACTGTGGCATTAATGAAGATGAATAATTATAACATGGACAGAAGCGCTGATACTTATTATGGTGGGGAAGGTAGTATCTTAGAAAGTAACCCTGCTCGGGCGAATGAACTTGTTATTTACAATTATCATGGTACCGCACAACCTGAACAACTCACTAGAGATCGTGCATTGATAGTATCAGAAAAACATAGAAAGAATATCCCTGCTGCCGTATTATATCTCCAACCTCACCACTCGGGAGTGCTTTTGCCATCTACTTCGGACAAGAATATGATGGTAAGTGGTAATGCCAATTTAGAACGTGGTAAACTCAGTCGACCTCTAGGGTCTTTACCTGATAATATCCTACCTGAAATGTTTCAACGTCTGCCAGTTTTCTTTTTTGCTAGCCCTGCTTGTACTGCTAATATTGGGACAGTAAGTCAAATTATGGCTGCTAATGCTAGAGTGAATACTGTAGTGAAAAATATGAGAAGAAGAAATATTAAGTATTTCTCTCAAGAGTCTCTTACTACTAAGACACTATCTGGTCAAGAACCTATTCCTCTACAAGCTGCTTGTATCAATTGGTTGATGGCGATAGAAAATGACATGGATTTCGTTGCACTAAATGATATGAATCGAGTACGTGTGTTCATGCGTTTCCTTACTGACGAAGGAAGAAACAATGATGGCTTTGGTGGACTCAGTGTGAATTCTGACTTGTTGATGCAAGATACGGTTTTAGAGGGACGTGATACTCGTGGTCGCAAGACAATCACTCTACTATTATCTAGCTATGCTAAAGTGCGTGCTACATTTATTTTGTTACATTGTTGGAGCACTACTAATGTCACAATGGAAGTCAGACCTATACTGACTCGTTACAAACAACGAGCTAATGAAGCATTGTTTGTGTACTTAAGTCGTGCCAAGCATATTCTAACCAATGGAGATGCAAATGTATTTAGTGCCATTGGCAAAAGATATATTCAGAATACTGTAGTGGAACGTATCTCGAACAGACAATATCTTAATCATGTTATTTCTTGTATTGCTAATGACAGAGATCGAGAACGTATGACTAGACTATTTGAGGCGGAACTAACGTCTAAAGGTCCTCATGCTATTCCTAACTTTTCTATGTTAGAACGGGCAGCTCGTCAAATGACTGAAGAAGATATTTCACATCAGTACATTCATGGCACCAAGGGCACCTCTACTTCGTCTCAATTGGAACAGTCGGTGGAAGGTCAAGATGAGGATGACTCAGATTTGACCGATGTGGCAAACGTCTCAACTCAACGTAGACGTCCGGGCCGTCCATCAAAGGCTTCCACTGGCGCTCACTCTCAAAGCAGCTCAAGCCCTGCTTCTCGCTCCTCTGGGGGAGGGAAGGGGAAACTTGACTCGCGTACTTACCATGAAATAAATCTTCTCACTGAAGATTCAGGATTGGAAGATGATGATGACGATAATGATGACATTGATGATCTGGAAGAAGATGCTGATTATGTAGAAAAAGCTAGAGAAAAACGTGCTCGTATCCGAAAGCATCAAGATATGGAGAACCAATTAAATGCACAAAGTCATTTGGTGGACTCCTATCCTGTGGTGAAGCGTACCCGTACTAATAAGAATACTAAATCTAACAAGAATCCATCTGCCACTCCACATCATAAATCTGCTGGTGTCGGAGGAGCAGGTGTACCTTTAGATTCTCATGAAAATAGTCACACGGCAACAAATGACAGTACTTATAATAAGAATAGCAACCCTTCAAATAGCTACTCAAATAATAATAATACTAATAGATCTCAATCCTCTACCTCTCAGGGAAATAACTCTAATCGTGGGTACAACAATAACCGAAATAGTAATAATCATAATAGCAATAGTAGTAATAATAATAATAACAATAATAATAATACTAAAGGTTCAGCATTTCCTCCTTGTTCTAAATGTGGTGGAACAAACCATTTATTAGAGAACTGTTTCTCCGAACATGGTGAAGCTGTTGTCCGTGCGAAATGGGCTAGAGAAGCAGCAGCTCGAAAGGGTCGCTCTGGTGATGGGTATACACGCGGTAGTGAGAATTCTAATGGTAACTCTGTTGGTCCTACTGTTAAAGCTCAGTTAGCGTCTTTGCAAGCTAGCATTCATGATCTGGCAACCAACGGTACTAGAACCATTCCTAATCCACAAGTACCTGGTGGCATGGGTGTTGCCATGACTCCACCGCCACCACCTATGCATTATCCACCTGTACCTTTTCCTCACCATTATCACCATGCTCCACCTGCTCGTTTCTCGGGACCTCCTTTACCTAACTACTCTCGAGTTAATAATTCTATGCCTGTCAATCGTCCACCAGGATATTCTACTACACCTACACCTGCACCTAACCCTAATGTACCTCATGCGTTTCCTGTCATTGCTACGTTGACCGAACAAGCCTTTACTACACCTATTAAGTATGTTGCCGGATTAATGACTGTACCACTTAGTATTGGAGTCTCAGGATCTGAAGCCATGGTAGATACTGGTGCTCAAGTTAATATGATATCCCATGCTTGTTACACCCGTATACTTAATCAAAATGATAACGTAAATGTTCAACTCATTAGTAGCAGACCTCCTGTGTCGATTCTCGGTTTGGGGAATCAACCAGTGGAAACTACGCAAGGTGTCCTGCTGAAACTCACTTTTAATGTAGTATCTTCCTCTTTATTAAATGGATCATCTGTATTAGTGACTGATTGGTTACCTTTTATAGTGTCTCCTCAATTGATGGAAAAAATTGGAGTAACCGAGATTATTCTGGGAATGACGTTTTTTGATAAAAATGTACACTCGCTTACTCGTAATCAAATTGTTTTATGTAATGGTGATAAGACACGAGGAGTAGAAAATGGTACTTTACTTTGTTCGCCACTCTCAACTCATGTAATCTCTATGAGTGCTGAAGTAGTGGTCCTCCAACCAACTCCTGTTATTACATCTCCTGCTGCTGCTGTACCTGCTCAAGTAGCTATGTTAACATCTGAAGAGGAAGAGAGTTTGCCACTAAGTGAAAACAAGACTACAGGGGTCAGAAATGAGGTAAAGATTATTCCGCAACCCATTGATACACCTTCCAGTGTTTCTGGAGACTTATTGGAAAATACATTACAGTTGACTGTTACTAATGTTACTACTTCCTCTACAAAACTTACTGCTACTACCAGCTCTTCATCCTCATTGATTGATTATACCCTTTTGCCTACACCTAATGTAAGTGGAACTAAGCCTGCAGCGGTTCCGGCGGTAACTGAGACTCCTAGTGGTTCAGTACCTACTAGAAACAATAAGAGATTAGCCACCTCACCTCTCGCTGAAAGCTCCATGGATACGTCAGAAACAGTTCAACCTGAATCAGATGGTGGTGATACTGGATTATCTAGACTTAAAAAGTGGAAGCAGAAATTCAAAGAGAGAAAGGCTCGACAAGCAGAGTTAGTAAGCTCACGTCATGAAGGCAAATATTTGCTCAATCAACAGGATCTTTGTAAGTCAGTCAAACATGCAACTCAAGAAGCAGTGGTGTTGACTTTGACAGAAATTAAAGATGGAGTTGAAATTCCTCCTAAAGAAGCTCATGTTACTAAAAAGCCTGTTAAGGGATATGACTTATTGTACAAGTGGGATCGTGACAAATGTGGTTGGCATGTTAACATGGGTAGCCATGTGATACTCCCTGCAGGAGCTATTATTCGTTTGAATCTAGAACCTACTGATTTTGTATGGCCTGACTCGCAAGTTAATGCAGTCAGTTGGAAAGCCAAGTTAAATTCAGATTATTGGTTTGGCAATCTTAAAAGAATATTTAGCCTCACCCCACTTCTCAAAGAATCGGATATGAAAGTGTCACTTACTGTCATCAATAATGCTAAAAAGACTCAGATGTTACATAAGAATGATACTATTGCTTTCATTGCCGTGCAATCCAATGTAGTTGAGGCGTCCGAGGAACTGGTCAATGCTCAACTTCGTTATGTCTCTGCTTATTTAAAGGCTATACCCTCTGGCGCTTTAGTAGCTTCGGGAGTGGTTAAGGAATTATACACTAAAGCAGTGGTTGCTTTTGGGGGTTTGCAATTAATGAATTATCCAGGAGATCCGGAAGAAGTGATTAATAATGGACAAGATAAGAAAGACGAAACGGAAGTTAATAATGTACCGAATTATGTTAGAACAAGTTCTACTCAAGTTCTTGAATCATTAAAACCATTTAATGTGACGTCTCCTTCTAAGGCAGACTCGATAGCTGCCAATGTCTCCACTTCTTCTTCCTCCACTTCGTCATCCTCAACCAGTACTTCTTCTTTTCCTCCTCCTGAGTCTATCTCGGAAGCTATGGATACTTCGGAAGTAAGAAAGAACAAGGAAAGAAGCAGTGCTAGTCAAGACAGTGTTCATTTTCGCAATGAAATTGAGAGAGAAGCTGCTAAAAAGAAGGTGCATGAGTTAATCAAGCAACATTCTGATCAAGAAGAACTGTCTAAAGCAGAGATGTTGACGATGATTGATGAGTTCGCTGATGTGTTTCTACCTCCTACTGAATTACGCACTACCAATATTTCTGACTGCTTTATCAGAGTGTTGGACTCTCAACCTCCTGTCCAACAACAGAAGCGTCGTATTCCTGATAAGCAAGAAGAGCAAATCATGCAAGAAGTGGATGAAATGGTCAATAAAGGCGTTATTGAAGCCTCTAGTTCACCTTGGGCAGCTAATATTGTAGTCGTAAACAAGAAAGATGGTACTAAACGCTATTGTGTTGACTATCGTGATTTAAATAAAGTGACTATTAAAGACTCTTTTCCTCTGCCTCGCATTGATGATCTTCTGGATAAGGTGGGCAAAACTAAGTCCAAGTATTTTACCACTTTAGATTTACGTAGTGGATACTGGCAAGTTAAGATGTCTGAAGAAAGCAAAGAAAAGACTGCTTTTTACACACCTAATGGTCTTCATCAGTTCAAAGTTATGCCTTTCGGTTTAGTCTCGGCTCCTTCTATTTTTCAACGTATTATGAATAAAGCGTTAGGTGATCTCATTGGCAAATGTTGTCTAGATTATATCGATGATATTATTGTGTTCAGTGCTACTTATCAAGAGCATATTCAAAATCTCAAAGAAGTGTTCCGTTGTCTACATAAAGCTGGTCTGGTTATTAAACTAGAGAAATGTCGCTTTTTTCAAAAACAGGTACAATATCTAGGACATGTCATTAGTGAGCATGGAGTAGCTCCTGATCCAGCTAAAGTAAAAGCGTTACAAGATTTCACTAGACCTACTTGTGTAAGAGCCTTACAATCGTTCTTGGGCTTGGCCAACTACTATCGCAAGTTCATTAATAAGTACTCTGAGATCTGTTCACCTCTGTTTGAACTCTTGAGGGGGAAGGGAGCTAAAGGAGCTAATAAGACAAAAGTATTTTCTCATCAGAGTTCAAACCCAGAGCTTTCTCCTCAGTCATGGAAATGGGGGCCTGACCAACAATGGGCATTTGAACGTATTAAAGTAGCTCTTTCTACTGCACCAGTGCTAGCTCACTTCTCACCGACTGATACTGCTGAGCATGAACAACTTTGTTTAGAGACAGATGCATCTGAAATAGCGGCAGGAGCTGTGTTATCTCAATTAAAAGAAGGAAAGTATCATCCTATTGCTTATTTTAGTAAGACCTTTAGTCCTACTGAGTCTAGATACAGTGCTACTGAACGTGAAGGGTATGGTGTTTATTTGGCTATTAAAGAATTTCGTCATTATCTGTACGGAAGACCATTCACTGTCATAGTGGATTGTAAAGCGTTACCCTCTATCTTTAGCAAAGGTACTGTTATGAATACTCGTCTGGCTAACTGGTCCCAACAAGTTACTGAATACAATTTTAGGATCATCTATCGTCCAGGTACTAAGAACTATGTTGCTGATGCACTGTCCAGACAGGAACAACTAGAACGGGTCTGTGCTACCAACACCAATGTAGAAGCTGCAGCAAGAAGCTACACCACTCCAACAGGAGCGCGTCCGAACCTTGATGGTACGGCTCAATTTGTCAGTTACATCTCAGTCCCTTTTGAAGGTAAAGAAGAACATTGGGAGATGCAGTATGGTGAAAAGGTCCCGGTTTCACTTGAAGGTTGGCAAGCTACTATGTTTTTTGGTTATGTGGCACGTCGTATGCAAGCTATACATGGATGGGAAATTGGTAAACCAGCCAAGGTCACCTATGATGCTGCGTGGGCGGTGTCCAATTCTACTTACAGTAATCGTCGTCGAGAACGATTGATGAATGAATTGGTAAAGCAAGATGGAGTTCCTACTTTAGCTGAAGCTACTCATGTGCTGCCAGATGAGCCTGGTGTAAGAGACCGTCATGGACGTTTCTTGTATAACAAGGAAGGCTCGGTGTTAGAACGTCTACCTGGACCACCAGTACATGAATATCCTGATCCTCTAGATGTGTCTACAGATATGTTAGACGAACTTGAGCAAATACCAGCAGTTTTAGATAGCGGTAATTATAATGGGGATTCTCTACCACCATCTGGATTAGTTGGGCCAAATGATCAGTTAACTAAGCTTTTCTGTGCCGAGACTAGACCTAACCCTACTCATTGGACTTTTCCTGTGGAAGCTACCTACAATGCCGGAACCACTATCTTGCACAACTTTATTAATGAACAAAGATTAGATCGTGAGTTAGAAGTCTATTATTCTTATCTAATCTCCACAGATGAAAAACATAGAGAAGAACTAATGACTCACTGTGGTTATAACCCACGTACTTTCAAATATGCTCGTTTCCTGAACACGGTGAAAGATCTCTATATCGAGCCTACTACTGGTATGATGATGCACGTGTCTCATAATGCTGCTGTGAATAGAGTTGGTGGTCTTAGTCAAATAGTCATCCCTCGTCATCTGTACGATCGCCTCTTGCAGTTATATCACAGTGGACTAGGTAATAGTCATGTGGGTGGTAAGCGTATGTATGCTACTTTACTTTTAAGATTCTGGTGGCCTACTATGTATCAGGATGTGACGAACTATGTCGCTGCTTGTCCTTTGTGTCGCGTGTCTAAACCACATAAACAAGGACAGGAAGAGAAAGTTCCTTATTTAATTCGCACAATGCCTACTCCTAGAGGCCCGGCAGATATAATTTCTTATGACTTTGTTACAAACATGCAACCTGGAGCTTCTACTTCTCAAGTCAAGACTCACGTCAGTGAATATGTTTCTGTGTTGGTTATCATTGATCATTATTCTCGTTGGACTGAAGCTATTCCTCTCAAGTCACGTACCTCTAAAGCAGTAGCTAAAGCACTTCTACAATGGTGTGTCAAGTTTGGTTTTCCAAGATCTAGATTATTGATCTCGGATAGGGAAAAAAGCTTTGCTTCTGAAGTACATCAAACCTTGTTGGAATTGATGGGTATTACTCCTCGCTTGACCTCAGCTTACCATCCTCAATCTAATGGTACTACTGAAAGAGTCAATGAAACTTTACTTAACATGTTACGTGCACATATATTAGAGGCGGTGGCAAAATATGGAGAGATTCAACCTTGGGAGACTTATCTTCCTGGAATTCTGTTAGCTTACCGTACTACAGTGCATACTGGTATGAAAGACACTCCTTCCTATTTATTCTTAGGTCGCGATATTAGATTACCTATTGATTTACTTATTGAAGATGCTTTACCTGGCATGGCCGAATTAACAAATGAAGCTTCTTATGCTCGCGAAATCGCACAGAATCTACGTGATAGTTTCCGTGTAGTAAGCGAAGCCCAATTAGCTAGAGCTAGAAACTATGAGAAGAAGTATCTCAAAGATAATCCTCTTCAACTACAACCTAAGGTCTATGAGATTGATGATTTAGTATTAGTACGCCCTGGAAGTCAAGTTATTGATCCTCGTCTATCTAAATATAGTCAATTAGCACAAGGTCCTTATCGTGTAGTTAAACGTTTCAATGAAAATGCTTCTTATGAATTACAGTTGGTGAGTGATCCAAATCCTGCCAATAATCGTAAGATTCATGTTAGTAGATTAATTCCTTATACTGCTAATCTGCAACAATACCTTCAATGGTTGAACAGCATGGAAGCTGCTCGACAACGTGTAGCGCTAACTAAACGTGATGCTACTTTAGTACCTGCTCCTCTGTCTAGAACAGAACAAGTGGAATTAGTTGGTCTAGCAGAAGCTCAAGCCGATTGGGATAAAGAGCCTGCTGATCGTAATAAAATGCCCCCTTTTGCTACTCCCAACATTCCATTAAACCGTGAAATTACTCCTTTGTGGGCAAAATACCATGAAGAGGCAGACTTTAAACTACAAACTCAAGTTAATCTACCCTCTGCTGAACAAGTTGTTCGCATGACAGATGAACAAATCCGAGCTATTCCTCCAGGAGTAGTTACTAGACAACAATTTAAACAATCTATTGACCCTAAACATGTACTTCCTAACTTGAGAGAATAAGACTATCATCCTCAACTGTACACCCTATCTCTCAAATGAATGTCTACTTTTCTTCAAGACCTATTTTTAACTTTCTTCGCCTTATTACTTCTGTCTCTTTCTCTACCTGCATTCTCCTGTCTTTCTATTCTGCATACCCTATACTCTTAAAAACTTTCTCCTTAAAAATACTACTACCTTAAAAACTTCTATCCTTGTTCTACCCCTACTTGTATTCTATCTATTTCTATCCTTTCTTATTTTCTACCCTGCTTGCATGTCAGTGAGCTGTATTAAACAGCCCTGCCAATATCAGTCATAATGTGTTGCATTTCTAGCTGAAAGCCTTTCTTAAGGTAAACAGTATTGCACTAGAGGTTAGGAGGTCAATGTGTTCATTTAACACTGACCCACTCTACATTATGCCGACAGACTCATTCTTGTGAATGATTAATCTTGTCGTATGTCTACCTATCTACCTATTTGCCTGCATCTGCATTTATATACCATGTACTCCGAGTGAGCCATGTGTTTCTCTTTTCGGAATTCACTAGTTGGATCTCCACTTACTATTTCTACCCTATTCTAGTTGCGAAAGTCCCGAGATCTACCCCCTCGTGAGACCATTTCACTATGCAACGCTGTATATTTCCATAGAGTTACCTTTCCTACCTCCTCTATGATATACAAAGTCGCCTCTAAGTGCGAGTGATTTCGATCTTTTTATCAATCACATTCTGTTCATCAGTCCCTCATCTAGTTATAGGAAATCTATTGGTTAATGACC
>Ga0315907_10005949_pt1 | contig 13084 bp, 14 predicted proteins | sample LakEriMetagenome_3_FD_203525 | JGI IMG/M metagenome (GOLD analysis project Ga0315907, IMG submission 203525) | Freshwater fungal communities from buoy surface, Lake Erie, Ohio, United States - Buoy 12 MA123 | ecosystem: Environmental > Aquatic > Freshwater > Lake > Lake biofilm | place: USA...
GAGAAACTCGCGCTTGCGTGTCCTCTTGGTCTTGCGTTCGAATCCGGTGCTATCCAAACTCATCTGTTTCATGACTTCAATGATGCACGACCCATGACAGTCTGTGGGTTTTGCAGAGTTTCCCTAAGCATCGGTGACGTCATACAGCCCAGCTCTGGCTTCTTTCATGTTGTCTGCAAAATAACGCAGCAGAAAACAGGTATACGCATTGACGTTTCCAAATCAGCTCAAAGTGCATCAGATGCACTGCTTCTTGCAGAACAATTCGGACACTACATTGGCTAACTTGGTGGCCAAGCCGGTCTTCCTGTGAAGGTCGGCTTGCCTTGTCTTTTAGACCTTTAGAGCAAAGATGATGGAACAACTCGTCAAGTTAGTAACCGGAATTGCATGGCCTGTTGCGACAGTCTGGGTTGCCTATTTATTTAAGGGGGAATTACGCTCTTTGCTTCATCGCATGTCTCAACTAAAGTACAAAGATGTTGAGGCAAAGTTTGAGATTGGGCTTGCTGAGGCAGAAGCGAAGGTTTCCTCTATTGATTCTTCGGCAGTTGTACTCCCGCCGCGACCCGAAATTACGTCAAAGCTTGAGTCGCTCCGTCGCGTCGCGGATGTTTCGCCGCGCGCTGCAATCATGGAGGCATGGGTGTTGGTGGAAGATGCCGCTGGTAGATCAGGCTTTGTGCAAGGGGCGTCAACTCCAAGAGTTAATCCCCACTTGTTCATTGAGGAGCTTGTCCGTCTGGGAAAATTACCCAAAGAAAGCGATGCATTGCTTGATCAGATGCGCAAGCTGAGAAACCAAGCAGCACACCTTCCAGACTTCAGCATCAATCAAGATGAAGCAGATCGCTACCTTCAACTTGCGGCAAGAATGTCGGAACTCATCCTCAATGCCGAGGGCTGAACTCTTCAGTCGATAGGTAGCTACCTCGGCTTCGCTCGACAGAGCCTCCTCTCTTTTACAAGGGCTTACCCATAGTTGTCAAGCACCATCCCTCGGTGGTGAATAACGCAGTGATTGGCCACAGAATTTGATTCCATTTTTATCTAGTGTTAGCGGCACAGCCCTTCGCTGCATTCAAGCAAAGGGGGTGAATGGTGAAACTACAAACGGTCATCAAGCCTGCATTCAATACCGCGAAATCTGCCCGTTATTCAGCATCACCCGATCTCCTTCGCGCAAATCACCCGGGTGTGGCACATCAAACACCCGGTAGCCACCGTAGTCCAACTGCACTGATATGCGGTAGCCGTCCGCCTGGCCCTGCCCTTGGTTATTGCCCTCAATGGCATTGCCGACCACTGCACCGCCAATAACGCCTACGCCAGTGGCTGCGGCGCGGCCAGAGCCTTTGCCAAATTGGTTGCCTATTAGCCCACCCACCACTGCGCCCAAAATGGCCCCACCACCAGAGGTTTGCCCACGGGCGCGGCCTTGCAGCACTTCAATTTGTGTGACTCGGCCATATTCAACGCCTTGCGCCTGGGGTGCTGGCGCATGGCGGCTGGTGGGGTATGGGGCTGTGTTGTACGAAGAATGGCTGCTGCGGTAAGGCGTGCAAGCCACCATCAAGCTGCAGGCAATAAGGCCTGATGCGAAAAGCGTTTTGCGAAGGGTGGCGTGTGTCATGGCATATCCTTTCAGGACAAGGCGGGTACGCAGGAACGCACCTCAATCCTTTGCTTTGAGCATAGGCCTCAAGGCTTACCCTTGGGTAACGCAGTGCAAAGCACGCAAAAAGTCTTGTAAAAACTTGTTTGGTCTTTTCAGGGGCACGAAAGCGGTTTTGGGGCGTTAGGCCGTGCCGGTAGAGCCATAGCCCTGCTCGCCCCTGCTGCTGGCCTCAAATGCATCCACCACCCTAAACTCGGCTTGCACCACAGGCACGATGACCAATTGGGCCAGGCGCTCCATGGGTTGCAGGGTGTAGGCTGTGGCGCTTCGGTTCCAGGCGCTGACCATGAGCTGGCCTTGGTAGTCGCTGTCGATCAGCCCCACCAAATTGCCCAGCACGATGCCGTGTTTATGCCCCAGGCCAGAGCGCGGCAAGATCATGGCGGCGTAGGAAGGGTCACGCAAATAAATGGCAATGCCTGTGGGTACCAGTTGCCAGGCATTGGGCTCTAAGGTCAAAGGGGCATCCAGGCAGGCACGCAAATCCAGGCCTGCACTGCCGGGGGTGGCATAGGCAGGCAATTGGTCCGCCATGCGGGCGTCCATGATCTTGATGTCTATCTTCACTTTTTGTTTCCGTTTGTGCGCTCACGCGTGAGTTGTTGTAAGAGTTCGTGCAATTGAGACACGCTGGGGTTGGACTGCCCAGCACCTGGGGGCGCGGCTTTGGCAATTTGGCCCATCAGCCACGTCAAGGCCCACCATGCAGCGGCCCACAACAGCAGCCCACCCACAGTGCCAATAGAGAACATAGCCATCAGCAATACCTGAATAACCGCCGCCACCACCACCGCCCGCCGCACCAAGCCCAATAAACCTTGCAAAGGCACCAAAGCCTGGGCTACCTCGGGCGACAGGGCAAAAGGCACAGTGGCACCCACAGACTTGGGCACAGGCTGTTGGCCTGGAGGTTTATGCGTGGCCGACGTCTTAGGGGTGGCACGCTGACCTTTGCGCGCGGTGCCTGCCTGGGGCTTGCTTGTCGGCAAGGTGTGCAAGGGTGGCGATGGACGCGCCGTTAAACGCTCGATATAGCTTGCAAAGTCACCACTTGGGGGGGTGTCCCATTCGGGTTTGGGGGCGCGGTGGTTCATGTGGGCCTTGGGCTGCGGCCAGACGGCAGGCGTGCAGCGATTTCTGCCACCAGTTGCTGGGCCAAATGGCGCTTACTAGCGCGGGGGATCTCTCGGTGGCCGTTGGCATCTATCAAAACCAAGGCGTTATCGTCTTGCCCAAAAGTAGCTGGGCCTATATTGCCCACCAACAAAGGTACGCCTTTGCGGGCCAGCTTAGCGGTGGCATGTTCAAGCAGGTTGTCGCTTTCTGCGGCAAAGCCCACGCAAAACAAGTCTCCCGTCAGTGCATGAGGCGACTGGGCCACAGTGGCCAAAATGTCTTGGTTTTCTACAAAGGCCAGCGCAGGTGGCTGCCCACTGCTGGTTTTTTTGATCTTTTGCGCTGCGGGCTCAGCAACGCGCCAGTCGGCCACCGCAGCAGTGCCAATAAAAATCGAAGCCGTCTGCACATGGGCCAAAACCGCCTGGAGCATGTCTTGCGCAGACTGCACATTGATGCGCTGCACCCCGCGCGGGGTGGGCAAATGCACGGGGCCTGCCACCAAGGTGACATCGGCACCGGCCTCGCGGGCAGCACGGGCCAGGGCAAAACCCATTTTGCCGCTCGATAAGTTGGTAATGCCCCGCACGGGGTCTATGGGCTCAAACGTGGGGCCTGCGGTGATCAGCACCTTGCGCCCTGCCAGCCGCTTGGGGGCAAAAAAGGCAATCAATTCGTCAAGCAGTTCAGGGGGCTCCAGCATGCGGCCGTCGCCGGTTTCGCCACAAGCTTGGTCGCCATGGCCTACACCCAGCACCACGGCGCCGTCTTGCACCACCTGGGCCAAGTTGCGCTGGGTGGCAGGATGGGCCCACATTTCGCGGTTCATGGCGGGTGCCAGCAACAATGGCACGGTCTGCATGGGGCGTGCCAAACACAAGAGGCTTAGCAACTCATCCGCGCGGCCCTGGGCCAGCCGGGCCATAAAGTCGGCACTGCATGGGGCAATGACGATGGCATCTGCCTCGCGGCCTAACTGGATGTGGGGCATGTTGTTGGGCGTGCGGGCATCCCACTGCGATGTGACCACTTGCCGCCCTGACAGCGCTTGCATGGTGACAGGGGTGATGAATTGCGTGGCCGCCTCCGTCATGACCACTTGCACCGTGGCCCCCTCTTTGATCAGCAGACGACAAAAATCTGCCACCTTGTAGCAGGCCACGCCGCCACTGAGGCCCAAGAGGATGTGTTTACCTGCTAGCTCGTTCATGGGGCGCAATTTAGCAGACGGCCCAGAGGCAGGTTGAAAGCGGGCCTCTATAATTTCAATTTCCCACCACCATAAAAGACATGACCAAATTTGTCTTCGTCACCGGCGGTGTGGTGTCTTCCCTGGGCAAGGGAATCGCCTCAGCCTCCCTTGCCGCGATCCTCGAGTCGCGGGGACTCAAAGTCACTCTCATCAAGCTGGACCCCTACATTAACGTGGATCCAGGCACCATGTCGCCGTTTCAACACGGTGAGGTTTTTGTGACCGACGACGGCGCAGAAACCGACCTGGATCTGGGCCATTACGAGCGTTTCATTGAAACGCGGATGAAAAAGTCCAACAACTTCACGACCGGAAAAATCTACCAAAGCGTGCTCGAAAAAGAACGCCGTGGCGATTATTTGGGCAAAACCGTGCAGGTAATTCCGCACGTGACCAATGAAATCCAGGAGTTCATCAAGCGCGGTGCAGGCATAGGCACCCCGGATGCAGTGGATGTCGCGATTGTGGAAATTGGCGGCACTGTGGGCGACATTGAATCGCTGCCGTTTTTAGAGGCCGTGCGGCAAATGAGTTTGCGCATGGGCCCCAACAATACCGCTTTTGTGCACCTGAGCTACCTGCCCTGGATTGCCGCTGCCGGCGAGCTTAAAACCAAGCCCACCCAGCACACCGTGCAAAAGCTGCGCGAGATTGGCATACAGGCCGACGCCCTGCTGTGCCGCGCAGACCGCCGCATTCCTGACGAAGAGCGCGAAAAGATTTCGCTCTTTACCAACGTGCCCGAATGGGGCGTGATCAGCATGTGGGACGTAGACACCATCTATAAAGTGCCCCGCATGCTGCACGAGCAAGGCCTGGACGGCCTGATTTGCGACAAGTTGCGCTTGAACACCCCGCCCACCAGCCTCAAGCGCTGGGACGACTTGGTGTACGACACTGCCAACCCGCAAGGCGAAGTCACCATTGCCATGGTGGGCAAGTATGTCGATTTGTCGGACAGCTACAAATCGGTCAACGAGGCCCTGCGCCACGCGGGCATGCGCAACCATGTGCGCGTCAAGATCGACCACATTGACTCCGAAACCATTACCAACAGTGCCGATGCAGCTGAAAAGCTGGCCCGTTATGACGGCATTTTGGTGCCCGGTGGCTTTGGCCAGCGGGGCGTTGAAGGCAAGATTGCCACTGCCCAATTTGCCCGCGAGCACAAAACGCCCTACCTGGGCATTTGCCTTGGCATGCAGGTGGCAACCATTGAATACGCACGCCATGTGGCAGGCTTGGCTGGCGCTAACAGTACCGAGTTTGACCCCGCCACGCCCCACCCCGTGATTGCATTGATTACTGAGTGGAAAGACGCTGACGGCACCATCAAGAAGCGCGATGAAAACTCTGACCTGGGCGGCACCATGCGCCTGGGCGCTCAAAGCTCAGACGTGCAAAAAGGCAGCCTGGCGCACAGCATTTATGGCGATGTAGTGACCGAGCGCCACCGTCACCGCTACGAGGCCAACGTCAACTACCTCGATCAGTTGCGCAAAGCGGGCTTGATGATATCGGCCCTGACGCAGCGCGAGCAACTGACAGAAATCGTGGAGCTGCCGCAAACCGTGCACCCCTGGTTCATCGGCGTGCAGTTCCACCCCGAGTTCAAATCTACGCCCTGGAACGGCCATCCGCTGTTCAATGCCTTCATCAAGGCAGCGGTAGAGCACCAGCAAGCCAGCACCAAAGCCTGAGGAAGCAAGCCATGCAACTGTGCGGATTCAATGTCGGCCTTGACCAGCGTTTCTTCCTGATCGCGGGCACATGCTCTATCGAGAGCCTGCAAATGTCTCTGGACGTTGCAGGCCAGCTCAAAGAAGCCTGCACAGCGCTGGGCATTCCGCTGATCTACAAAGGGTCGTTTGACAAAGCCAACCGCTCATCCGGCAGCAGCCAGCGCGGCGTGGGGCTGGATGCGGGCCTCAAGATCTTGGACGAGGTGCGCCGCCAGCTGCAGCTGCCCATCTTGACCGACGTGCACGACGAATCGCAAGTAGCGCCTGTTGCCAGCGTGGTCGATGTACTGCAAACCCCCGCATTTTTGTGCCGTCAAACGGACTTCATCCGCGCCGTGGCACAGTCTGGTAAGCCGGTCAATATCAAAAAAGGCCAGTTCCTTGCGCCCTGGGACATGAAAAACGTCATTGACAAAGCCCGCGCTGCCGCGCTGGAAGTGGGTTTGTCAGAAGACCGTTTTTTGGCGTGCGAACGCGGTGTGAGCTTTGGCTACAACAACCTGGTAGCCGACATGACCAGCCTGGCCGAAATGCGCAAGTCTGGCGCGCCCGTGGTGTTTGATGTGACCCATTCAGTGCAAAAGCCCGGCGGCCTGGGCTCAGTCAGCGGTGGCGCACGCGACATGGTGCCAGTGCTGGCCCGCGCGGGCGTGGCTGCGGGCGTGGCGGGTCTGTTCATGGAAACCCACCCCAAGCCCGCAGAGGCTTGGTCAGACGGCCCCAATGCCGTTCCGCTTAAACACATGCATCGCCTATTAGAACAACTGCTTGCTATTGACGTTGTCGTCAAGTCTCAACCTTTGCTTGAACAAGCATTTGATGTCTAAGAATAAAAATGTCGAACCCTCTGCCACTTAGTCAGCCGCTGGCTTTAGCAATTGCAAAAGACAGCTATTTAACACCTCTGCATCCGTTTGCCGACAACACCCATATTCCCTTACTAAGCCCACCCATGTATGGGCAAGATATTATTTCAGGATGCCGTAACAGAGCCCCACAAGGGCAAAGCGTAGGCAATAACCCCGATGAGCTTAAGCCCAAGATGCTAAAACTACTTAGCATTTTTGCTGGTGGTGACAAAACCGGCATGGCAAAGCGGCTGTTTGACGAATTTTTAACCAACCGACGCGGTGGAGTGGGTTACTTTGACGATGCGAACTTAACCAACGCAGTAGCCAATCATCCTAACATCACTTCGTTTTGTAATGCGGTACTATCCGCCCCCAATTCATCTACAAAAACACCCGGACAGTTTCGGATCCATCAAGCATTAAAAAATGCAAATTGGGATATAAGAAAAATCAGCATGCCTCAGAATCTTGGTGTGCCAGCATTGAATCTCGGCAATAAGGTATTTTCCACCAAAGACTTTAATAACGGCCTTGGACTGATGATCAATGGCGTGCAATATGCATACGTTATTGCCACTCATTACCTTTACGACAAAACAGCAAAGAAATATTGGATAACACTTAAGTTTGTTTTTTATGATGTCTTTGGCTTAGACGATGACGACTTGAAGGAATACGGCGCAAAATCAGATTCCATACTGTCATCTACAGCAGCAATTGGTATTACCGCATGGTGGCAGTTACAGCACATGTTCAACTACCAACCGCTTGTGACCCGAGTTGCCATTAGTAAAACATTCGAAGCGCCAGCCCAATAAATTTTCTATGCGATACAAGCCTTCAGCGATCGTTTTGTCATCCCTTATTATTGGGCTGCTCGTCTCGCCACTTGGTTACATCGCGATCGGCGCACTGGGTGGCTTTTCGATAGCGTTCTCGATACTTTCTTTACCATTGCTGACTGCAAGCATCTTATTTTTAATATTCAGATTTATACCTAAAGCCCCTTCAATAAAAAATCATCAAAAGTGGTTGCTTGGACTTGAGGGAGTGAGCTGGTTACTTGTAGGTTTGTTTTTATTTTTTGTTTCTGGCTTTACCTTAATCACCACTTGGGAACAGATAGGTTTATTTTGTATTATTTGGGCGGCGGCTTCTTTGCTGGCAACACCCTTTACATGCCTGCGCTCTAGCGCCCTTCTTACTAGAGTGATGAACTGGCCAGAAAAATTTGTCCTTGCATGCTCTTTAATTATCTTAGCGACATTGATCACCTTTATATCAATTTATATCCTCACCCCATCGCACTTGCCATAATTAAATTATTTTAAAATGGCCTTTCATATCTCGCATAAAAATTATGCCTGGGCAAAGCGATATCAGCGCACAACCTTTTAAATTGTTTTTAATACCAATTAAGCATTAATTTAATGCAAGTCTTTTGTTTGAAAAAGTTCAAAGCAAAAGTTTTAAATATCAATTAAATTTAAATTGGCAAAAAATCAAATTTCAAATTAATAAAACCATTTTGCCAGTTTTATTTCACTTAAATTTTTCGTCTTGGAGCCTAACAATATGCCCAGTGGATACGTCATCGCATCGGTCACTGTGACCAACCCCACCCAGTACGAGGAATACCGCAAGTGGAGCAGCGTAGCCATGCAAGCGCACGGCGCCGAGGTGTGCGTGCGCGGCGGGCAAGTCGAGGTCATGGAAGGCGACTGGAACCCTGGCCGCACAGTGATTTTGAAGTTCGCTAGCTTTGACGCCGCCAAGGCTTTCTACAACAGCCCCGAATACCAAAAAGCCAAAGCAGCCCGCGAGGGCGCCGCCATCATGCGCATGGTGTGCGTGGAAGGCCTGTAAGCAAGCACACCGCAAATACTATTAAATTGATAGCAATAAGTGCTTGATTTACTAAGGCAGAGTGCCATTTTGACTTAAAAACCGTCAAAAATGCACTTTGAACGCCCTCAAGCCCTGCTCCACACATCCTTTTATTTTCAAAACCTCCAAGGAAGACCATGAGTGCCATTGTTGACATCGTAGGCCGCGAAGTGCTGGACAGCCGCGGCAACCCCACCGTTGAATGTGACGTACTGCTCGAGAGCGGCGTCATGGGCCGCGCGGCTGTGCCGTCGGGTGCCTCCACAGGTAGCCGCGAAGCCATTGAGCTGCGCGACGGGGACAAAAGCCGTTACCTGGGCAAAGGCGTGCTCAAAGCGGTGGAGCACATCAATACCGAAATCTCTGAAGCTGTGCTGGGCCTTGATGCCTCAGAGCAAGCCTTTTTGGATCAAACCCTGATCGATTTGGACGGCACCGAAAACAAGAGCCGCCTGGGCGCCAATGCCATGCTGGCCGTTTCCATGGCCGTGGCCCGCGCTGCCGCTGAAGAGGCCGGCCTGCCCCTGTACCGCTACCTGGGCGGCATGGGCAGTGTGCAGTTGCCAGTGCCCATGATGAACGTCATCAACGGTGGCGCTCACGCCAACAACAGCCTGGATCTGCAAGAGTTCATGATCATCCCCGTGGGCGCGCCCAGCTTCCGCGAAGCCGTGCGTTGGGGCGCTGAAGTGTTCCACGCGCTCAAGAAGATCATCCATGACAAGGGCATGAGCACTGCCGTGGGCGATGAAGGTGGCTTTGCCCCCAGCGTAGAAAGCCACGAAGCGGCCATCCAGCTGATCTTGCAAGCCATTGAAGCCACAGGCTACACCGCAGGCGAGCAAATTGCCCTGGGCCTGGACTGCGCAGCCAGCGAGTTCTACAAAGACGGCCACTACGTGCTGGAAGGCGAAGGCGGCATCAAGCTGACAGCGCAGCAATGGACGGACATGCTGGCCACTTGGTGCGACAAGTACCCCATCATCAGCATTGAAGACGGCATGCACGAAGGCGACTGGGCGGGCTGGAAGATCTTGACCGACCGCTTGGGCAAAAACGTGCAGCTGGTGGGTGACGACCTGTTTGTGACCAACACCAAAATCTTGAAGGAAGGCATCGACAAGCGCATTGCCAACTCCATCCTGATCAAGATCAACCAGATCGGCACCTTGAGCGAAACCTTTGCCGCTATCGAGATGGCCAAACGCGCGGGCTACACCGCCGTCATCAGCCACCGCAGCGGCGAAACCGAAGACAGCACCATTGCCGACATCGCCGTGGGTACCAACGCGGGCCAGATCAAGACTGGCTCCCTGTCGCGCTCTGACCGCATTGCCAAGTACAACCAGCTCTTGCGCATCGAAGAAGACCTGGGTGACGTGGCCGTGTACCCAGGCCGCAGTGCGTTTTACAACTTGCGTTAAGCGCAACCCAGCGCCACCGACATGGGCATACGCCTGATCCCCCTGCTACTGCTGGCCCTTTTGGCCAGCGTACACGCCCAGCTGTGGCTGGGCAGGGGAAGCGTGCCCAAGGTGAAGGCGCTGCAACAGCAAATTGACACGCAACAGGCCGCCAACGACCAAGCCCGCGCGGCCAATGCGCAGTTGGCCTCAGAGGTGCAAGACCTCAAAGAGGGCCTTGCCACCGTAGAAGAAAAAGCTCGCAGCGAGCTGGGCATGGTCAAGCCCAACGAGGTGTATGTGCAGTTCACTAAGCCTTAAACCTAGCGTGGTGATGCACAGTGCATGACGCCTTGCATATTTGGCTGCTGGGCGGGCCGCCAGAAGGCTCCGAGCGACTTTTCACAGCCCTGCAAAAAACCTTTGTAGATCAAACCCTGGTGGCACGCGGCCACAGCAACCCGGTGTTACCCGACCAATGGGGCACGCCAGGCTTGGTGCTGGTTTGGGGGCAACAGCAGTTTGATGACCACGATCAGGCAATGGCACACGCCCAACTGCGCAGCCGCCTGCAGGCTGCGGATGTGGCCTACCAAGTGATCTACCCGCACAGCGCAGACGGCGGCACCAGCCATTTGCACCATGCTTTGCGTGCGGTGCGCAGCGCAATCAAGCCCCCCACGCAAAGACCTGAACGACCTGCCCACCCCCCTGCATCGCGTTGGCTTGCTGGCTGCGAAAAATGCAGTGACCCTGTATGCGAGCACCGCTTATTCACGGACTTGCTGAAACAAGACTAAAGGAATTACTGCACAGCCCGGGTCACAGGCGGCTGGCTCAATGGCTCGGCAAAAATCTGCGCAGCGTCTACGGCATCAAATCGGTATTGCTGGCCGCAGTACTCACAACCGACTTCAATGTCTGCACGCTCAACCAAGATACTGGCAATTTCTTCAGTGCCCAGGCTGCGCAGCATGCTGCCCACACGTTCGCGGCTGCAAGTGCAGGCAAAGCGGGGGCCGTCACTGCCCTTACGGGGTTCAAAGCGCAGCAGTTTTTCTTCCCAGAAGAGGCGGTGCAAGATGGTGTCGGCATCTAGCGTTAACAACTCTTGCTGCGTCAGGCTGGCGGCCAAATGGGCAATGCGGTTGTAGTCCTCGTTGCGGCCAATCTGGTCTTCGTTTTCTTGGTGGCTCATGCCGCCCAAATTGCCCTCGCCTTTAACGGGCATGCGCTGAATCAACAGGCCAGCGGCCAACTGGTCGTTGGCGGCCAACACCAAAATGGTGTCCAGTTGCTCGGACTGCAGCATGTAGTGCTGCAACACATCCGACAAACGCTCCAATTTCTCGTGGTGGTCACCATGCAAGGGCACCACGCCTTGGTAAGGTTGCTGGCCTGGGTGGCGGTCTTTGGGGTCAAGGGTAATGGCGCAGCGCCCACCGCCTGCCACATTCAACATTTGGCTCAGGCTGGCGGTGTCATTGACCTCTCCGCGCACGGTAGCGGTGGCGCGCAGGCTCAAGTCAGACTGCACTTCTGCCACGGCCACCTTGACTGGGCCATCACCAAACACTTGCAACACCAGGGCGCCGTTGAACTTGATATTGGCCTGCATCAGCACCCCTGCAGCCACCATTTGACCCAACAAATCACGCACGGGCGCAGGGTAAGGGCCAGTGGCGGTATTGCCTGCGCGGCGCTGCAAGATATCCGTCCAGGCCTCAGTCAGGCGTACCAGCATGCCGCGCACGGGCATGCCATCAAACAAAAATTTGTGGAGTTCAGACACTCAAATTTCCAATATGCAAATAAAAAGATTCAGTCCAGTTTGCGCAAGCCATCGCGATAGCGGCGTGCGTTTTGGACATAGTGCTGCGCACTGCGGCGCAGTCCATCGATTTGTTCGGGCGTGAGCTCACGCACCACTCGGGCTGGGCTACCCAGAATCATCACACCGTCAGGAAAGGCTTTCCCCTCGGTCACCAAAGCCCCTGCGCCCACCAGGCAATGCTTGCCAATCACAGCGCCATTGAGCACCACCGCACCGATGCCAATCAAACTGCCATCACCTACCGTGCACCCATGCAGCATGACTTGATGGCCCACGGTCACGCCCTCGCCTATGTGCAAGGGCTGCCCTAAGTCGGTGTGCAGCACACTGCCGTCTTGTATGTTGCTGCCGTTGCCAATCGTGATGCGCTCGTTGTCGCCCCGCAATATGGCGCCAAACCAGATATTGGCATCTGTAGCCAGCACCACATCACCCATCACCTGGGCCGAGTCTGCAACCCATGCGCCAGGCGCTATCTGTGGGGCAACACCGTCCAGTGCGTAAATAGCCATGGTGCCTACTCCTGTCAAAGCCCAAGCCTACAATTGTAGTGATGGAGCTTCGCCACCACGCCCTACAAATACTGGCCCTGTGCGACCCAGAGGAAAAGGCCGCAGCCACATTGGCCTTGCACGATCAAGCTGACCGATTAGAGATCGCAGCACTAGCACCCACGCCACAGCCAGACATGCCATTGCCTGGCCACCCAGCGCGGCCTGAGCTACTCGCCCATACCGCCGTGGCACGCCGATCCCCCGCCACAGCCCTTGGACGGGCCGTTTTGGTGCACGCCATTGCACACATTGAATTCAATGCCATCAACCTAGCGCTAGACGCGGTATGGCGTTTTAACGGCATGCCGCGCCAGTATTACCTGGACTGGTTGCGCGTAGCCAGTGAAGAGGCCCAGCACTTTAGGCTGCTGCGTGACCACCTTCGCAGCCAAGGCCATGACTACGGCAGTTTTCCCGCTCACCAAGGTTTATGGACGATGTGCGAGAAAACCGCAGCCGATATAGTGGCACGCATGGCACTGGTACCCCGCACGCTGGAAGCACGCGGGCTAGACGCAACACCGCAAATCCAAAACAAACTGCGCCAAGTGGGTACGCCCGATGCACTGGCAGCGGCCCATATTCTGGACACCATCTTGCGGGATGAGGTGGGGCATGTGGCGATTGGTAACCATTGGTATCAATGGCTATGCCATCAGCAGGGCCTGGATGCCTACAGTTATTACGCCACATTGACCGAGCGTTACGAGGCTCCACGCCTCAAGCCACCTTTTAATCATGCGGCTCGACGTGCTGCGGGGTTTAGC
>Ga0315907_10005952_pt1 | contig 13081 bp, 9 predicted proteins | sample LakEriMetagenome_3_FD_203525 | JGI IMG/M metagenome (GOLD analysis project Ga0315907, IMG submission 203525) | Freshwater fungal communities from buoy surface, Lake Erie, Ohio, United States - Buoy 12 MA123 | ecosystem: Environmental > Aquatic > Freshwater > Lake > Lake biofilm | place: USA...
CAATGTCACACGCAATTTTTCGGCACCTTCAACCACGTGGTTATTCGTGATAATGTAACCATCAGCAGAAATGATAACCCCTGAACCGGAACCTTCCTGCACGTGAGGCTGTTGCTGGTAACCAAAGAAATCTGACCACGGATTAAAAACAGGTTGCATAGTGGTTTGTGTCTTCACGTGCACGACGCTGTTTACTGTTCGCTCCGCTGCCATACTAAAATCGCCCGCTACTTCGCCCCCCATCGACGCATAGTGTGCAACACCATCGTTCGAAGAAGGTGCCTCGTTGAATTGGGCTCGTGCGTTAGATTCAAAAAAGATGCGATACGTTCCCAAGGCCAGCACTCCACCGGAGAATGCCATGGCCATCATCAAAAGGTTCTTTCTCATAGTTCAATTGAAATGTTATAGTTCAAAATCGGATTCAAATGTATAACCTGTGAATGTGCACTTCATTGCCTCGGGGCTGTAAAATTCTGTTAAGGAAAATTACCCTAATCAGGCGCGAAATTTTAACGCCCATTTCGTCCTGTTAACCCAACCGATATGCTACTTTCGAAAAGAAGTTTAGCCAACTAAGTGTACAAATTACACTTTGTTTATATTTGAGCCCTAATCGAATCGATTACCATGAAAACAATTCTATCCTTGTGTGCACTTGTTGCGCTTCCATTGCTTGGCGCCGCGCAAATCCTTACAACCAATCCTCCGTTCCCAACGCAGAATGACGTCATCACCATTACCTACAATGCAAGTTCCGGAAATGCCGAATTGAACAATGTGGTTCCGCTCTATGCGCACACAGGTGTTGTCACTCAAAACGACGTAGACAATTGCGTGAACAACTGGCAATATGTGAAGGGACCTGACAATGTTTGGGGCACCGCCAACAGTTCACTGCTACTCACGCCACAAGGCAGCAACATTCATACAATCCAAATTCAACCATCGACCTTTTACGATGAAATGCCGGCAGTTACGGACGTGGCTCGACTCATGTTTGTTTTTCGCAATGCCAATGGTGCATTGGTAGGACGAAATGCCGATGGATCTGACATCTACTTGGATTTGTATGAACCCGGCTTTCACGCGGGAATTCTGCAACCCTATCAACAAGTGATTAATGCAAATGTGAATGAAAACATTCCTCTGCAATGTGCTTCATCATCGCCGTCAACCTTAACACTCACCATCAATGGCGAAGTGGTAGCTACTGCGGAAAACGAAACCTCCCTGAACTATACCTTTAATCAATCAACGAACGGAGGATACGATGTTGTGCTAACAGCTACCGACGGAGTTAATAGTGCGAGCGAAACTATCCTCATTAATATCAATCCGCAGCCTGCCACACTCGCTGCACCTGTTGGAACACAAGATGGCATCACCGTAATTGATAACTCGACCGTGCGCTTGCAACTGCACGCACCAAACAAAGACTTCGTGTATGTGCTCGGCGACTTCAACAACTGGCAATTCAATGCAGCCTATCTGATGAACCGCACGCCGGATGGAAACAAATACTGGATCGACATTACCGGCCTCGACGCCAATACAACCTATGCCTTTCAATATAGCATCGATTTAGATGACATGCGAATAGCAGACCCCTATACAGAAATGGTTCTCGACCCATGGAATGACCCATGGATTCCGACATCTACTTTCCCAAATATCCCCGTTTATCCGCGATGCAGCACCTCGCAAATTGCCTCAACGTTTAAAATCAATCAAGGCGATTACAACTGGACAGATGCATCCTATGTGCGTCCGCCTGCAGAGCGCTTGGTTGTTTACGAGCTGCTGGTGCGCGATTTCATTTCAGCGCGTAACTATGAAACGCTCATCGACACTCTTGACTATCTGGATCGATTGGGCGTCACTGCTATTGAGCTCATGCCCATTAATGAATTTGAAGGCAACGACAGCTGGGGCTATAACACATCGTTCTTCTTTGCGCTGGACAAGGCCTACGGAACCAAGGAGGCTTTCAAAAACTTCGTGAATGAATGCCACAATCGAGGAATCGCCGTGCTGATGGACATTGTTGTGAACCACGCCTTTGGTCAAAACCCAATGGTGCGCATGTATTTCAATCCGGATGCAGGTGAATACGGCCAACCCACCGCAGAAAACCCCTGGTTTAATCAAACACCCCGACATGATTACAATGTGGGTTACGACTTCAACCATGAGAGTGCACTTACGCGCAATTTCTTTAAGCGTATGTTGCGCCATTGGGTTGATGAGTACCATGTTGACGGCTATCGTTTTGACCTTTCAAAGGGGTTGACTCAAAACTACACGTTGGGCAATGTTGGGGCTTGGGGAGCATATGACCAAAGCCGAATCAACATTTTGACTGACTACTACAACGACATCCAGTCTCATGAACCCGGTGCTTATGTCATTCTGGAGCATTTGGCAGACAATAGCGAAGAAACGGCACTGGCGAATACCGGCATGATGCTATGGGGTAAAATGACAACGGAATACGAGCAGGCCAGTATGGGTTACAACTCCAATTCGAACCTCAGCTGGGGAGTTTATACTTCAAGAGGATGGAGTCAGCCACGACTGGTGAGCTACGGCGAGAGCCACGATGAGGAGCGATTGATGTATAAAAACCTGAATTATGGTAACAGCAATGGCGCTTACGATGTTCAAAATCTCACTACAGCCCTTGAGCGCCAAGAGTTGGCTCATACTTTCCTCATTCCGATTCCCGGTCCGAAAATGATTTGGCAATTCGGCGAGTTGGGCTACGACTACTCCATCAACTACTGCCAGGACGGCACCATTAATCCCGATTGTCGCACCTATGCTAAGCCGATTCGCTGGGACTACCGCGATGTAGCAGAGCGTTTCAACGTATATAAAGTCGTTAGTGCGTTGAATGAGGTTAAGAAAACAAACGCCATTTTCTCTACCACTGATTTCGATATCGATCTCGCAGGTATGGGTAAACGACTTCACCTGAACACAGCCGATTTAAAAGCGACGATTGTGGGTAATTTCAATGTAATTCCCATCGACATGGTGCCGGGCTTCCAGCACACAGGGCCATGGTATGATTTCTTTGGTGGAAATACCATGGAGGTGACCGATTTGAACGCATCGATGAATTTCCAACCCGGGGAATACCACGTATACTTTGATCAACCATTGTTTGCACCCGACACAACGGTAAACGTTTCTGAAGCCATTGAGCTATTTGGGCTCAACTTCATGGTTTATCCAAATCCCGCCACAGATCGCGTAAGCATCGGATTCAGAAACAATGGCTCGCAAAGGCTGAGCATCGATTTGCTCGACATTTCAGGTCGTCTAGTGGAAACTATTGACCGTGGAAACTTCTCTTCCGGCATTCAAACCATTGAATGGAACTGCCATCATATCCCACAAGGAACCTATTTCGTGCGTATTCATGGAGAACAATTGAATACAACTCATCCGCTGATAATCAGCCAATAAAAAAAACGGGTAAGTGTTGAATTTACACTTACCCGTTTTGTTTTATGTTTGACACCTTAACATTAACCAAGTCCTAAACAAAATCACTGTGATGAAGAAATTCTACTCTTCACTTTTTCTAGTAGGCGCCATTCTGTTTACAGCAAGCAGCATAGCGCAGACAGTTAGCGGAAAAGTCTACGACCCGGCCAACCAAACGCTGCCCGGTGTGGTCGTAAAAGACAAACAAAGCGGTAATGGCGTTGCCACCGACATTGATGGAAACTACACGCTCAATCTTGCTCCCGGCAAGCATACGCTGGAATTTGTTTTGATAGGTTATATCAACCAATCGAAAGAAATTACTCTTACTGATGGTCAAAAACTTGCGTTAAACATCACTCTTCAAGAAGACGAAAAGATGGCTGAAGAAGTAGTGGTGGTGGGCTATGGCGTGCAGCGCAAGCGTGACGTAACAGGTTCTATCACTCGAATCGATGGAAAGGAACTCACTCAAGTTCCTGTACCTAGTTTCGAAGCCGCGCTTCAGGGACGCGGAGCAGGTATTCAGGTTTCTCAGGGTTCGGGCTTGGCCGGTTCAGGTTCGCTCGTGCGCATTCGAGGTATCAGCTCTATCTCTGCCGGTGGTGACCCACTCTATGTAGTTGATGGAATTCCCATTACCCAAAACCCTTTCCTGCGCGGAAACTCCGGGGCTATGAACTCGAACCCGCTTACGTTTTTGAATCCGAATGACATTGAAAGCATAGAAGTACTGAAAGACGCCGCTGCGACCGGTATCTACGGATCACGCGGTGCAAATGGGGTTGTTCTTATAACAACGAAGCGCGGAAAAAAACAAGGTTTGAGCCTGGATCTTAATGTGCGCCTTGGCACATCAGAAGCAGCGGCAAAGCCGAACATGATGAATACGGATGAGTATCTGCAAATGCGTCAGGAGGCTTGGGAAAACGATGGCGGAACCGGTTACACGTGGTTACCTTCCCTATCCGGAGCACTTGATTCGCCGGAGGTTCGCGAGCAGAAATACAAAGAGGCACAGAAGACCAATACAAATTGGTTTGATGAATTAACCGGCGTTGGTATCAAGCAATCCTACAACATTGGTATTAACTATGTGATGAACAAAGCGAAGTTCTATGCTAGTTTGAGCAACGACGATAATGGTTCTTACATCATTGGCAACCGTTTTGTGCGCAACAGTGCTCGCCTCAACGCTGACTTCAACATTGCTAACAAACTCATGTATAACGCGGGCGGTTCATTCACGCAGAGCGTGAATAATCGTGTAGATGCAGCTTGGAGCGGTGGTATTGGTGAAGCCATGTCGCACGCTCTTCCCTACTACCCGATTTACGATACGACCGGTAAGTACTTCATGTGGAATGGCGGATATTCCAACCCAATTGCTTACCGCGAACAGCGTCAATGGGTGAATTATGAAAAGCGCTTACTCACCAACCATTCCCTTACCTACTTGATCAATAAATACTGGTCGGTACGCGCCACAGGCTCGCTCGATTACCTGGACCAGGTTGAAATGAAATACATGCCAATCGGAGTGAACGTTGGACAAACACAAGACTACGCCGAGAAATTCCCAACCTGGGTTACCAACTGGAACTCGAACGGAACGGTGAACTACAACCGTACCTACAAAGAGGACCACCGCGTAACGTTCATGGCGGGAAGCGAAGTGCAGAAGTCAACTACCCGCGGATACTCGCAAGTGCGATATCCTGGTTTGGCGGCGTTGCCCACACAGGCAGAAGTGGATGCAGATACCATTACACCTCAGTATGGAAACTCGTATGAAGAAGTGACCACGTTTGTCAGCTTCTTCGGGCGCTTCAACTATTCGATTGACGACAAATACTACTTCCAGTTGGTTTCGCGTGCCGATGCTTCATCGAAGTTCGGAGCCAACAGCCGCTGGGGTAACTTCCCATCCGCATCTGTGGGCTGGATAGCCAGCGAGGAAAGTTTCTTGAAGGATAACAAAGTCATCAACTTCCTGAAACTCCGTGCCAGCTGGGGCGTAACGGGTAATGCCGACATTCCACGCACAGCACAATACGAGACCTGGGATCAAGGCGCAGGAGGTTATTTCGGTAACCCTATTCGCTTCCAAACACAGCTGGGTAACCCCGACTTGAAATGGGAAACATCTATGATTTTGGATGCGTCGCTCGAGTACGGTTTGTGGAACGACCGCATTCACGGAACTATCTCAGCCTACAGCAAGCGCACCAGCGATGTATTGCTTCAGTACAACGTGCAAACCAGCACCGGCTTCTCCAGTGTTTGGGCCAATGCCGGTGAAATACTGAATCAGGGTCTTGAATTCAGCATCAAGTCGAACAACCTCAGCCCGGAATCGAAACTCCAATGGATTACGGACTTCAATATTTCGCGCAACATGAACGAGGTAATCAGCATTGGTGAATTCACTCCTGACGCATTGAGTGGCGGTACAAACGACTCACGTGTACAAATCGGCAAGCCCGTTGGTTCATACTACCTGGTGCCCTTTGCCGGCATTGACCGCACCAACGGACGCCCCATGTATTACGATCTGGAAGGCAATAAAACCTACGAGTACAATCTGAATAACCGTCAGTATGCCGGTGCAGGTTTGCCGAAGGGTTATGGTGGTATCACGAACAGCTTCACTTACGGTGGTTGGTCGCTGAGCGTATTTATGACCTACAGTTTGGGTTCTAAAATCTTCGACTCATCAGCAAAGCGTCAGCTTGGTGTAACAACCGACTGGAACATGCGCACCGACAAGTTTGATCGCTGGCAAGCTCCCGGCGACGATGCGCAGTTCCCCGTGCAAACGCTTCAGGAAAACACGTACGGCTTGCAATCGGGCAACCCCTGGTGGAACACAACCTTATTCATTTATGACGCCGATTACATGCGTTTGAAGAACATCAGTTTAGGGTATAACTTCAAGATGAAGGAAAATAGCCCTGTACGCAATTTGACTGTCCAGGTGGCAGCCTCCAACCTATTTGTGATTACCAATTTCGTTGGATTAGACCCCGAGTTGGTTCGCGACTTTGAAAATCCACAAGACCGTAATTTGAGTCCGAACACGACTTACTTAACGCCTCCGCAAGAGAAGAGCTATTTCGTAACCTTAACTGCTAACTTCTAAACCTGAACCAACATGAAAAAGATATTCATCCTTGCATTCTGCTTCTCCCTGCCGTTGGTTTCATGCAACAAGTGGCTTGATCAACCGCCAACGGGTAACTTGCGTGAAGACCTCTTTAACACAGCTCAAGACGCGCAAGAAACCTTGAACAGCTGTTATGATGCATTGGCCAACCTCTATGATGGTCGCATCCAGAATATATCGGAACTTTTGAGCGATAACCTCAATCAGCCGAACACCAATAACGACTTACGTTCGGTGTATGCCCGTCAGACCACCTTCTTCAACGGGACAACCAATAAAGTGTATCAGGACTTGTATACGGTGGTATGGCGTTGCAACACGCTGCTCGATAACATCGATATCATTCCGAATTTCGAAACCGGCGAGAAAGAGCGTCTTATCGCCGAGGCCCGCTTTCTGCGTGGATTCTGTCATTGGTCTGCCGTAAAACTGTGGGCTCAGCCGTATGGATGGACGCCCGGAAACACGCACTTGGGAGTTCCTATTCGCAATCGCGCCGCTGCTGATCCATTATTGCGAAGCACGGTGCAGGAGGTCTATGATTTTGTGCAGGAAGACCTTGAGTTTGCCTATGCAAACCTTCCCGAAACGAATGGTATTTACGCCAGCAAAATGGCTGCAGCAGGTGTTCTTGCGACTTTCCATTTCATCAAGCAAGAATGGGGTTTAGCAGAACAATACAGCTCGGAAGTAATTAATTCGGGCAACTTCACTTTCGACACTGAAAGCCTGGATCGCTATCCGGAAATCACACAAGGCAACAACACGACCTCTGAATTTGTTTTCGGAACCGTTTCAACCTTGTACTCTATCGATGGAGGATCATTGGCGCAAGACCGTCGTTGCGGCTCTTACGTAAGCAACTACCAAATCAACAATGGCATAGCCGAGTTGATGGTGAGTCAAAACTTCCAGGATTACATCAATCTGAATCCGGCCGACAAGCGTTTGCTCGAGTGGTTTTCGTTTGAAGGAAACCGCGCATTTTTGAAGAAGTTCTTTACCAATCAAATCTACAGCGTGCCCATTGTGCACCTGACTGAGTTGCATTTGATAAGAGCAGAGGCTATTGCAGAGAACGGCGGAGATCTTTCAACGGCACGTGCTGACTTGAACAAGATTCTCAATCGGGCTTTTGAATCCGGCACCAATGAGATTTCGGAGTCAGCATCTGCGTCAGACATCATAGCCGAGGCTCGCAAGCAATACCGGATAGAACTCATCGGTGAAGGCAAATACACCGAGCAACTTCGCCGTTATGGAGTAATGGGTGAAAACATCATCATACGCGATGCGCCATACGATTGCCCCGGCATGGCCATTCAATTCCCCAATGCAGAATCGACCGTTATCGGCTTTGAACTGAACCCAGAGGGCGGCTGCAACTAAACAATAAATATCGAAATTTGAATCATGAAAAAGATATTCATACTGACTGCTGGAATAGCACTTGCCTTGTGGACGTGCAAGCCAGATACAAAGGGAGAACTGGGCGAGCCGGCCAACAAGCTGGAAGGCATGTCGGGCACGTGGGAAATTGTTTCCTTCAAACAGCAAGATCCTAACAATCCCATTCGCGAAGAGCGCGACTTAAGTGAGTTCTATCTAGTGGATGGAGAAACCCCCTATCGCCTTACGTTCGACAAAGACTCCATGACCTACAGCGTGGCCGAGGGTCCCGGTAAAAATTATTTTGGAACCGGAGGACGTTGGGCATTTGACAATAACGAGTATCCAACATTCTTGTATTTGTATACACCAACTGATACATTGGAAACTCTGTTAGGATCTGTTGTGCGTCCGTCCGATTCTCAACTCAACATCCAATTGGAGAATTTCTGTGAAGCTGCTGATGGCAGTCGCACGACTACTTCGATTTACACGTTTACCTTTAACCGTTTGAACCCCTAAGACATGAAGAAGATATTTATAACCCTGGTCGCGCTTGCCACATCGCTACTCGCATTCTCGCAGGCGGCCTATATTCAACCATCGCCCACGGGTAAAAACGACACCATCACATTGTACATCAATGTGGCTCAAACAACAGATGGTACGATGAACAATGCGCTCAATGCTATGCTCACCGACCATCCCGGCGATACAGTTTATCTGTGGACATGGCAACCTGCCGGCCCGGTTGCAGGAAATGGCGACTGGACCAACTCGAACAATGCGATGGCGATGACGAAAGTGGAAGGAGCCGAGAAGCTCTACAGTATCCGTTTCAAACCCACCTCGTTTTACGGAGTGGATGCCACGACTTTCTTCACAAACGGTATTTCCTGCTTAGCAAAACTGAAAAGCGGAAATGCTTACCAAGGAGAGTACAACGGCGAAGCGAAAACAGAAGACTTGAACATCAACATCATACCCAAGCTATGTGATGAGTTGTATTGCGTATTCCCGGAAATTGCTAAAACCGATGACTACGTTTCGATAACGTATGATAATGCACAGGAAACGAATCCGGATTTGCAAAACCTAGGGGAAGACGATTGCTATCTTTTCCTTCGTGCTGAACAGAGCACCTTCGTTGCTTACAACTACGCCGATGCTGCCGTGGTGACCACTCTACCACAATTAAAAATGAAGTACATCGGTGATAGTAAATTCCGACTCACCGTCATACCATCCGATTTCTTCGGTGAAGCCGGTGTGCTGCCTGAAGGATTTACCTTGAACAAATTGAAGTATTACATTCTCAAACCGGGTTACACGTATAGCACTTCGCCTCCGTTTCAATCGTTCAGTTTCATCAACTGTAACTAGTCGGAGCCATCAACCTACTAAAAAGGTCAGAAAGCGTTTGGTGCACCAAACGCTTTCTGACCTTTTTGCTTCGAATAAAACCAATCACAGACTCTTCGCTCTGTTCCAATACTCGTCCATTTCCGCAAGAGTCATCTCGCCCATTTGTTTGCCGTCTTTCGCACTTTCGGTTTCTAAGTATTGAAATCGTTTGATGAACTTCCGATTCGTTTTCTCCAGCGCATCTTCCGGATTAATGCCTTTGAAGCGAGCATAATTGATCAGTGAGAATAAGACATCACCAAACTCCTCCTCCATTTTATCGCTGTTGGCATCAGCCTCCACTTTAAACTCATTGAGCTCCTCCTCGACCTTATCCCACACCTGATGCGCATGCTCCCAGTCAAAACCTACTCCACGCGCCTTGTCTTGAATACGAGAAGCTTTCACCAGCGCAGGCAATCCTTGAGGTACTCCTTCCAACACGCTCTTTTTGCCTTCTTTGAGCTTTAACTTCTCCCAGTTGGCCTTCACCTCGTCTTCATTCGCCACCTGAACATCTCCATAGATGTGAGGATGTCTGCTGATGAGCTTTTCGCAGATGCCGTTCAGTGAATCGGCAATATCAAACGCTCCCTGTTCAGACGCAATTTTGGCATAAAAAACCATGTGCAGCATCAAGTCACCAATTTCCATTTTGACCTCCTGCAATTGGCCCTTAATGATGGCGTCGCCCAGTTCGTACACTTCCTCAATGGTAAGGTGACGCAAACTATCGAGGGTTTGCTTTTTATCCCACGGACATTTCTCGCGCAACTCATCCATGATAGTGAGTAATCGTTCGAAGGCGTCCTTTTTGGCTTGCATCGTATTCATGCCACAAATGTAACGGCTTGGTTTAACTCGTTTTCAACAGCGAGCGGCCCGCACTGCCCACTCTTATTCACAATTTTTCTTAGCGCTATGCTGCAAGTGGTTTCCCTTCGTTTATTCGCAGTATGAAAAAAGTCTTTATAGCCGCTGCCCTGTTTGCAGCTATTCAACATAGCCAAGCGCAAAACAGCATGGTTACGCCCAAGAAAGCTGACTTCAACCAATGGCACATGCTTGATGCGGCCGATGGTTCTGCAGGTGTTAGCGTGATCAAATCATATGAGGAGCTATTGAAGAACAAGAAGGCAACACCGGTGGTGGTTGCCATTATTGATAGTGGAACCGAAACGTTTCATGAAGATTTGCGTGATAAAATTTGGGTGAATACCGATGAAGTAGCCGACAATGGAATTGATGACGACAAGAATGGCTACATCGATGATGTTCACGGATGGAGCTTCATTGGTGGCCCGGGCGGTGATGTGTCGGCCGACAATCTTGAGTTTACACGCATTTATCGCGAGAAAAAAGCGCGATTCGGACACGTTACCGATGCTGCACAAGTTGCCAAAACCGACAAAGCGGATTATGAGCATTACTTAAAAATGAAAGCCGAATTCGACCGCCGCATGGAAGAGGCACAAGGCGGGCTTATGCAAATTGCCATGGTTGAGCAGTTTGCCACCAGCGCGAAAGAGGCCGTTCGTCAGCAACTGGGCAAGGATAACTATACCGTTGAAGAAGTGGCGGGTATTCAAACGGAAGACGAATTTCTGGCCGCAGCCAAAGGATTTGTCATTATGACGATGACAGAAGATATCGATGGACAAATTGAAGAAGGTCGTAACTATTACCAAACGCAAACCGATTACCAGCTTAACCTCGATTTTGATCCACGATCCATGGTAGGCGACAACTATAGCGATATCAACGAACGCAATTACGGCAATAACCATATTGATGGACCAGAAGCGGAGCATGGTACGCACGTAGGAGGCATTGTCGGAGCAACGTGGAATGGAAAGGGCATGGATGGAGTTTGTGCTCAAGCACAACTCATGGTAATACGCTGTGTACCCAATGGCGACGAGCGGGATAAGGATGTTGCCAATGCCATTCGTTACGCTGCAGACAATGGAGCACGTGTGGTGAATATGAGTTTTGGCAAGAGTTTCTCACCCGGAAAAGAAGCTGTCGATGCAGCAGCTAAATATGCGGAAAGCAAAGGTGTATTGCTTATACATGCAGCCGGAAACGACTCGAAGAATATTGACGAGCAGGCTAACTTCCCGAAGGACACATACAATGATGGCGGTGTATGCAGCACATGGATGGAGATTGGAGCCAGTGGTCCTTCTGTCGAAAACTTGATGGCCGATTTCTCGAACTACGGAAAGAAATCCGTGGACGTGTTTGCCCCCGGTGTAGACATTTACAGCACTGTGCCCGGTGGTGGCTTTAAAGATAACAGCGGCACCAGCATGGCAGCTCCTGTTGCCAGTGGCGTTGCCGCTGCGATTCTGAGCTACTATCCTCAGCTTTCAGCAACCGATGTAAAAGCAATCATGATGCAAAGTGCTACTGATTATAGCAAAGTAAAAATCGAGCGTGTGGTGGAGCGTAAAGTCATAGGTAAAATCTTTGCTCGCATTTTCATCAGTAAAAAGAAAAACGAAAAGTCTGAAATCCCACCACGCACCTACAAAACGAAATCTGTTCGATTTGGTAAAATGAGTGTAACCGGCGGGGTAATCAATCTCTACGAAGCCCTTAAACTGGCTGAAACCTGGAAGACTAAGTAATCATGCGGGTGTTAATGGTCTGCTTGGGTAACATTTGCAGGTCGCCCATGGCCGAAGGTGTGTTGCGAAATATGGCGCATCGAAAAGGACTCTCCATTGAGGTCGATAGTGCGGGCACAGCTAATTATCATGTCGGTGAAGCACCCGACCCTCGAGCCATTTCGTGCATGAGCGAGTATAATATTGATATTTCAGAATTGCGTGGAAGGCAGTTCACCAAGGCCGATTTCCAATCCTATGACCACATTTTGGTGATGGACCAATCCAACCTTCGAAATGTACTGGCTCTAACGCATGATGAGGAACACCGAAATAAGGTGGAACTGCTTCTCGCCTATTCCCCGAGCAGCGATCAGCGAGAAGTGCCCGACCCTTGGTATGGCGACAGGAAAGACTTTCACCATGTCTATGGCCTTCTCACAGAGGCTTTAGAGTCTTTCATCATTACCCACCAGCTAAAGAAGTTGTCATAAAGAATTTTTATCAAGTGCCTATTATCTCTTCCAAATCTGATATGTTCCTCGATAGATCTGTCTGAATTATTTCCCATAAAACTTCATCGTCGACATCAAAAAACTCATGCACGATGAAGTTGCGCAATGCCAGAAAATGATTCCAGGGAAGTTGCTTGTGCCTTCGCTGAAAGTTGAAGGGTATGTGCTTTACACTTTCACCCATGATTTCGAAATTGCGTATCACAGCGTCCTTAATCAACTCATCCCGATCGAAATCATCGAACGATTTAAAATCTGCCGTGTATGCGCGAATTTTCTTCATGGCCATCAGCATGGAGTCCAGAAAAAAGTCGTATCGGGCAGAAGTTCCTTTCATGCAAAATGAATTGCCGACATTATTTCGTCTTTCAGAGCAGGCTTTATGGAACGAGGAGTGAGTATATCGATGTGCACGCCCAGTTTTTCTTCAATATGCTCTTTTAATTCGAACAGTTTCCAACCAAGCGGTTTCTCCAACTCCACGTACACGTTGATGTCAC
>Ga0315907_10005960_pt1 | contig 13075 bp, 12 predicted proteins | sample LakEriMetagenome_3_FD_203525 | JGI IMG/M metagenome (GOLD analysis project Ga0315907, IMG submission 203525) | Freshwater fungal communities from buoy surface, Lake Erie, Ohio, United States - Buoy 12 MA123 | ecosystem: Environmental > Aquatic > Freshwater > Lake > Lake biofilm | place: USA...
CAATTAAATACAACTTTAATCACAAATGTAAAGACATTGAGTTGGATTCAAATACATTAATTTTTGAAGACACAGCTAACAAACAAGAGGTTAAAGAATCTTTTGATAAAGTTTTTGCAACTGATGGGGCTTTTTCAGCGGTTCGTTTTAGAATGCAAAAAACACCAATGTTTGATTATTCTCAAAAATATTTAGATCACGGATATAAGGAATTAATCATTCCGGCTAACGAAGATGGAACGCACAAATTAGATAAAAACTGTTTACATATTTGGCCAAGAGGTGAATTCATGATGATTGCTTTAGCTAACATGGATGGAAGTTTTACTTGTACACTTTTCTTCCCAATGTATGGTGAAAAATCATTTGACACGATCAATACACGTGAAAAAGTAGCTGAATTTTTCAATGAAACTTTTACAGATGCGGTACCATTAATGCCAACTTTATTGGATGATTATTTTGAGAATCCTACTTCTGCATTGGTGATGGTGAGATGTAGCCCTTGGAATTTTGAAAATAAAGTATTGTTGTTAGGTGATTCAGCTCACGCAACTGTACCGTTCTACGGACAAGGAATGAACTGTGGATTTGAAGATTGTATGATCTTCCAAGAAATGTTAGATGATGCAAATGGAAATTGGGATGGTTTGTTAAGCGCTTACTCAAAAACAAGAGTTCCAGACGGAAATGCAATTATTGATTTATCGTTGATGAATTATGTTGAAATGCGTGATTTAACAGCAAATCCTGAATTTTTATTACGTAAAAAAATTGAAGCTAAATTCAGCAATTTACATCCTGAAAAATGGATTCCATTGTATTCTCAAGTAACTTTTAGCCATATACGTTACCACAAAGTAATCGAAAATGGGAAAGCTCAAAACGCGATTATGGAACAGGTAATGAAAATGCCAAACATCGAAGCTAATTGGGATTCTCAAGAAGTGATGGATAAAATGTTAGAATTGGTTTAAAATATCAAACAAGGTGGTTGAGCGGAGTCGAAACCACCTTGTTTTTTCTTACTTCTTTTTAATTTCTATTGTAACTTCTTGATTCGGATAACCAACTATATTACTTGATTTAAAAATTATATTTTTACGTTTACGCTTTTCTAAATCATATGTGCCAGATAACAAATTGGATAAAGAATCTAATTCGTCTATTTGACTTCCATCGCATTCTTCACACTGTTGGATGTAATTTAAAATAAATTTCTTTGCCTTTTCTTGGTATTGCCATTCCAATATAGCTGAATTTGACGAATCTTTTTTCCAAATTAGTTGAGGTACTGCTTTATAGATATCTACACCTTGTTCAATTTCCCAAGTTGTTTTTGAGTTATCTATTTCAGTAATTGAGTTATTATCAACTTTCACTGAAGTGACTTCCCATTTCTCCCCCTTCATCAATAATTTTGATGCTCGTTTTACTTTGTTGCAAGAGAAAAGTAAAGTTAAAATTGAGATGAATATTATGTTTATTTTCATTATGTCGCTAGTTTTTATTCTAAGAAAATATAGTTTCGTTTTGACAATCAGTATGAGTAAATATTAGATTGCTATATAATAGACAGATGTATATTATTTTTTACATATTTTATAATTTTCTTCCTTTATATTTCCAGTCTTTTAGTTTTTGAATATAACTTCCATTTACATATCCTCCTGTCGTGAAATTTATCTCAGCTTTCCCATCTAATCTGTCATGAATATCCCCCTGTAAATAATCTCCTGCCATTATTCCAGTAGCTCCAAAAGTCCATAACTGTCTATAATTCTCTTCAATCCCACCTCCATTAATTACATTGATACAATTAGAACCTAGCCCATCATAATTGTAAACATTTAAATATTGATTTGTAGAATTTTGATAAAAAATATCAATAGTTATTATAGTACTATCTGACAATAAAGGTGATTTTACCTTATATTGTCCTTCAAGTCTGGAAATGGTATTATCATAAAAAATATTCTTTTCAACTATAGTCAAATATTTTGTAATCGAGTCATAACCATCATCATTTGGAAAGCAAATACTATTTGGCTTTTTCTTTACTACTAATGAAATGGGTAGTGTTTGATTAATCAAAGTATTAGAAAAATATCTTGATACACTTTTTGTAGTCAACAATTCTGTTCCAATATACCAAGTATATTCAGCACCGATTTCCGCAGCTGTAAACCTTACATTCTTGTTTGAATAAATTGTATCTGTATCTGTAAACCTTGCGAAATTAATATTACCAGTAGTCATTTCCTCCATTAAAAATTCTGCAGATACTTCATTAGTACAGTCACAACCACTTTTTCCATTACTGATAGTCGGTTGTATTTTTTTACAACTAACAAAAGTTAGTATAAAAAATGCCATAATTAATAGAATATGATTTTTTTTCATGGAGTATTGATTAGAACTGTAAATATAGTTTTAATTATTATTTTAAAAAAATAATTTTCAGATTATATAACAAAAGCCTATTAGTAAAATTATTCCATCAATGAGAATAGAGTAGTAGAAGGTTTTTCGTTTTTCAGAAGCGAATGAAAGAATAATGAACCCGATAATGATTGATAAAATATAAACATTATATCCAATTAAATCGGGTTTTAATTCGATTGAGCTGATTACAAAAAATAGAAATGCTGTAATGCTTATTAATTTAGAATTAATTACTCCAACTAGTTGAGGCAATGTTTTTAAAGAGGTGTCATCGTAATTTAAATCTCTTATATCAAACGGAATACATAATGCAATGAATAAGAAATAATGAATCAAAATAAATAGCAAATTTGTTGATTCATAATCATTGTTCAATAAGACTGGAAATAACAATGCCTTGCACCAAACAATTGCAATTAAGTGCATTTTGAGATAAGGAACATCACGCAAACTTTTTCCGTTTATTTTTACTGCATACAGAATACTCAATAAAAGCGAAAGAGCCATCCACCATTTTGTGTTTTCAAAGGCATTTAATCTGAAAAAGTAAATGTAAATCGAAAGGATTGCAGAGAGTAAAATATAAATAATTTGAATTTTGATTGTTTTTTCCAGCCATGAATTCAATTCAGATTCCCTTTTTTCTTCCAACTTATATTTCACTAAACGCTGAAACGAATAAACACTTAAAGTGCTTGAAAAAACGAATAATCCAATTTCAAAAATTTGATCGTAATTTAATAAATGGCTTAGACCTGAACAGATTACTCCTGCAGCAATACTGATGTAAAGATTTGAAAACGTTAAATGATTTATTGTTTTTTTAAATTTCATTCAATACACGTTCTACTGAAATCTGTTCAATGCAATTGCATTTTTGTTTAGCAGCACAAGTAGGGCAATTTTCATCATTCACTAAAATATGAACGTCTTTTCCCAACGCTCTCCATCTTCCTGGATGAATCGGTCTTCTTGGAGAAAACAAACCAACAGTCGTAATTCCTGTAAATCCTGCGATATGAAGTGGTCCAGTTGAACAAGCGACTAACGCATTGACTTTTGAAATGAAATATATTAATTGCTCTAAAGTTAATTTTCCTGTAGTATCAATAATATTTTCAGAAAAAGGAACTTGGTCACGGAATAGTAAACCTTCTTTTTCGGTTCCTGTAAAGAAAATGATATATCCTTTTTGTTCTAATTGAAGTGCTAATTCAACATAATGATTCACTCCCCATTCAACAGCACTTCCTTGCGATTTCGGATGTAAAATCACCGTTTTATTTGAAGATAATTTTTCATTTATGAATGCTGGTAATTCATAGTTTTTCGCTACAAAGTATTTGGTCATTTCATTCACTTCTTCCAATGAAGGAATTGAAGTCAAACCAAACGGTCGAAGCAATTCAAAATTTAATTGTGATTCATGATAAGGCGAGTTTTTTCTCGTAAAATCAACTTTAACATTGCAGGTTAAAAAATGAAATAAGCGATGAGAAGTACCAATACGAAAGTTTATTTTCGCTTTTTTAGCGAGCTTCGCTATTTCTTTTCTTGGAAATGCATGAACAATTGCTTCGGTATTCAAAGCTTTTAGAAAGCTAATTTGCTCTTCTTTCGATTTAGATTCTAATTCTTTCCAATCAATGAATTCATCTACTGAATCATATGAGTTTACAACCGCTTTGGTATAAGCATTACCAAGAAAGTAGATATAGATTCCTTGGAAATTAGCTTTCAACCATGTGCAAATAGGAAGAACTAACATCACATCACCAATACTATCCGTTCTACTGATGATGACTTTTTTGTTCGTAAGATCAATCTGTTTAATCATCTTATCCTTTTTTTGCTGCTAGGTGAAGTGCTCTAAGTTTTTTATATTTTAAAAAAGTAGCGTAGGCTGAAATTCTACAAATTGTAAATCCAGCTTTTCCATCTAAAATTCCTAATTTGATAATATAATCTTTATTGAATTTCACTATTGGACTCATCAACATGGTAATCAATGGTGCTTTTTTGCCACGTTTAAATTGCGCTTTAGAAAGAATATCCGTGAAATAATTTACTTGTTTGTAATGATCCTCTAAAGTGTAATAGCTATAATGAAGAATATCTCCTTTAAGATGTTTTGTTGGACTTGATTTATCAGCCAATTCGTATTTATCATGCGGATTATCACCACCCCATTCACCTTTAGAAGAATCCCAAAGTCTTAATTTAACATCTGGATACCAACCGCAATGATGAATCCATTTTCCGCAATAATTCGTTAAACGATTCATAGAATAGGCGTCAAATTGCCAATTTGATTTAACTTCTAAGATGCTTTTTTTCAACGTTTCATCCAACGCTTCATCTGCATCTAAAGATAGGACGTGAGGAAAAGAAGCTTGAGTGATTGCCCAATTTTTTTGTTCAATGTGTCCATCAAATTTATGTTCAACAAATTTGACATTATATGATTCACAAATTTCTTTAGTTTTATCTTTTGAGAATGAATCAACAACAACAATTTCATCTACGATTCCTTGAAGTGACTCTAAACAACGACCGATATTTTTTTCTTCGTTGAATGTAATAATAACGGCTGAAATTTTTACCATGAAAGTTAGTTTAATGGTTTAAAGCAACTATTTTACTCGAATACGTTGTCCAACCGTTAATCTATTTTCATTGATTCCAGGGTTCAAACGTTTTAATTGTTGTTGCGTTAAGTTATGTCGTTGAGCAATTTTTGAGAAAGTATCTCCTGAACGTACGTTATAATTTTTAATAACCGGTTTTACTTTTACTGGTTTCACAGGTTTAATTTCTTCAACAACAGGTTGAACAGTAACTGAATCTGATGGATTTAACACAGCATTTGGATCCGTTTCAATTGGTGTTTTCGCACCAACTTGTTTCACCTTAATACGTTGACCTGCATACAATGAAGTGCTTTTCATATTGTTTAAAGTCATAATTTGACTTACAGTTACACCATGTTTTGTAGCAATTCGACCAATCGTTTCACCTCTTAATACCGTGTGATAAACAAATGCATCTGTATTAATAGCTGAAGATGTCACAGCATCACTTCCACTTACTTTAAGTGTCTCAACTGTATCTTTTTCGGCAGCTAATGGTTCTGTTGCTGTATATGAAGAATATAATTGTTTTTCTAATGCATATAATTCATCTTCAACACTCACTAATTTTCCGATTTCCAATAACGGTCCAGTAATACATTGTGGAGGATTCGTTCTTGGAATATATCCTGTTTTATAGATAGGATTTAATGATTGAATTTCATCTAAAGACCAACCCGTCAATTTTGTCATTGTTGACATGTGAATACCAGTAGATAAACACATTGTATCTAATTGAGCATATTTCCATTTTGCTTCAATTGGAATAATATTATGTTCAGCATGATACGTTAATAAATATGCTGCAGCTATAAAGTTTGGAACATATCCCTGTGTTTCAGCTGGTAAAAAAGGTCTAACTTCCCAATAAGTTGTTTTACCTCCAGAACGACGAATCGCTTTGTTGACATTTCCGGGTCCAGCATTGTAAGAAGCAAGCGCTAAATTCCAATCACCATAGATATCATATAATTTTTTCAAGTAACGACAAGCAGCATCTGTAGCTTTTTCAGGATCCATACGTTCATCGATGTATGAATTTTCATTTAATCCATAATATAAACCAGTACGGTACATAAATTGCCATAATCCTAAAGCACCAGCTCTCGATTTTACTTGTGGTCTTAAACCACTTTCAATTACAGCTAAAAACTTTAATTCTTTTGGTAAACCATACATCGCCAATTTTTCTTCGAACATCTCAAAATACAATTGAGATCTTCCAAGAACGACTCTTGCAAAGCTTCTTCTGTTTTCAGCGAAAAATTTTATTGTTGCTAAAGCAGGCGGTGTACAATCTAAATGAAAAGGCGTCATTTCATTCATTTTCTCCAAACGTTCACAATAAACTTCGTCAGAAAATTTTGGAGTTACACCAGATTCATATTTTAATGCATTGATGATAGAATCATAATTTGATTGATTCGCAACTTCATCGTAAAAAGCATTTAATGTTTGTTCAACAGTTATGTAAAATGGATCTTTTTTTATAATAGTAGAATCCACAGGTTTTACAACAGGAGGTACTTGACCAATTGAAATAAAACTTAAAAAACTAACAATAACAATTAAACAATTTTTTATCATAATTAAATCTTAGGCTATCTCAGTAAGATAGGATGAGAAATTAAATAATTCTTTTTCCTTGAAATGATCAGCCATAACTTGAATTCCAAAAGGCATTCCATTTGAATGTTGTCCTAATGGTAAAGAGATTGCTGGGTTTCCAGTTAAATTTGCGTGAACCGTAAAAATATCTTGCAAATACATTTGAATCGGATCTTTTACAGCATTTAAAGGAAAAGCAGTTGAAGGTGTTGTTGGAAGAATCATCATGTCGAAATTCTTATAAATTTCGTCCGTTTTATCTTTTAATACTCTTCTTACTTTTTGTCCTTTCGTATAATATGCATCGTAAAATTCGTTTGAAAGAACAAATGTTCCAGCCATAATTCTACGTTGAACTTCTGGACCAAAACCTTCACTTCTAGAATTTACATAAGTCGCTTCAACACCAACTGCTTCAGCACTTCTATAACCATAATGAACCCCATCGAAACGAGATAAATTTGAAGAAGCTTCAGCAGTTGTTAATACATAATAAGTTGGCACCATGTATTCCAAATACGGAAACGAAACATTTTCAACTTCGTGACCATCCGCTTTTAACTTTTCAATGATTTGATTCATTTTAGTTACTACTTCTGGGTCAACACCTTCCGTTTCCAAACTTTCTTGAAGAACAGCAATTTTTAATTTAGCTGGTTTTTCAAAAGAAGCATAGTTTTCTACTTTTTTTGATGAAACAGTACTGTCATATTCATCTTTTCCAGCCATTATTTCCAGCAATAAAGCTGAATCTTCGATTGAATTTGTGAACGGACCAATTTGATCAAATGAAGAAGCGTAAGCAATTAATCCATGTCTACTAATTCTTCCGTAAGTTGGTTTTAAACCAAACGTTCCAGTAAAAGAAGCAGGTTGTCGAATTGAACCACCTGTATCACTTCCTAAAGTTGCAGTACAAAGTCCAGCGGCAACAGCAGCGGCAGAACCACCAGATGAACCACCAGGTACTAAACTTTTATTTAATGGGTTTTTAACTGGACCAAAAGCTGAATTTTCATTCGAACTTCCCATTGCAAATTCATCGCAATTTAAACGTCCAATCATAATTGCATCTTCATCAATTAATCGTTGAACAGCTGTTCCAGTATATAATGATTCGAAATTTTGCAAAATTTTTGAAGAAGCAGAAACTTTATGGTTCGTGTAACACAAGTTATCCTTTAAACCAATCACCATTCCGGCTAATCGACCTGCAGTACCATCTTTGATACGTTGATCAACTTCAACCGCTTTTTGACGAGCAGAATCTTCAAAAACTTCTAAAAATGCATTTAAATCAGAATTTTCTTTAATCTTAGAAATGTAATATTCAACTATTTCCAATACAGAAGCTCCTGAAGTAATCGCTTTCTTTACTTCAGCAAATGTTCGATACATTTTTCTTGATTTACTATTTATTTTCTTCTTTTACTTCTTTTGAAGTATCCTCACCTTTAGAAGCATCTTTGAATTCTTTGATACCTTTTCCTAAACCTTTCATTAATTCAGGAATTTTCTTACCTCCAAATAACAATAATACAACTGCAAGTATCAATATGATTTCTGTTGCACCTAATTTCATAACATTCTATTTTTAATGATTGCAAATTTACTTAAATATCCATTAACATAACTTTATGCAAAGCTATTTTGTGTTAAAAAGATATAAATTATGCAGTTACTGTTTGTGTAACGGCTCTGTATGTAAATACTGTACAAATTTTTCTTCTAGCGAAACGAGCTTGAGAATCTGACTGACATAATTTTTTGTAAACATCTTGAGAAACTCCAAAATATTCATAACTATTTCCATCAGAAAAATCAATTTTTAAAACTTGTCCTTTGTATTGGAAATCAACAATTACACTGTTGTTAATGCTTTCCAAATAAGATTCTTTATTGTTTTCTGCCGTTTCAGGAGAAATACTCACTAAGAAATGGTAACCTTCAATAATTCGTTTACTTTTCTCTTCTGCTTCTTTTAAGGCTTCTGGATTGTCATGGAATTTATCTGGGTGAAATTCTTTCATGAAATTTCTATACACTTTTTTCATTTCATTTAAAGATGTTGTTCTCTCCACACCTAATAACTTTCTAAACTCGACAATTCTTTTCATTTTCTTTTTTATTTTCCGAAAACACGATTAATAATCTCCTATTGAAATAATTACTATTCCATTTAGAAGACTTTTCAATAGTGTTTAACGTGATTTCAATTATTTTGCGCAAAGATACATCCTTTTTTTTAAAGGTGAGGTGAGAAATGGCATGAACCTTTGTTTTCGATCAAATATCTTTTTGATATTTAGATTTTTTATATTCTGAAGGAGTAAGTCCCGTTTCTTTTTTAAAAGCAGAATTAAATGAAGATTTTGAATGGAATCCAGACAGATTTGCGATTGTTTCAATCGTATAATGATCATGTATTGGGTCGACTAATAATTCTTTTGCATGTTCAATTCTAAATTGATTGATGTAGTTGTAAAAATTTAGATGATGTATTTCATTCAAATAATTGGATAAATATTTTTCATTGGTATCAATCATCTTTGCAAGTTGATAAATAGTTATTTTAGGATCTAAATATGGTTTTTCTTCTAAAATCAGTTTGTATATTTTATCACTTATTTCTTGGTAATTTTTTTGTGTATTATGACTTTCTTCAATTATTTCTTTTGAGAATCTAGACTTTTTTCTGACGTATTTTGAGATTAATATAAAAAGTATTGAAATGTATAAAATCGTTATGACACGATAAGTGATTAACAGTATTGTAGAATCAATATACTTTGAGCTAAGGTAAAAACATATAAAAACAAAGTAACCAATTGAAATGAATTGATAATGTTGTATTAATTCTAAAATAGATTGCTTTTTATAAGGGTTTGATTTCTTAATGGCCATTATTATTTTATAGAAATAATAAACTGTAATTCCCGGGAAAATAAAAATAAATGAAATGAAATTTGAATAGTTCATCACATTTTCAATGACTTCATATAAAAAATCATCAGCAGTTGGTTTAGCAGAAAAATAAATAAATGAAATAATATTTATAGATGTTAAAACATAGCTAATCCGAAATATTTTTAAATCGATTATATTTTTTTTATCAATATTTAAAATGACATAATTATAAATGGCGGGTGGTATTGAAATGATAACTACACTAAACATTAATGAAGATATATTTTCAATCGCAGCAGGGATAATTGAGTAAGGATCACCTATTAGAAATAAAATAAAATGAATAAGTGAAAACAATAAAATGAAAACTGAAAATTGAATTTTAATGATTGATTTTGACCTCCGATTCTGAACAAATATAAAAACAGAACTTAGGAATAAGCCCACAGAAATGATTGATATGAAAAGTGTCCAAATGTCCATATTTACTTACTAATACACAGTAATATTAATGTTTTCTATTTGTATGAATAGACGTTTGTTGTAGTTTTTCCGTGAATTCATACATGTATAAATAGTCAATTCGTTAAGCATAGAATAAGTTTGTGTTAAAATCCCATTAAACTTTTTCAAATGCTCAAGCTAATTGGTTTACTACTATTTATTATCTGTTGGTCAAATATAGCATTTACTGCTAAATATTATGTAAATGATAATTCAACAACTGGAGATGTTTTTTGTTCTGCGGTAGGAAGTAATACATCAGGAAATGGAACAAGTTCTGCTCCGTATGCTACATTTAATAAATTATGGAATGTACGAACAGGAACTTTCAGTCATGGAGACACAATATTCGTTGATGCAGGAACATATACTAGTTATTCTGGTGGAGATGGATTTGGTTTAAACTGTGGATATACGATTCAAGTAAGATTACATATAAAAGGAGCAGGTCAATCTAAAACAATTTTTGACAATCAGTTTTTCACATCAAGTAACGTAAAGAATGGTGGAAGTTCAACAGCGGTTTTAAACACATATTATTTTGCTCAAATAACAGGTGGCGCAGCTGGGGCTACAATAAATGATATTCAATTCAAAAAATATCAATATAAAACAAATTTTACGGGTCAAGTTTTTACAATAAATAGTTTGACAACTTCAACAACCAATAAAGTAAAGTTTAATAATGTTGTTTTTAGTGAAAACGGTGCCACAGGTTCAGGTGCTTCCGGCAACAGTGCTGTATTATTAATTTACACGTTTGATCAAACAAATAAAGTGGAGATAAATGGAGGAGGATTTTTTTGTAATGGCTCTGCAACGCAATATGGCGGTTGTATCGATATTTTAGGTGGTGGAGCTAGTGCAAATTTGAAACTGTCAATTACAGATGTTGCCTTTGCTGGAAATCAAAAAAATGATTCGCAATATGATGGGGGTGTTGTAATTCATACATCAGGCACTTTTGGTACAGATTCATTGAATATTAGCAACTGTTTAATTGATGGGAATAATTTAGGTTTTGCAAGTAATAATTGTGGTTCTGCAATTTATATAACTACGACTTCGGGTACTCCTAAAGTTACAATTTCAAATTCCATATTTCGAAATAACACCATCAGCTCTTCACCATCAGCAGGATTTGGTGGAAGTTGTTATTTTGCTAAAGGTGTTGTTTCAATTTCAGGTTGTTCATTTGATAACAATGCTTTTTCAAACGGGACAGTAAAAGGAACACTTGCATCCAATACAGCAACATTGACAATTTCAAATTCAAGTTTCTCAGGAAACACTGCCAATACAGCCAATGACATTCACATGCAAGGAGCAGGAACAGTATCAGTATCAAATACTACATTTAGTTCAAGTGCAACAAATTTAAGTCGGGTTGCTGGTACTTTTACGGTTACTAATAGTGGAACACCTTCTTCAACTGGAACAATTACAATATCAGGGACCTCACCTTCAGTGTTTTCATCACCAAGCGTACCTTCTTATACAGGAGACTGTTCAAGTTTAAATATTGTTTTACCAATTGAACTTATTTCATTTGAAGCAAAGAAAACGGAAAATTACAATTTAATCACATGGAAAACAGCAGCTGAGATTGATAACGATTTCTTCACTGTATTTAAGTCATTTGATGGTCAAAATTTTGAAGTATTGGGTTATGTTAAAGGAGCAGGGAATTCAACGATAGAAAATTCATATCGTTTAGTTGATCGAGATAAGATTAATGGAATTGTTTATTATCAATTGAAACAAACAGATTATAATGGAGAAAGTCATTTTTCAGATTTAATTTCAGTGGATAATCAAATTACTTCTCAAGCAACAATTCTTAAAATAACCAATTTGCTTGGTCAAGAGGTTTCTAAAAATGAATCAGGAATTTTAATTTATTATTACAGTGATGGTTCGAATATCAAGATAATTCAGAATTAAATTTCAATTTTTAGCGATACAATTACACCATTTACCGATTTTAACAGTTTTTTATTTTCTTGGATTGTTTTTTTTAATATATTGCATTTACAAACAAACTATAAATACAATGCTAGAGTTAACGAAAAACATCTTGAAAAAAGTAAGCTTTGATGCTAAGCTTTTTCAGAAAGAGCTACAAAAATCCTTGAAATGGATTACAGATGCTGAAGAAATCCAACGATTTAAGGAATGGTGTATTGTCGAATTTGGAGCGATTTATCCAAAAATTATTAAGCAAACGTTTAATCAATTATCAACTGTAAAAGTTAAAAAATAAAAAAACATATTTTAATCGTAAAAGCTGTTCATTTTGAGCAGCTTTTTTAGTTTACATAATTTTTCAAATATAAAGTGTCAGTCAGAGCGTTTAAAAAAGCTTTTAATTCCAATACCTCTTTATTTTTTAATTTAAAAGGAACGATTAGTTTACTTTGTCGTTTATCTTTTTTTCCACCATTCATGTAATGATAAATGACCTCTTCAATTGTTTTTAATGAACCATCATGCATATAAGGATACGTTAATTCAATATTTCTTAGAGAAGGGATTTTGAAAAAACCGATATCGTTCGAGTCATTGTGAATTCGAAATCGTCCTTTATCCTCTTCTAATCCGTAATTGGCATAAAGACCATTATTTTCAGTTTTGTATGTTGTAAAATAAGGAGCTGGGTGACATTTAATGCAATACAATTTTTCTGAAAACAATTTCCATCCTTTGATTTCCATTTGTGTTAAAGCATTTTTCTTTTTTTGATAATAGTATTGATCAAATCTGCTATTCATGGAAATTAATGAACGTTCAAATGCAGCGATACTTCTAGTCAAAACAAAAGGGTCAAAATCTCGTTGGAAAATTTCTTTTGCCGCAGCTTGATATTCAGGTATTGCTCTTAATTTTTTAATTAAAGTTAGCATGTCCATTGCCATTTCTGTATGTTCTTGAATCGGAACAATGACTTGTTTTTCCAATGTTTCTAAATGACCATCAAACAT
>Ga0315907_10005963_pt1 | contig 13073 bp, 15 predicted proteins | sample LakEriMetagenome_3_FD_203525 | JGI IMG/M metagenome (GOLD analysis project Ga0315907, IMG submission 203525) | Freshwater fungal communities from buoy surface, Lake Erie, Ohio, United States - Buoy 12 MA123 | ecosystem: Environmental > Aquatic > Freshwater > Lake > Lake biofilm | place: USA...
CTTTAGCTATTGAGGGATTGATGCCCCCTTCTGATTTTCCACTCGTGCTCAAAAGTGTTAAGCGATCTTTAGGGATTAAGTCTAAAGACTGACCCTTTTCGTTATTGATAACATTTTTTGGGGGCAAAAATGAGGGCAATTGCATTTTTTTAGCGTGACCTCGCGCATAACAATGTCGTCTCCCTAGGAATTTGCTGGCCTATCTTTATACTTCTCTTCAGCCTCAGCCATAGCTTCTTCGTACATCTTGAAGTATGCGTCGTTTGCTTCCACATCATCTCGATCATCATAAATTTCAGACCACTTCGCGTGCACACGCTGAGTAATCTTCAACTTTTCATCTCTTGGGATAGTCATAGAAACTCCTTTAATTACTTTGTCCTTCAATGGCTTTGAGAATCTCTTCGACAAAATCGTTCTTTTCGGTAGCGGTCATCGAATTGACTGGCTTGGGGACTTCGATAAACACAGGATTACCCTCCTGTTTGTTTTCCGGACTCTTCTTCATACCCACAATGTATCTCCCACCACTGACATCAAGATAGAGCGGATTTGGGTCTTAGAGATCAAATTCTGTCAGTTTGGGCTTACATAGCCTTCATTGAATGAGAACCTTGCAAGATGAACGAATTCAACAACAGAAAATACACACCTCAACAAGTTGCTGACCAACTCGGGTTTAAGGTCTCTTCAATTTATGCACTCTTGAGTCGGCACGAATTAGCTGCACTCAAAGTCGGCAGGAATCGAGTGATTACGCAAGAACAGCTAAATGCCTATCTAGCCCGCAGAAAGTTATCAAACGCAGTAATTGATTACACAAAACCGGAAGTGACCTTGTGATCAGGTGCTTGCACCTTGCAAGGGTTAGATAACCCGCTCTTACGAACAGACAGCAAAGGAAAAAGATCCCAGTGGCCATAAAACCATCAAGGCAATTTAAAAAATCAAAACCAACAAAAATCGACAAGCAATTGGAGATCGCAAAGATTAGGAATCTAAACGCAGATACCGCGAAAGATCTTCAAGAAACTCAGGCTGCCATCTTTAATTCAGGTGGCCCAAATAAGGCTTCCAAGGGGCGCTAGAGGACCTCGAACAGGCGTTCGAATGTCTCTGCTTAGGTGAGCGCAAATGCGCTCGCCCTAGGCCCAGCTGAGGCTGTTTTGGATGGTGCGTTACGGGGCTGCGACGAACTCTTCAATTGATTTATTTGAAATCTTAAATCCCTTGTCATTCCAATACTCGACCCAGCGGACCGTATCGATGTGAATGTTTGGGGCGACGAAAATTGTATCCACATCTGAATGGCCTCTTTTGTAATCGTCTTGGTGCCGGGTGATAGGAGCCATTTCCGCCTTCACTTGAGCTGCTCCTTTTATCAAAGTTACCTCATATAAATGTAGGGACGATCCCTCATACAACTCGATATCTGCGTTGTTCCCGGGCGCATGTGAAATTGGAAGTCCATCATCACCACGTTTATAATTCGCAACCACTCTCGAATGCTCATACGTGTGTTTAAGAAGTAGTGCCGACAAAAACTCAAGTCGAAGCGGCTCAGGTGTAATTCTAAGTACATCATCTTTCGAACTACTTCCCTTGCTCAAGTTCATAAGTTCCTTCTTAATGTTTTCAACCCCAAAGTATTCAACCCAAGACTGAAGAGCTGCTTGATCTTCGTCAGATGTGGATTGCGTCTTGGCAACTCCCTCTTGAATGAGAAAAGGATCTATAACTGCTACATAGTCAAAATACTCACGCTCTGTAGCAAAAGTCTTAAGTTCCGTATAATTCTTAAGCAAGTAATCTGAAATACTTTTTAGGTCACTATTTAAAGAAATAAATCTGCCACCACCTCTAATTGAAATAAGACCTGTAAGTCTAAATTTGCGCAGGACTTCATCTGGAAGATCCTTTGTGATCGTTGACATTTTTTCTGCCTTATTCCAACCACCTTGGATTTGCTCACAGGTGTCAAATACAACTTCGCTACTTGGTGTGTAAGCCCACTTCTTTCTAAATTCCACAATGAAATTTGCTAATTCTTTCGCATCATTATTCTTCCAAACTATCAAGAATGGAAGCTCATGACGAGCTAGTCCTACGCTACCCCAGTCAGAATCCTTTGCGAGCTCTTCAAGAACACCTAGTAAAAGTATTAAAGGGCGATTGTGGTTGAGGACTCGCTGAAAGGGATTTCTCCGGTGATAGCGTGCAAATGCATTTAAGAAAATCTGCTGTTCATCGTTGGCAAAGAAGGATTCATCATTAATTTCTGTTTGTTGCACGTACAGGTTCCCTAGTTCAGAGAATTCGACCTTCTCTCCGATTTCATAGTAGACAAAGCCAAACCACATTCCTAATTTATAGTGTGTATCAAATCTGGAGGGCCAGCCGTAATCGAAACCTGCCTCTTTGTGCTGCTGTGGGTTGAGTTCGATTAATGACGAAACCTCTGCGTCATTCAATAAGTCCAAGTTGTACCACTTTTCTTTAATCTCAGCGGTAACACCTCTGGTCGGAATATAAAGCCCTCTGCGAATTAACTCACCCTCAACAATTTCACAGACTGCATTGGTGAGAATTTTGCCATCAAAGGCCTTAAGTACGAGAAGAAAATTTCTCAAACGTTCTGGATTTCTAATTGTGGTTGTTAAAAGCAAAGGTTTATATTGAGACTCACGTTTACTCATAATTGCAAACCAAAACTTCCTTGAGTTTTTTCTTGCCGTTGTCGAAGTAATTTATGTAATTACTTGAAACTGTGTGTACTTTGTATTTCTGCATCCACTTTTCTAAAATTACATTCGCCCGATCACCATAAATTTCAACATTTGAAACCGCGAATTTAACTCCGAGAGTATTCAAATGATCCAAAATGGCATAGAGGCGTGACTCACATATGTCATCCCAACCCTTGTTGTACTCGCTTGCGGTTATCAAATAAGGCGGATCTACGTACAGGAAGTCCCCTTTCCTGTACGTGATGGAGTTTAGGAAAACTTCAAATTCTAAATTGCTAAAACTGACTTTGCGTCCAACCGTTTTAGCCGAATAGCCCTGCAAGGCTCTGACAACATTTGGGTTGAAATCAACATTACCGACCGGAATATTGAAATCGCCCGCTCTATTGAATCTCAACATTCGATTAAAGCCATAAATCATTAATGTATACAGCTCGATTGCATCTCTTTTTTCAGAACGGTTGTACTTTTCTTTGAGTTTTGCATAACCGGCTCGGTTCAAGTAAGCAAAGTATGTCTTTGGGAATTCTTTTCTTACATCCTCTGGAACCAAATCGCCATCAAATGAACAAGTTAAGCCATAGCTTCGTGCTAATTTCGCAAATTTTGAAATGAATTGATCCATTTGTTCGCCTTGCGAATACAAAAGCTCATGAATATCAATAACATTTGAATCCAAGTCATTTGCTAAAACCTCAGAAGCTTCGGTGTTTAAAAAAACACTTCCTCCACCAACGAAGGGCTCAATAATTCGATCAAATTCTTTGGGAAACAACTGCGATATCTGAGGCAGAAGTTTGTACTTGTCCCCCACATAAAAGAACGGAGAGCGGGTAAATGATGTCAATACTGCCGTTTTCATTTAGTCCACCTCGGTAACAAATAGATATTCAAGGTGATTATCAAAATCAGTGTTGCCTGCTGTGAAATGTTTATGAGGAATTTTCTTGGTCCTGGTTTTGCCTTTGGCCTTCAAAATAGATTTAATCTCCTCAAGGCTAATTTTATTTCGACTAGAGGAACTCTTAGAGGCATAGGTGTTGTTGTAGGACACAATAATCAACCTTGTATTGAGGCTCGAGATAAGGTCCTCAAAAGCATCAGCCGCCCCAACTTTACAATATTCACTTACATTCTCAGTAGGCGGTTTTAAAGCAACGCCTTCAAGCACTGGCATATCCCACTTAGTTAAAGTCTCAAGCACATGATAAAAGCGACTGTATTGTCGAGAATTATAAGGTGGGTCGATGTATACGACATCAGACTTAATCTCTCTCGCTAGCTGATTTGCGTCTTTTCGATGTATCTCAGCCATTAAATCTCGAGAAGGGGAAATAAGACGAAATTCAAATTCTTTAAAATCGTCCACACCCTTTCTGTAAGCCTCGTAGTGGCCCACCGTGTTGGCAATTCGATCTGAGCTGTACAGAAGAGATGCTAAAGCAATTGACTTTTCGCGTTGATTGAACTCATATGAGTTCCCCTCGATTGTTTCGCGAATCATACCGATAGCTTTTGCTGATGTTTCAGAAAAGTACTTTCCAGAAAAATTCCTTGAAAAATAGTTATGCCGGATCTGCTTATATGACCTAATTGACATATCGTTTCTAAATTCTTCTAATTTAGTTTGAGAAAATGTACCTTTTCCAAAGAAACCTTTGTAGATGACTTCATTCGAATACAGAAGGTCATTAAAAGTCACAGATTTGAAATCAGAAAATGCAGCAGCGCCTACAACCCCGGTACCTGCAAAAATGTCACAGAACGAGCGTCTGGGAATGTGATCCGGGATTGAATCTGCAATGGCATTCAGGAGCAAGGACTTTCCCCCGATGTATCGGCGATTGCCTATGTTGAAGGGAGCAACCTTCAATCTAGTTTCGGGTACATCAATAAACGACACTTTGATCCATTCGATAGCTCTTTAGGGTGCCTAGAATGTCAGAAAGCACTGACACATATAAGGATATTGACCAAAGTTCCTGAAATATCTACCGAATTTATGTGGATTCAAAGTATGACCATGCCTCTCGATGTTGGTAGCCCAATATTTCCGCTACCTCAAAGGTGTCGAGCGCCCTTGAAAAGGGAATTACTTTGTAAGTTGAGGCTGGGCCGGTTTGATTGAGAATTACATCTTCCATTGCAGTCATTGATTTTTCAATAAATGTCTTTGGGTTCATGAACATTTCGTTTGTAGCTCCACCCGTTAAGAACATCTGAATTCCTTTGCCTTTAACTCTTTCGATTAACTCCGACTCATCAAAGGGAAACAGTGTTCTGACATAAATATCTTTCGAGATCTCGCTGGGCTTATAATCATTAACATAAGGTCCAATCACATCAAATTCATACGTTGGATTACAAAGTGCGAATGCAAGTCCTTTGCGTGGGAAAGATGATCTAACTTCGATTGTTTTATTCTCACTAGAAACTAAATCAATTTGATCGTATGTGTGATTAAATTTCGTGGACAAAAGAGTTTCCTTCTGTGTTAAGCCATTGATTGCCAGGCGCCAGGCGCATTCAGAAAGCAACCCCGCGAGCGCATTTCTAATTAGGCGTTCTTGCGATCTCACAAAACTTGCATCGTTGGCTGAATTCTTGGTGACCTGGCGGGCAAGATCTTCAGCTTGTGCGAGCATCCCAGTTAGTAGCTTTTGATCTTCCAGGTTTGTGGAAGGTAGTAGGTCTACTTGTATATACCTAAAGCGAGAAACTCTTTTCGTATTTGGATAGTGATCCGAACAAGTGAGCGCACCTGGCGTGAACCTCATCGCTCCCCCTCACTATTGATATTGAGCTCCTGCTGATGATTTGTCAGCCCGACCAGATAGCATTTTCCTTGGTTAAGAACTAAGCGACAAGCCCTTTAGCTTGCTTAGTGCCAACCTGCTCTCCAACCGCACGGTGGCTCTAAAGGAAAACCAGCTGGAGCTGAAATACAGCTCCAGAAAGGTGGAGGACTATGCGACCAATAATCTTGACTGGCTTATCTCAAGGTAAACACAAATTTGACCTGGATTACAGGGTGATCGATGGGGTGGAACACTGTTTCGCCGTATGCCGCTGTGGGTTTATGAAGGAAGTTCTAAATTTCAACACCTATGGGGGTGTGAAGCACGTCCAATCAATTTGGGAGGCTCATGTTTCCGGAAAACAGAATGTCAGAGGAAAGGACTAGTTTACTTTTATGACCATTTCAAACCTCGATGCATTAAAGCTTCTTAAATGCCCAGAATGTGAACAGGTGGGCAGCCTTAAAGAAATTATTTATGGGATGCCTGGAGAGGACTTCGACTTTGCACGGTACGCGGTTGGGGGTTGCTGTCTGAGCGGAGAGGGAAGCGATCCAAATGTCTCTTGCCCTACTTGCGAATGGGAAGGCACATTCCAACTACCAAACGGAGATATTGAAATGGAGTGAGCAACCGAAGAGCAACGTGGATCTTCTAAGGGGGTAGTTTTTGTCAGTTTAGGCGTGTACATTCATCACAAAACTACATACAGACCCGTTATAGCGATTTTGTCCGCTAACTCTTAATCACCGGGTCGGGGGTTCGAGTCCCTCACCACCCACTTACGAGCGTGAGTGTGCCCGAGGAATACTTCATTTCAGGTCAATGACCTGGTGAGTAGGAATCAGTAGGTCCTTCCTTAAGGGAAGGTTTCAAATGACAGTAAATGAATGGGTTGATTCTTTTTGGGCTGTTTTAAACGTCCGACCTAAAACTCTTCACGATTACAAACGCCTCTACAAACGCCATCTAGCGCCCTCTATCGGGGCGTATGAGATCGATGCAGTGCCTCCAATGGTCTTGCAACAAAAACTCTTGTCCCTGCCTCCACAAACATCACGACACTGCTTGATGTTGGTAAAGACAATTTATCGAGAAGCCAAACTTTATGGAGCTTGCACGACTAACCCGGCAGATGGACTTCGTACTCCAAAGATTCAAATCTCAGAAAAGAAATTCCTCACCTGGGACGAGGTAAATGCAATCGACTGGGGTCGGTATAACGAGCAGATTCGTTTTTTGGCACTTCACGGATTGCGATGGAGTGAAGCTGCAGCAATTAGACAGTCTGACATCAGAGATGGATTTGTATTTGTTTCAAAAACGGTCAACGGTGCCTGCAAATCCAAAAGCAGTGTTCGCAAAGTTCCTTATCTAGGGCACTTTGCACAGCTTCCACTGTCATACAAGCCACTTCAGAAATGTGCCAACAAGCAGGGGGTGACAGTTCACAGCTTGAGGCGCACCTATGCGTATCTCTTGAAAACTCAAGGGGTTCACGTGACTACTGCCCAAAAGCTCTTGGGACATTCAGATCCGCTGATGACACTTAAGGTTTATACTTCTGTCTTAGATTCAGAGATCGATGATGCTGGCGAGCTTCTTTTAAAAGCGATTTCTTGATCGATTTAAAAAAGTTAGCCTCATACATACGGCAGAGTACCGAATGTTTTTGAGGAAAAGATTTAATGGTTTTTCAAACTTCGAGAAGAAATCTTGCAGGAATTAGTTATACTGAGCAGTACGGCCATCTTTTCGGTAAATCCTACAAAGCACTTTTGTAGGTAAAACCGAATGGAGTAATTATGGCTAAACGCACTTACAAGATCATCAGAAATCCTCAGACAGGCTCATTTTTAAGGAACAAAGAAGTCTATTGTGGTCGCTGTTTTGAGAATTTTGGTGATGAGTACACCTTAGAAATGCACAGAACTAATGGTGGAGAGCCCGACAGTGAATGCCTACCGCCAAAAAGCATTCCACTAACACCGCAGCGAAACTTTACTGGGGCTGTTGTTTGGAGGGTGACTTTCTAATGAATGAAAACTTTGTTAGAAGTAGGGACCCAAGACTAGGGCCGGGTTCATTGTGGACAGCATTACCTATTCCAGCCTGCAGAGTTCTTACATACGGAGGTCACGTTAAAGCTGCATTAGTGCTTTATGCATTAGTGCTTCATTCGAATGATCGAAGTTCAACTGTTTTCCCTTCACGTCAGACAATAGTGAAATTCTCAGGAGTGGGGAAAAACAGTATTTCAAAATCTATAAAAACACTTGAATACTTTGGATTTATCAAAGTACATCGGATTAAGACCGGGAAAACCTATAGAAACGAATATGAAATTCTTCGGGCGAGCTGGCATTGGGATGAATTCAACGAGTTTGCAAGCCGATTCAAGAATCCAAAAGGGCACTGCGTCAGGTGCGGTCATTGGATTTACGAAGATTCTTGGCAAAAGCAGCAGGCTTATGATGGCTTGGCTAGGATTCAAATCCGCGTACACATTCGCTGTGGAGGTCGCGTTAAGGACCTAACAAAGAAACAGATGAGCAATGTTCGAACTCAAGAGGAATCGGCCGAAATCCCTCTTAATTACCTGGTTGAGGAATGAAATTCCCAATAGAACGGAATCTGAAGTCGCCTCATTAGGCGACCTATTTTGAAGCTGTTCATAACGCACCTTTATGGTGCGTACTCACCATCAGGTGGTATCTAGTTACTGTCTATATTCGGGATACCACCTGATCGGTAGGTTTAGGGTCATTGACTACTGCACCTAAGACTTCGGCACCCTAGGGATACCAAAACCGACACCCCTAAAGTGCAGGGTGAGAACTTATCTGTTCCCAAGTCAACGGACTAGCCCTTCAAAAGTCACTTACCTTGCTCGCTAATTTTCACACGCCATCAAAATTCAATGAATAGGGATTCCCCACCATTGAATAGTTTTTCGTTCTCGACGTGCTAAAAAGCCCGAACTGGCCGAACGCAGCGGAGGTCGAACTTACCGTTGGGGCCCCACTGGCTAAAACGGAAGTTATGATTCCAGGCACCGTCCGGACCGTCGCTTTCAGAGGAGGACCAGTAGTTGCACGCGCCGAATCCTCCAACGATAGTTTGCGCTTGTGAGAGTTGGTCCAACTCATCCTTCGACGGCAGGAACCAATCGCTCTTGCCACCGCCGTTATAGGAAGCTGCCATATTTGCAGCGCCATATGTGCAAGACCCCAACATTGTCTTCGTATTTCTAAAACCAGATCCGAGTGCAATTGAGGTAGTAGCAGTAACCGTTTCACCGGTTGCAAGGGAAGCAACGAAATCTGTTGTATTTGAACACCATTTTATTTGTGAATCGCTAGCGCCTCCACTCCACGTATTAGGGGCTGCCTCCAGATATCGCCACGGCGCAGCAGCAGTTGCAGTTTGAACATAGAAAACAATTCCACCACCAGGGCCGGTATTGCCAACTATGCAGGTTCCACCTTGGGCACACGTCAACGTTGCATTACTTCCCGCAGGTCCCGCAGGTCCAGTTCCTCCAGGACCTTCGGCACCTCGCGGACCCGCTACTCCGGGAGGGCCCACCATTGAAACACCGGCAGGCCAGCTTCCATCGAGATTCTTTGGACCAAACAAAGTTTTCGTTACTGAGTTAATAAACATATCCCCTGGTGCACCCCACGTGCTCTCCGGATCCTTCACACCGTTCCACAATGTCTTTCCATCTTTACCAGCAGCGCCATCTTTGCCAGATAAACCTGCAGCACCTGTTAATCCAATTGCACCTGCTGCACCTTGTGCGCCAAGAACAAGTTTCTTATTTCCCTTGGGACAAGTTGATGTTCCAGGGTGAGTGACAACCTTTGTTTTTGAATTAACGCAGATGAGATAGCCACCTGATGAGGTATTGAGCAGGCCTGCTGCCTGTGCCCCAACACCACCCACAATCAGTGCAAGGACAAGAAGAAATACGCTTGATTTATTTCTGGAAACAGAAGATAGGTTCTTCAACATTAGCTCTCCGCAGATGTGTAAAACACTTTTGCGAATGTCGCAAGAGTGATCGGGCTGTAGGACTCAGTCCACACTCTGCGAAGTAAGAACGGTTATAACGTTATTGAATGCACTTAAGCCTCACGATCATACCCATTGGTAGACAATTATTCCAGCGCAAATTGCTTGTAATTTATGTAGTGATGTGGTCTCTTCCAAATTGTCAGGCGTGAGCAATACCCTTATCTCGTGCCTACCAAGAAGGAAAAGCAGCCACTATCGGTGACCCATCCCGAGTTGACGGAAGAGTTCGAAGATAATTAACTTTAGGAGACATTTTCCTGAAGGGTGTAAAGGATGGATAGAACTTAAAGTTAACAACCCCGGGTAGTGCCCACTGATACTCAGTCATTCAGCTACTTCTTCATCTTGTAACCAGTTGGGCACTTAGGCTTTACTGCAGTCACCTTCTTGGTGAGTTTGCCTTTAACGCAGGTGATGGTTGTTTTCTTTGTGGCGACTGCTTTGGCGTCTGCCTCCTGCTTGGCTTTTAGGTCTGCTGCCGCTTTTGCCTCTACTTCTTGTTTTGCTTTTAGCTCTGCTGCAGCTTTAGCTGCTGCGTCTTCCTTGGCTTTTGTAATTTCCTCAAGCTTCACTTTCTTTTCTTCGGCCCGCGTTGACTTCCCCTCGACATATCTATCAATGAGGGCTTTACCTTGGTCATAGTTAGGAATGAATTCAGGTTTTGAAATTTGTAGTCGAAATTCCGACTTAGAATTAGCCTGCAATCCAATTCCAGTCTGGATACGCAGCCAAGAACCTTCGGCCTTCACTGAAAATTCATTTGGAACTTTGTCACCTGTAGGATTGTTAGCTGAAATATATAGGTTGGTAAAAACTTCCTTTTTTCCATCCTCGTCTTCGAGAATTGCAGGGCCAACGAGGTAGCTTCTCTCAGCATTTTCATTTCCCCCTACCCAATTCTCAACAAATGAGTAACCACCAGGCATTCCAACGTCATACCTGGTTGGGACATAGAAACTAGTCATAAACTCCCAGGGTTTGTCACCTACTTTGAAAGCTGCAGAAATCAGAGATCCCTTTCCTGCGGGGTCGATCGCTGTCAACATCGCTATTTTTTCTCCGACTTTCCATTCAAATCCTGAAATCATTGAGTTCATACCCGTGCCTTCATTTCCAAATGGTCGAGTAGTAGTTCGACTTCCCTTTGCCCAGACGGAAACTTGATTTTCAGGTGATGCTGATCCAGGGAGACAAGTTGAGCAAGCACCATTTGAATTAACATCCCAAGCCGAAAAAATTGCATATTGGGTGCCATCTCCGTATTGCTGGACACCTCCATAAAAATCTGGATAGCCACCATTCGCCCCTGCGATTGCAAAATAAGTCTCACTCGAAGCCGCAAGGGGAATTATTTCTCTGTACAAGAATCTAAACTTTTTTGCTTCGTAATAACTTTTAAGCGATTGTCCAGACGGAGGTGGGAAATCAGGATCAAAGAACACGTTGACTGAATCTGCCCTTAACTGTTCTTGAGCGTTTCCCTGCGTTAGATTAGAAAATCCAAATAAAGTGAGTAAAACTGCAGCCAAGATTTTTCTAGGCATTCTAGAAACCCACCCATCTCTATTACACCTTCAAAGAGTACCCACTTTAGTAAAAATTCTTAAGTGGGTAGTACAGAACTATCCAGTCATAAATTTAGCAATGGGGGTCTCCCCAACGCATTAGGCCAGGCCGATCTCTGATGGCTTATCAGTTGGTCACAGGAACCGTCGCAGTTTGTAGTTCAAAAAACTAAGGGTCACATCCATAATTCTAGAAAGTCGAATTAACTCTCTCGAATCAGGTGTGACCCTTAATCCTTTGATTTCACATATGAGTTATGGACGCACCGGCTTGGTTGGCTTCGCAGGTACTGATGCTATTGCCGCAGCAACTGCTGCTTTAAGTGCAGCGCGTGCTGCTTGGCGTGCCTCTTTAGTGGTTGCAGCTGCCTTGGCTGCATCGAAGTTGCTCTTTGCAGTTGCGATAGTTGCCTTCGCTGTTGCAATAGCTGCTTGACGTGCTTCACGTGATGCCTGGAATTGCGCTTTGGCTGCTTGGAAGGCTGCTTTCTGTTCAGCAGTAAATGCAACTTTCTTCACAACAGGCGTTGATGCTTCAGCTGCAAATGATGCTGTTGTTCCTGAAAGTGAGATTGCTATAGCTGCGGTGAAAACTGCACCACCCTTGATTACTTTGTTCATTCTTGTCCCCCATCGAATCATCGGAAAAGTTCACCCTCGAACTTTCCTATATCCAAAAATATAGCGCTGAATGCTCAGACCTAGAACAATAACTTCCTTAGAAAATGCCTTGAAAAAGTAGAACTGACTGACTATTGTTTAGCTCGAAGGACAGTTGGTAGAGCACGGTGACTTACTGAGCGTGAGTAAACAGGTTCAGGAAGGGCTGTTAGGTGGCTTTGAGCGTGAGCTCACTACACCTAACACACTCTTAATCACCGGGTCGGGGGTTCGAGTCCCTCACCACCCACTTACGAAAGTAAGCCCGAGTTTTCTAGCTGACTAACAATTTTTCAGTGAGTTTTTATTTCTTGAACAGGTTGCTCCAGGAGTAGGTGTTTCTAATTCTGATGAAGGTGCTGGAGCATCCGCTGAAGTAGATGTTGAAATCGGTGCCGATGTTGCTATCGGAGCAGCAACTACAGGAGCTGCAGGCTTCACTTGAACCACACCTCGATTCCAAATCAATTTCTTTCCTGACTTAATGCAGGTATGAATCTTATTCTGAGAACTAATCTTTTGGTTCAAAACTTTGCAGGCGCTACCAGGAGTTATATTTCGGGCAGAGGCTGCTGCTGCCGGAATAACGGCAATCACCAAGGCCAAAAGAACGCCCTTAGCCAGAATTCTCTTGGTTTGCATCCCAAAAGTGTACTAGAGGGTCAAACTTTTGGGGATCTGAAAGCGCAATTCCGCTCTAGCCTCCTAAGCGTCCTACAGGTTTTCAGGCTATGTACCCACCTTGAATACGCCTAAATCCCGACTACATCCAGGCTTTGTTAGGTCATAATTGTTGGGTGGGAAACCGAGTATGCGTCATTGGCGCTGGGCCGAGTGGAATAACTGCAGCCAAGAACTGCATTGAGAATGGCCTTGATGTTGTTGTCTTTGAGAAAAATGACAAAGTAGGCGGAAACTGGGTCTTTAACTCCAAAACCGGCCACTCAAGTGTTTATGAAAATACCTTCCTTATAAGTTCAAAAATTTGGTCAGAGTTTGAAGACTTTCCTATGCCAGATTCATTTCCCGATTATCCAAGCCACGTTCAACTTCAGAATTACTTTGAATCGTACGCCCGAAATTTTGGCGTATTAGAAAAGGTTAGATTCGATCACACAGTCATAGATGCCAAACCTTTAGGTGAAAAGGGTTGGTCCATAACTTTCATCGATAACACCGGAAGTGAAAAAACAGAAGTTTTTGACTATGTAATGGTTTCAAAT
>Ga0315907_10005965_pt1 | contig 13070 bp, 7 predicted proteins | sample LakEriMetagenome_3_FD_203525 | JGI IMG/M metagenome (GOLD analysis project Ga0315907, IMG submission 203525) | Freshwater fungal communities from buoy surface, Lake Erie, Ohio, United States - Buoy 12 MA123 | ecosystem: Environmental > Aquatic > Freshwater > Lake > Lake biofilm | place: USA...
GTCCGCTTCCAGCATGGCCTTTGCGGTCTTGCCGGCGGGTGTCTGCGGCTCAACCTTGGGCTTGGGTTCGTTGCGGTTGACCCAGTAGTCGGGAGCCTCTTCACCCAACTTCACGCCACGGATGATCTGGCCCATCTTGAACTTGTTGGCTTGGCCTCCGCCATCCGCGTCCGTGAAGTTCGGGTCAACCTCGCCGTGCAGGAAGCCACGGACGATGTCCTCGGCCATCTTCTTCGACAGGTTCTTCATCACGCGAAGGCCGGACTTGAGGTGGTAGACCTCGTAGTTGGTCCGGGAACCGGAAATGGCCCAATCGCCGTAGATCATGCCGGTGCGGTCGATCTTGCCTTGAGTGCCCTTGCTGTCCTGTGAGGCGGTCTGGAAGTCGCCCTTCTTGCCCTTAAGCTCGACGCCTTGGACCTCCTGCGTCCAGGCTCCGTTCTGCTCCTTCCTCTTCTTGTCGCGCTCCTCGCGTTCAGCCGCGCGCGCGTCGGCTTCTTCGCGGTCCTTGGCCTCGGCCTCGGCCTGCTGACGGGCCCGCTCCTTGAACGCCTCGTTCTGTTCGATGACGCTGCGGGTGGACTTCGCCTCGTACTCGGAGCGGGTGATGGGCTTGGACTTCCATTGGCCCGTGTCGGAATCGTGCGTCACGCTCCATTCCGGCGTCACGATCTCGACCTCGCCCTCGGCGTTCAGACGCAGGATGCCCTCGCCTTCGACCATCGCCAGACGCTTGCGGCCTTCTTCCTTCGGGGGCTCGCCCGAAGCCTTCTTCTCACGGAAGTTCCCCTTGGTAGGCTCCGCAGGGGTCTCGGCCACAGGCTTCGCCGGGGTGGCGGCTTCCTTGGGCTTCACCTCGCCACGGCGTTCAGCCGTCTCGCGCTGCTTCCGCCAGAACTCCAGTTGTTCGTTGAGGCGGGCGTCGTCGTAACCCTCAAGGGAGCGGCGGAAATCGTCGGCCTTCATCTTGCGGCCATTCTCCAGGAACTCCCTGGCCTCGGCTTCGGTGCCGAAACGCTTTCCGATGCCGACGCCTTCCTTGGTCCTTAGGCCATATCCGACGGTTACCTTCTCCCCGGTCAGCTTTACGCCGGAGGGAACGCCGTTGGCGCCGTAGGGCTTGCCATCGGTGCCTCGGAACTGGACGACAGGCTCGATGGTGTAGGTGTTGCTGACGTCGGTCGCCTCGGCGTGTCCGAGGATCTCGTCGATCTTGGCCTGGCGTTCCGATGATTGCTCCGTGGACGTCTCACCAAGGATCTCACGCTTCAACTTGGCGTGGGTTTCCTTGTCGATGATGCCGGAGTCGAGCTGCTTGTCGATGCGGGCGAGCTTGGCCTCCGTGGTCATCTGCGGGTTTTGGGCAGGGGCCTTCGGCTCGGACGCCTCGGACGGCTTGGCCTGCTCGGCGGCATCACGCAGCTGGGTCGCGAGGTCGTTAAGGCCGTCGATCAGCGTGTCGCGCCCGTCGAAGGTGTCCTCGCGACCGGCGTTCTCGATGTTGTCGCGCTTCTCCTGGTGGTCCTCGGCGAGGCTTTCGGCCTTGTCGGCCAGCTCGCGGGCCCGCTTGGAGAACTCCTCGGGAGACAGGTTGGCGGCGTCTTCCAAGAGGGCGTCGGCCTCGGTGAGGATGCCCTTCTTGCCGTTGACCTGTTTGTCGGCGGTGGACTGCTCCTGGGCGGCTCCCTCGATGTCGCCGCGCACGTTGTCGTAGTCCTCGCGGAGGCGGGCAACGTGGGACGGCTCTTCGCCGTCGGCAGCGACGGGCTTCGTGGGCTCGGCTTTCGGGGTCTCTGGCTGGGAATCGCGGAGCTGCGGGGGCTTGGGCTCCTTGCCGCTGTACAGGTCCGCGAACGTGGTGTTCTGACGAACATACTGATTGCCGTCGGAAGGGCGGATGCGGTTCTCGGTGAACTCGCCGTGATGGGCGGTGACGTCCTTGACGCCAAGGTCCATGGTAAAGGCTCCGGCGCGGGTGCTGCCGCTAGTGCCTTCCAGTCCCGCAGCAAGGGGGAACCAGGAGTTGACCATGTCGTAGCCGAACTGCTTCTTGAAAGCCCTGGCGATGTCGGCTGCCGAGGCGTCCTCGGGGAGACCGAGGATGTCGATCAGCTCCTCGCCGTTGCGAAGCGACAACGTGCCGTCGTGGGTCTTGCTGCCCTTCGCTTTTGCGACCTCTCGCTCGATGACCTGGCGCAAGGCGTCGGTAGAGATCTGGCGGGCCTGCTCCGGCGTGACCGAGCCAGCCGCATAGGTGCCGTCCCTGCGGCTTCCGCTCCTGCCACGGAACTCGACGCCCCAATACGAGGAACTCTTGTCGCTGCCGAGAAGGATGCTTTCGCCGACGACTTTGCCTTCCCCGTCCTTCACCTCAAGGGCGTCGTTCTTGCCGAGGAACTTTTGGGGTCCGTCCTGCGGGCGGCTGGCGAGCTGCTTGCCCTTCTTGTGTTCGATGGTGAAGCCGCCCGTGGGCTTCGCGGCAGACTGGGCCGCAGGGGTGTCGGGGAAGGGAACGCCCTTGATGGGCTTCTTGGTGAAGTAGTCCACCTCGTCTGCGGCGATGGACTCGCCGATCTTGATGCCCGTCTCGGACTCAAACCTGTCGAGGTAGCTCTTGGCCTTTCGGCGAGCCCAGCCTTCCAGCGTCTCGGCGAGGCCCTTGGCCTGTTTCGCCATCTCTAGGGCGCCGGCCTTGTCGCCAGACTCAAAAGCCTTTCGGGCTTCTCCCAAATAGTCCCCCACGGCGAACTCATTGCCTCGACCGAGGGCGGTCATGTTGGAGTTCAGCCACTCCCTCTGCTCCGGCGTGGTCTCGGGACGCCAGCCATTGTCGGGGTGATCAACGGGATGCTTCTCGGCTGCTTGCTTCTCGCGGTCGTAGGGGGAGAGGTTCTCCTCCTTACCCTTGCGGGCGTTGGCGGCCTCGCGGGCTGCAATCGTCTCGCGAAGCTGCTTGGCGTCGCGGGTTTCGCCGCGACCGCTGCCCTCCATTTCGGCCAACCGCTCCTTCATGGATTGCAGGCCAAGATCCCGCAACTGGTCCTTCTCACCTTCGGTGAAGCCTTCGTTACGAACGAGGCCGACTTCTGAGTTCGGGTCCTGTTCGGGGTCGTACTCAGTTTCCTGTTCGGTCTTGTTTTTCGCCTCGGCAAGCTGCTTGGCCCGTTCCTCAATGTTGACGCCAAGCTTCTTGGCGAGGTCGCGCATGAGCTTCTCGTTGGTCTTGCGACCTTCCGAGGTGTTGTACTGCTCGTTCCACTTGCTGGTCTCGATGAGGTGGTCAAGGTAGCGGCTATCGCTGACCATGCCCTCGCCGGGGATGGAGTAACGCTTCGGCTCTTCCGGGGCTGCCTGTTCGCCATTCCGCGACTGACGCTGGCGAGCGGCCAGTTCGCTGCGGACGTAGCTCTGGAGGGATTCGGGATTGTCTGCGTTGCCGTCCTTTGCGGCGGCTTCCATGATCCGCTTCCGCGCGCCAGGGTGCAGCTTCTCGACGCGGTCGATAACCTGGTTCAAGTTCTCCATGCCGCCGGTGTAGCTGGACCCAGACTCCTGGCCCTTGGCGGGCTTGGAGCTGTAGTTGCGGTTCATCTCCTGGAACAGCTCTTCGCCGCTCATCTCGGAGATGGGCTTCGGGCCCTCGGTCGCGGTCGGCTTGGCCGGTTCGGCAGCGGCGACAGGAGGCTTGGGAGCGGGCGCGGGCTTGGGAGCGGCAGGAGCAGGCGTTGGGGCCACAGGGGTGGCCGCAGGGGTGGCCGCAGCCGCCGGAGCAGGCTGGGAAGCGGGGGCAGGGGTTGCGGGCTTGTAATCCAGCTCGACGCTGTAAGGCAGGCCGTTCTTCCGCTCCCATTCGCGGATGTACTTGCGACGGGAACGGGCTTGGTTGCTGTTGCCTTGGCCGGACGCCTCAAGGCGACGCACTTGTTCGCGGGCCTGGGCAATGCCAGCAGGCTCCTTGGCGGTGGGCTGGGGCTTGGCGGGCTCGACGGGGGCAGCGGGGGCGACGGGCTTCGGAGCGGCGGGCGCACCGGCCTGCCCCTGCGGAGGCTCCTGCGGAGGCTTCGGGGCTTCCGGGGCCGGCTGGGCCTGGGTGCCCGCGACGGCGTCTTCGTACTCGCCCGAGATCCGCTCATGCTCCGCCTCAAGGCGGGCGATGGTCTCCTCGTCGGCGTTGCGGCGGTAGGCCGATTCAAGCTGGCGGCTGATGTAGTCCAGCTCGCGCTTCTTGGCGGCGACGTTCTGCTCGGCGGTCGGCTCCGGCTTGGGCTGGGGAATCTCGGAACGCGGGGCGTTCCTGTTCTTCAAGTCCTCCAGCGAGGCTTCGGCCTCGGCCAGGCTCGACTTCAGACGCTCGACGCGGCGGGCGGCGTCCGGGTTGGCCGTGCCCTTGCGGGTGGACGCATCAAGCTCGGCCTGGCGTCGCTGAAGCTCGCCCTTGATGAAGCGGATCTGCTCGTTCTTGCTGGCAATCTCCGTCTCAAGGATGTTCGGGGTCTTGGGCTGTTGAGCGGTAGGAGCGGGTGCTTCCTTTGGGGCAGGAGCAGGGGCTTCCGCAACAGGGGCGGCGGGCGTGGCCTCGACAGGGGCGGCGGGAGCGGTCGTTGGCTTGGGGGCTTCGGCCACGGGGGCAGCAGCGGGAGCAGGAGCGGGAGCGGGCTGTTGCGCGGCTTGATCCTGGGCCTGCACTTCGGCGGCTGCGGCTTCAAGGTCGGAGACCGACTGGGCCGGCTTCGGAGCGGCGTAGGCTCCCTTGCCGAACGGCTTCGCGGCCATGTTGACCGGGAAGCGACCGGGGAACTCCATCGCACGGCCAAGTGCATTCGGATGGCCGAGCAGGAGGCCAGTTCCAGCATGGTGCAGGACGCTGCCGACGCCGACGCCTTCAAAAGCGGGCCTGTCAGCCATGAGGTTGGCACCGACGTCGTTGCCGGTGCCGAGGGCGCCCATCAAAGCGGCGTTCGTACCAAGCTGCTTGGCGGACGCGGCGGCCACGCCCGGAGTCGAACTGGCAAGACCCATGTAGGTCTTGGGGCTGGCAGGGGCGGCTGCGAGGGCAGGCAGGAAGGATGCTACGCCAGCCGTATTCGGGTTGGAGTCGAGGGCAAGCTGCTGTTCCTTGTCGATGGGGAACATCTTGTCCTGGAGGGCTTGGCCTCCCACGCCACCAAAGAAGCCACCAGTCGCGCCCGTGAGCAGCGGAATCGCTAGGCTCAACATCCCAGTCTCTGGGGCGAGAAGCACACCAAGGGCGGTACCGCCGCCGAAACCGGCGAAACCGCCAGCGGTCGGGATGAGGCTTCGCGTGAACGCGACCTTCGCCGTGTCGATCTTGTCTGCGGCGTTGGTGTAGCCAAGCACCGAGTCGGGGGAGAATTGCCTTACCTTCGTTACCTGTCGGGTCGGCGGCACATAAGGCATCGAACCCATGCCGACGCCGATGGAAGGAGCAAACGGCGCGACTTGCTCGGTCTCGGTATACTCGGTCTCAAAATTGCCAGACTTAGCGTTCCACTTGGCGAGCCGTTGGCTCTTGCCGTCCAATGAGATGATGACTTCCTGGCCGTCGGCGAGACCCTGCGTGTAACCGCTCTCGGGCGTCCGGAGGTAGGAGGTCTCGGGCCATTGGTTCTTGTACGCGGGGCGCTCAAGGAGCGGCGGAATCTCCGGACCCGCAGAGCCAAACGGCTGGTTGGTGACCAGGTTGTTGAGGTTGACCGTAGAAGCCTGCGGCTCCTTTTGGACGAGCGGAGCGTCCTCCCAGAAGTTGCCAGGCTTTTCAGCCTTGGGCGTTACGAGAGGTGCATCTTCCCAGAAGTTATCGCTCATGGCTTGCGTCGGAGGTTACCTTGAGGATCAATGAACTCAGTTCCGCTGGGAAGGCGAGCAAAAGCTGCCTTGCCGGCGTCATCATTTGTGATCCTCACAGGTCCTCCGGACGCAGCCGGCGTGGCCGGCGCTGCCTGGGGCGAAGTGGTCTGGGGTGCCACCGCGTCAGCCACGGGCGAGGCCGGGGCTTTCTTGGTGTATTTGGCGGGCTTGAAGCCGTTGAGCGACAGGACGCCGTTGGGGGAGTTGGTGATCCAGCCTTTGGTCTCACCTTCGGTCGTACCGCCCGTGACGCCGTGGGCTTCCTCGGCCTCGCGAATGGCACCGACGAGGTCTCCGCCGTTCTCTGCGGCGCGCTCGGTGGCCCAATCGACGATGCTTCGCTTCTGCGACTCGTCCAACAGGGCCCAAGCCTTGTTGTTGTTGGTCCGCTTTGAGTAGGCCGAATCGAGGACTCTCTCGATGGTCTTGCGGACCTGGCCCTGCTTGTTGGCGTTGTCCAGAGCATTGCCTGGCCCAGCGGCCTTCGCGTTGGTCGCGGTGACGGCGGCGTTGCCCTTGGCGGTGTCGATGGCCGCACCGTTCTTGATGCGGGCGGCTCGTTCCTGCTCGGTCTCGATGCGGGCGTCGGCGACCCTGTCTCGGGTGGCTCCACGGGCGACGATGTCGGCAAGCTGGCCTTCCGTGAGGGCGGCGGCATTGGCCGTGTCTCCCTCAATCTTGCCGGTCCTGGCTTCTTCGGTTCCGACCTTGGCCGTGCCGAGAGTCTTGACCGCCTCGGTCTTGGCGTTCGTAAGGCCGACGGTAGCGGCGGACTCGTTGGCGTTGTTGGTGACGGTGCCTTGGTAGACCTTGCCCTGCTCCGTAGCGCCACCCATGGTCCAGCCCTGCGGTCCAAAGGTAACCATGTTTCCGCCGACGTTCTGCGGGGTCTGCATGAACTGAGCGGCAAGTCCCCTATCGAAGGTGCCGTCGGTGTTCGTGAAGACCTTGTTGAAAAGGGCGCCCTTGTTGTAGTCGTCGAGAGCAGCAGCTTGGCCGAGCAGGGGGAGTGCGACAGTCGGGTTTCCGGCCTCAAGAGCCGTGCGGCCTCGGAAAGCGTTCTGGCCGTGGGCGACGTCGTAGACGCTGTTGGAGCGAGCCGCGCGCATCGCGGCAATCTCCTGGTCGGTATACCCCGCGCTCTTGAGGTAGGCGATGCCAAGGGCTGTGTTCTGATCCTCGATGCCAGCGGCTCGGGCGGCATTGTAGCGGGCCTCGGTATCAAGAGCCCTCCGCTTCGCTAGCAATGTAGCTCCCTCGGCTTCGGCCTTCGGGTCGAAGAGCGAGGCGATGTTTTTAAAGCCGTTGATCCAAGCGGGGTCGCCGCCGACGTTGTAAGTGTCACCCATTAGCGTAGGACGAAGGAGGGGGCTTTAAGGGAGAGGTTAAGCGGTTGCTGGACAGGCAAGCTGGACAGCGGCTGGGTGGTCCAGCCAGGCACATACGGACCCGTACCGAAGGATGATCCGGCACCGAGGGAGGTGGCGTTGTAGCCTGGAGCGGTAGCAGCAGCGGCAGCAGGATTGCTACCCCACCAGCCAGCACCAGCACCGATGCCAGCGATTGTTCCAGCGATCTGGAGAGCCGAGCCGAGCGTCTTCAAGCCGTCGCCCTTGTGGGATGCGTATTCCAGTTCGACAGGAAGCACGTCGGAGGAACCCTTGGCGAAGCCTGCGATGCGGGAATGGTCCTGAGCTGCACGGGCGTTGGCGATGGCGTTGTTGAAGTTGAGATCGTTGAACGAAAGCAGCTTGGCCTTGGCTCCGCCCTGCTGGCCGGCGTAGCCGAGAGACTTGGCAGCCTGGTTGGCCTGCTCCGTGTTGATGACGGCGTTGGCGGTCTGGTCGCCAGCGAGGTTCTCGCCGGTCGCCTCGACAGGAGCGCGGACCTCGGAGGTCGCCTTTTCGGCGGCAACCTGTCGCTCAGACAGGGCCTTGGCCTCCTGCTGGTCCTGGTTGGTCTTGTCGGCGTTATCCATGCTCTTTGCAAGGATGGCGTCGGATTCAGACTGGTAGCCCTTCTGGCGAATACGTTCGGCTTCGCGAGCCCCAGTCATCGCCTTTTGGGCGCGACGTTGTCCCTGTGCCTGAGCGGCGGTGCCGGCGGCGGTTAGGGCGAGGCCGATTGCTACTGGGTTGCACATTTTAGGTTACGACGCGGGATGAGTTTCGGTTGCCGGTGTTGCCGAATCCGAAGAAGGACCTGTAGGCATCCAGCCCGGGCCCGCCGGTGTAAGCCCCGGCGTTACGAGCGGCGGCAAGCTGGGCGGTCGTGTTCTGGAACAGGTTGGCAAGCGGGCTGAAGTTGTTCGCCTGGCTCTGGATGACGGCAGCGTTGCGAAGCGCGTTCTGACCAGCAAGGCCGGCGTCGGCGGTCATATTGACCTGTTGGATCAGATTGCCGCGCTGCTCCTCGACGGTCTGCCGAGCCTTCTGGGCTTCGGAGGCGGCTCCTTCGGCCACCTGTTGGCGGGCCATGGCGTTGTCACGCATGAGGATGCCACCCTGGCGGGCGGCTTCGCTGGAGTTGGTGACGCCATTGCGGGCAAGCGAGAAAGCCAACTGGTCGGACGTCTGCTTGTACTGGTCGTTAACCTGGGGCATCGCAAAGGCCGTGTAAGCCTGCTTGCGTCCGTCGTAGTAGTTGTTGTCGAACTTCCCGAACTGGGCGTTGATGTTCTCGACGCCCTGCTTGATGCGGGCCTGGCGAGCCGCTTCGTCAGCGCGCGCTTGGGCAGCTCCGCCGTCTCCTCCGCCTCCGCCGCACATTAGTTGAGTTCCTCCATGTTAGTCGATCGTCCTGTAGTAGGGCAGTCGCCGGCCATCTTGAACCTGGAAGGTTCGGTTGTTGCCATCGACGGAAAAGAGATTTGATACGCCAAACGGACCAGCGCCTTTCTTGGTAGCCGTAAAGGCTTGAGGGTCTGCGCCAGGAGTGGTGGAGTCGGCAACTTCATAGCCAAGTTCAACGGCGCGACGACGAAGGCCATCGTTCATCTGCTCGATGCCAGGCATGAACGGCGCCTGCATAAGGCGCTGCGACTCCTCGGCGGCCTGTCGAGAGATGAGTCCCCCTCGGCTTTTAACGCCTGGAGCTAGGGTGGGGCCGTCGCCTCCGCTTCCGCCGGATGAACACATAGGGTTATTGCGATTGTGTGGTGACTGGTTCCTTTGTCCAGCAATACACGAAGAACGTCTCTCCGCCCTTCCCATACTTCGTCGCCTCCGACTCCTTGTAGGCACCGAGCTTCTCAAGCCACCTATGGGCGATGTCGTGGGTGTGGATGCTGTGGGCCTCAAGACGATGCCATCCCGTCGCGTCCAGGGCCGGGAAGAAGACCTTCTTGGCGAATCGGTGGGCTGACATAGCCACCTCCTCAAAGCGATCCGTGGCGAACATCCACAGCACCCAGACGCCGTCCCAGCGAGGGACGGCTCCGGCGCACACTACGGGCTCCCCATCCTCGGCGTGGCCGAGGAATGCGAACGTGCCGTAGCGGCAGACCTCCGTCGCGAACATGGTCGGCTCGTCCGACCATTGCGTCGCGTAGATCTCCCGCTTGTCCTTCTCCCTCATGTTGAGGACGACGTGGTGGACGCCCTCCGGGTAGAGTTCAGTCACTCTCATTGAGCTTGAAATGGACGATGAGGTTGGCGATTCGGGCGTAGCCGCTGGCGGTATTGACCATGCGGATGCCGACGTGGGTGCCGATACCGGCGACGCCTACGCGACCCAAGGTGAACGTCGGCTTGTCCACCGTGACAGCCTGGTCGCGGGCGACAGGAGCGAGTGGGTCGAAGCCCATCTGCACGGACCACTCGCCTTCGCACGTCATGTCCATGCCTTCGATGGTCTTCATGTGGGCGGGCTTGCCGCCGTCAAGGTAGGGCAGGATGACTTCGACCGTGCTGCCGTCGTACTCGGCGTTGTTGGCGCCTCCGTAAAGGTAGATGGCGTTGCCGGCCCGCGCGTAGACGCGGCCATCCTTGGTCGTGAACTTGGAGACGGCGAAGCCGGGCTCATACACCGACCACGCGGCGACCTGGCTGTTCGGGAAGTACGAGAAGACGTAGATCTTGGACCCGATGGAGATCCAGTAGCGTCCGTCGATTGGCTCGATGACGGCAGGGCAGGCGTCTTTCTGGGCGTCGGTCATCGTCGCCAGATCCGCCAAGATGAGTCCGTCTACGGGCGTACCGACATCGTTGACGACGGCGGCGTTGGATGCGTCTCGCGCGCGAAGGGAGCGGATGCCGGAGTCGGACAGGTAGAAGACGTCGATGTCTCCGACGGACACGATGCTGCCAGCACCGAGCGCACCCGTGTTCGACAACACCTGGCCCTGCTTGTTGAGGGCTGGGTCCGTATCGATGGCCCACACTTGGACGGTGCGTCGGCTGAAGGCGGCAAGGTTGCCTTGGTAGAGGGCAAGCCCGGTGAGGGCCTCGTTGCCTCCGTTGTTGTTCGAAAGATTGATGAAGCCAGCTCCCGTGCCGTTCTCGCCCCACTTGGTGGGCTGGTTGACGCCAGAGAAGAACAGGGTCGATGCGCTGGTAAGGTGGACCTTGGTCTTGTACGTCAGCAGGGATGCTGGCGTGGTGTTCGCCACGCGGGTCGCCCCCCAGTAGATCGGGTTGGCCGAGTCCAGGGTCGGTGTGGCGATGAAGGTGATCTTCGCGCCGGCTGAAAATCCGGAGAGCGTGTAGGTGACCTTCTTCTCGACGGCAGCCACCGCAGCCTTGCCGCCAGACATGGGCAGTATGGAAGACACCTGTACGTCGCCGACCGTGGTGACGGAGATGATGCGTCCGTTCGGGGTGACCCCGGACCCGGAGACGCCGGAGATGATGAGCTTCCCGCTATCGACCGATGCAACGTACTCGATGCTTGAGGTGTAGGCGTTGATGTTGGCCGCCAGGGCCGTCATCGTCGCCGAGTTCGAAGCAGACCATTGGACGCCCGGCGAAAGCAGCTCGACGCCGTCAACCTTGACCGACGTGATGGCGTTTCGAGACCCACCGGCGAAGGAGCCTACCTTGGCGATCCATCGGCCAGCGTTGTACGGGCTGTTCGTGATGGTCGCGATGGTGATGAGTTCCTGGATGTACGCGGTGCCGGTCGGGTCCGCGTTGAACTCGATCCACAACTCGTCGCCGTTGTAGTTCTGTGGCTGCCACTCCGGCCCCATGATGGTGAAGCCGCCGGACGACGTGTTGCCTCCGTAGTTGTAGGTCGCCGTGTAGCCGCTGGCCGTGGTGTTGGCGTTGACGTGGTAGGCGATGGTGTACGCCAGCATCTGGCTGGGGTCGCTGTACGTCGGGCCCGTCGGAAGGCTGGGCGTGTTGTAGTCGATGTATCCATAGGACAGGGTCCCAAGGATGTTCACGCCGTTGGCGTAGATGCCCGTGATGCCTGGGGTTGTGCTGATACCGACAAGGTAGTTCTTGGTGACGCTGGCCTTGATGGACGCGGAGCCTCCGGAAACGACGAACGACCCCGTAGCGACAACCTCCGCGACTGCCGACTTGGCCTGCTGAATCGTCGCGATCGAAACGCTCATCGGACTGTCCACCGATGCGGTGGCGGTCCATTCGACTCCTGCTGGGCCCGTCACCGTCACGGTGTTGGAACTGACGGTCGCCGTGTAGTTCGTCCCGTAGGCGTTGACCACGGCGGCCATGTGCGAGGCTACGCCCGCCGTATTCAGCATCGACGAGCGGACGATGCCATTGACGAAATCGCCGACGATGGAGCCGTTGTAGAACGGGTAGGTCTTGCCGTCGGAGTACTTGGCAAGGACGAACGGGTAGCCGCCGTACAGGGTCGAGAAGACCACTTCGGTCATCGCCAGGCCGTCCGGGTGCTGGAGGCGCTGGTAGGTGACGCCAGTCGGAACCGATGGAGCAACCACCGAGCCGAAGACGTAGATCGTGTCAGAGGCGGCCTCCATGCCAAACGTGTTGGCTGGCAGGCTGGCGAAGGTAGCGAACTTACGCCGCTTCTCGATTTCTCCGCCCCGCGTGATGTGGGCGTTCTTGAGGGTCTGGAGCGTACCGGGCTTGGCAGTCAGAGGGTGCTTCCTCGTATCCAGTCCGGAAGAGAAGTTCTCGACGACGAGGTATGCCATTAGGTCAGACTCGGTCGCTCGGGGTGATGCGCGCGCCCTTTAGGTTCCAGGTGTCGTATGAAGAAGCCTCTCCGCCCATGACGAAGACGTCGTTCTTGATGCCCTGGCCCTTGAGCTTCTGATGAAGTTGCTTCGCGACTTCCAGCTTGGCAGGAGCGTCTTCGGACTTCGCGCGAGCGAGCAGCTCGGCTGCGGCGTACATGACGATGAGGTTGTCATCCAGCAGGGCGACGTCGGAATCGTTGACCATCTGCGGGCACTTGCGGATCGCCTTGAACCGCAGGACGCACTCGTCGCTGGCAGGCATGGGCCACACTTCGAACTGGTTGCCCTCGTAGTGACGCCAGCGGGTGATGGGGTCTTCCTTCTCGCCGTCCGTGGGGTCGGAGGAGTTGTACTGGTCGGGCCCGATGCCGTAATCGACCGGGCGCCACGAGGACGAGTACTTGACGTGGGCGGACACGATGCGACCGAAGTCGATGTCGTTGTCGAAGGTGTAGTAACGCTGGCCGTTCAGCAGCGGCTCGTCGCGTTCGATGAACGCGAACGGCCAATCGAACGACTCCCACAACTGCTGCTGTACGCGGTTGAGGAGCTGCTTGAGCGACGGGAGCATATTGACCCCCATCGCAACGTTGGTGGATGCGCCGATCTCTGCCCGCAGGGCATCGACCAGCGAGGAGAGCTGGGTGCCGCGAGCCATCGGTTACTTCTTCTTGGAAACGGTTTCGACGGGTTCCTCAAGGCCGATGTCCACGAGCGTGGCGGGCAGCTTGGAGGTGACGCCCGGATACAGCTTCTCAAGGATCGGGGTCCCGTAGACCTTGTCCAGGCGGTCGCGCTCGACGGCGTCGGCGACAGGCTCGGAGCGGGTCTTGGAGATGTCCACCACCGCGTCGTGGCCGTGGATGGCCTTGAGGATGGGGATCTCGGGGACGCTGACTTCCTTGTTGACGGTGTTCTCAAGGGAGCCGGCGAGGCGGACGGTGACTTGGGCGTATTCCATGGGTGTGTCTATATCCTGCCCGTAACCTATGATGTGGCAAGCAAAAGGGGGTGGCTCCTTTCGGAACCA
>Ga0315907_10005967_pt1 | contig 13066 bp, 13 predicted proteins | sample LakEriMetagenome_3_FD_203525 | JGI IMG/M metagenome (GOLD analysis project Ga0315907, IMG submission 203525) | Freshwater fungal communities from buoy surface, Lake Erie, Ohio, United States - Buoy 12 MA123 | ecosystem: Environmental > Aquatic > Freshwater > Lake > Lake biofilm | place: USA...
ACCGCGACCGCAACCGGCGGCGACTGGCGCGGCTGCATTTTGGGTGGTGGGAGCGGGTGGTGTTCGCCGCGTGGTTCTGGCCGACGCGGGTGGGGTTGTGGGTGGGGCGAGGGGGCCGTCGCGGCTAGGATCGTCGACACGCAGGACGATGCCCTGACCATGAGGCGTCCAGCATGTCGATCGAGGGCAATGTCCTTCACAAAATCGTCGAAGGCGATTGTGCGCTGCCTGCCGGGTGGTTTGGCAACAGAACTGCCCTGAGTTTTCAGGAGGCTGGGTTGGGACGCTCGGCGTGAAATCGCCGCTGCACCAAATACTGCGAGAGCTCCGCAGTGGTTTGGAGGACGTCAGGTAGTCGTCAGTTAGCGCTATCGGTCGATGACGCGCATAGCGGCCTGAGAATCTTGGACAGTACATCGAAAACGCGATCGAAGTCCGCATCGGTCAAGTTCGACCCACTCGGCAAGCAGAGTCCATCTTCGAAGAGACGTTCCGCGAGACCGTCACCGAAGTACGGCGCATCCGCGAACACCGGCTGCAGATGCATAGGTTTCCACAGCGGCCGAGTCTCAATGTTCTCCTTCTCCATTGCAAGTCGGATGGTCTCCCGGGTGATCCCCTCGCTGAGCGCCGGATCGACCAAGATTGTCGTGAGCCAGCGATTGCTCTGGACATCAGGGGATGGCTCGGCGAGCAGACTGATCGCCGAATATGCAGCGAAAAACTCGCGGTACCGCTCAAAGTTGGCCCGACGGGCGTTGACCCGCTCGCCGATGACCTGAAGCTGACCGCGACCGATCGCGGCGAGCACGTTGCTCAGCCGGTAGTTGTAACCCACAACCGAATGCTGATAGTGCGGCGCCGGGTCGCGCGCCTGCGTCGCAATGAAGCGGGCGCGATCAATCCAGTCACCACGATCGGACACCAGCGCCCCTCCCCCCGAAGTCGTGATGATCTTGTTCCCGTTGAAGCTCAGTGCTGCGATGTCGCCGAACGATCCAGCCGGCCTGGCCCCGATCGTCGAGCCGAGCGCTTCGGCGGCGTCCTCGAGGACGAAGATCCCGTACTCGCGGGCAATCGCCATGATCTCGGTCATCTTGGCGGGCATCCCATAGAGATGCACGGGCATGATCACCTTGGGTTTGATCCCTTTGCGCAGGCCGGCCTCAATGGCCTTTCTGAGGGCGACCGGATCCATGTTCCAGCTGTCAGACTCCGAGTCGATTAACACCGGGGTAGCCCCAGTGTACATCACCGGATTGAGCGTTCCGACAAAGGTGAAGCTCTGGCAGAGCACCCAGTCGCCGGGCTGCACACCCATGGCGAGCAGCGCGAGGTGGATCGCCGCGGTCCCAGAGCTAAGGGCCAAAGCGTGCCCAGTGCCGGTGGCGTCGGAGAGCTCGCGCTCGAATCCGTCCACATGCGGACCGAGCGGCGCGACCCAGTTAGAGGTGAACGCATCCTGTACGAGGGTCATCTCGTGTCCCGACATGTGCGGGGATGAGAGAAAGATCCGAGAGTTGCTCATAAGCATTGTTTTAGTTGCCACTCGGGTTCGCGAAACTTGATCGGGCGTGCGGGAACGCCGACGGCAGTGCAGTTATCCGGGATGTCGGTGGTAACGACGGCTCCTGCGCCGATAATGCTCCAGTGTCCCAACCGCTGTCCCTGGATGATCCGTGAGCCGATCCCGACATCGGTCCCCACGGCGACCCTTACGTTGCCCGCGACGTTGACGCTCGGAGCGAGGGTCACGTAATCGCCGAGGCGGCTATCGTGGCTCACAGTGCAGGCGAGGTTCACTGTGACGAACTCCCCCACCTCGATATCAACCGACAGGATACTACCGGCGCAGACAATGGTGCCGCTCCCCAGCGTCACAGACGGCGAGGTGACAACCGTGGGATGCACAAGCGACGGACAGCTTCTCGCGTGCACGCGGGCATGCGCGGCGAGCCGTCTCTTCACGCCGGGGGAGCCCACAGCGATCGCAACGTCGTAGCGGCCGGACTGTGCCTCCAGGAACTCGCTGCCGCCCAGTACCGGTAATCCGGCGACCGCGGTGCCATGAGCGGCCGGATCGTCGGAGAGGAATCCAGCCAGCGTGATCGGCGTACCAACACGCGCAAGGTCACGCACCAACTGTGCGACCTCACGCGCGAATCCGCCCGCGCCGTAGATGACGAGTTCACTCATGTCCGCCCCTTTCCTCGTTTCGCCCCGGTCTGGAGCCCCGAAATGCCTCAGCCGTCACATGACCGTCCTGCGACACACCTACACGGCGTAAAACCGTCGCCAGCGTTTTCAAAAGTATTCGCACGTCGAGCCATAGGCTTCGGTGATCCACATACCACACATCCAACGCAAACTTCTGATCCCAACTAATCGCATTCCGCCCGTTTACCTGTGCCCATCCGGTCAGGCCCGGTAGGACGGAGTGCCGACGCGCCTGCTCTGCACTGTAAAGAGGAAGATACTCCGGCAGCAGAGGCCGAGGACCCACCAGACTCATGTCACCACGCAACACGTTCCAGAGTTCTGGGAATTCGTCGAGGCTCGTCGAACGGAGGAAGCGTCCGAAAGGCGGCAAGCGCTGTTCGTCGGGAAGGAGCGTCCCGTCCGGCGCGCGTCCGTCGTGCATGGTGCGGAACTTGATCATGTGGAATAGCTGCCCATTCAGTCCGGCTCGCGACTGCCTGAACAGTACAGGCCTTCCCATCACCACCGTGATGCAGACCGAGATTACCGCAAGCAACGGACTGAGGACAACGAGGAGTAGGAGGGCAATGATAAGGTCTAAGTACCGTTTCACGGTCCGCCTCTTGCGCGGCTGAGAGACAACGGCTGCTCCGAGACCCAAGCGTCGAACCGCTCGGCGCGTTCGGCCTTCGAAAACCGACGGTTCGCTAGCGTCCGCGCGCGGCGGCCGAGCTTCGGAAACGAAACACGCCGGTCGGCGGCATCGACTAGAACCATCGCGGCAGAGTCCGATTCGCCGGACTTCGACTCGATCAGTACATGCGTATACGTGGAAAACATTATGCTATGCCTCTCGCTAACGAACGGTGAACGGTGGGCGGGTCGTTCCGTCCTGCGCAAGAAGACTGCGATACTCCGAAAGGTAGGCTGACCAAATGCGCGTCTGGCTAAACTCCTCGAGTACGCGAGTTCTTCCGGCACGCCCGTGTCGTTCGCGGAGTCTAGGGTCAGTCACGTAGCGCTCTAGCGCGGCTGCGAGGGCATCGACATTCCCCACCGGAAAGACCGCTCCAGTCTCACCGTCCACAACGGATTCTCGGCATCCGGTCGCCGTCGTGGTGACCACCGGCCGCTCGAGGGCAGCCGCTTCCAGTGGAACGTTTGGGAAGCCTTCCCGATGACTAGGATGCACCAAAATGTTCGCCGCCATATACACGGACCGGACGTCCTGAACCAATCCCAGCAGGTGTACTCGAGGATCAGACTGCAGTTTGGCGATCACAGAAGTGGGCAACGCATCACGGGATTCAACCGGTCCAGCTATGATGAGCCGGACGTCGGGATGCCGCTCGCGCACAATCTGCCATGCTAGAGTCAGCTCGACGATCCCTTTGTCGCGGACCAAACGACCAACGAATGCTATCACTGGCGCATCGCAGGCAATGTGCAGCTGCTCTCGCAAGGCAACACCCTCGCGGCATAGCGCATCAGACGGCGCGAATTCGCCCCTGGCATCGACTCCATTCCCGCTCCCATGGAACGGCACGACTATCCGTTCCGGCTTCACCAAGCCCTCGCGAATGGCTAGCGTGCGCAGGTCGTGGCCTACGCAGAACACACGATGTGCGAGCCGACATGAGATGCGCTCGCTCATCGCCAGCAGCCAGCGACGCACGCCGGTCGCGGTCTCCATCGGCATGCCTCGCAAATGATATACCCGCACGGGAACTCGGCAAAAAAATGAGGAGAGCATTCCGAGCAACCCGCCTTTGGGGGTATGCGCATGGACAATCATCGGGCGCGTGCGTCGTATCAGCACGATCAGGCGCATCAACGCCCACAGATCCAGGAGCGGAGTGATCTCACGTGACATGTTGATGCTTTCCACTCGCACTTGCTCGATACGTCCGAATTCAGCGGCATACGGTCCATCCGATGCGACCACCGACACGTCGATCCCCTTTAGCTCCATGAACTTCGTTTGACCGAGAAGAAATCGAAAAGTCTGCGGAACCGTCATCACGTGTAATAGATGAACGCGCGTGCTCATACCGACCGCCGATTCGGATCGTGCAACCAGGCTTGGAACATCAGTACGTCCCAAAGTTCATACTGACGGTCAGCCTCCCCGGTTTGGTGTTCGTTCCAAAATCGACGGATCGGGGCAGGCTTGAAGTACCCGTCCGAACGCAACTGCGACTCGGACAATAGATCTTCGGCCCACTCGCGCAACGGCCCGCGGAGCCACTGCCCCAAGGGGAGCCCGAAGCCGCTCTTCGGTCGTTCGAACATCGTGGGCGGGACGTATCGTGCCAACACCTCGCGCAAGACCCACTTGCCAACGCCGTTGCGCAATTTCAGTTGCAACGGCAACTGATATGCGAACTCCACCAATCGAACGTCGAGGAGTGGCACCCGTGCTTCAAGCCCGACCGCCATGCTCGCCCGATCGAGTTTCACTAGGATATCGTCAGGGAGATAGGTCATGAGGTCGAGGAACGCCATGTGTTCCGTGAATGTGCCCGCCACCGGCCAGTCGCTCCGATTCGTGATGTGTGTTTGCGGTTCGCGCGCACCGAGCACCACGGCCTTCGGGTCCTGCCAGTGAGACACGAGACGACGGTAGATGTCGTCTGGACCCGATGCGTCGAGCAACCCGGCGAGTTTGTGAAGGTTGCCTCCGATGCGCGCCTGAGAAATCTGCCGGGATCGCAGAAGCCCAGATCCGGCAACCACGCGGTCCAGCGTGCTCGGCGAGATTGCGCGGATCGCCGCGGCCATTAGGCGGCGCGCTGACTGCGGCAGGTACCGCAACCTCCGCCAGATCTGTTCACCTAGGACGTGGCGATTATACCCGGCAAACAGCTCGTCGCCGCCATCACCGGACAAGCATACCGTAACCGAACGCCGCGCGAGTTCCGACACCAAGAGCGTCGGGATCTGCGAGGAATCAGAGAAGGGCTCATCGTAGTGGCGGGGCAAATTCGGGATCACGGTCCTTGCCACCTCCGGAGTCACGTACAACTCGGTGTGGTTGGTCGACAGATGTTGTGAAACTCGCCTCGCGTACGTCGCTTCGTTGAAGGACTCCTCAGTGAATCCGATTGAGAACGTCCTGACTGGGCTCGCGTTCTGTGCTTGCATCAACGCGACGACCGTCGATGAGTCGATCCCGCCCGACAGGAACGCCCCTAAAGGAACATCGGACACCATCTGAGATTTTACTGCAGCGCGCAGGAGCGTATCCAGTGCGTCGACCGCCTCGGTGTCGGTACCGGCGAACGGTTGCCGCTGTCCCGCCTCGAAGGCCTGCCGCGCCGACCAATACGCATTGAGGCGCTCGCCACCGGTCGACTCACCGATCGTGAGGATCGTCGCCGGTGCGAGTTTCTTCACCCCTTCATAGATGCTGTACGGTGCCGGAATGCAGTTGTGCCGCAGCAGGAGCGTAATCGCGTCGCGGTTAATGGCGCCGGTGAAGCCCGGAAATTTCGTAATCGGCGCCAACTCCGACCCGAAGACGAGCGCCTTTCCCACCCAACCGTAATACAGCGGCTTCACGCCGAGATGGTCACGCCCGAGATGCAGGACGACCTGCTGCCGATCCCAGAGCGCGTACGCGAAGATCCCGTTGAATCGTTTCGTCGCTTCGGCAACGCCCCATTGTTCGAACGCCGCCAGTATCACCTCGGTGTCGCCCTGCGCGCGGAGGGTGTGGCCGAGCGCCACAAGTTCGCGTGCCAGCGATGCGAAATTATAGATCTCGCCGTTGAATACCAGCTCGAAGCGACCCGACTTCGACCGCATTGGCTGAGCGCCGAGCGGCGAAAGATCGAGGATGCTCAATCGGCGATGTCCGAGCCCAACGCCAGCCGCTGCGTCGCTCCAGTGCCCGTCACCATCCGGTCCGCGATGCGCGAGCGACTCGGTCATGCGCGGCAACAGATCGTCGGGGAATCGTGCGCCGCCCGGAACGAAGAACCCACACAGTCCACACATCGCTATGCTTCTCCAAGCATAGGTGACCCACCGTCGGACGCCGCCCGACGCAGCAGTGCCGCCAGTGCCGGCCCCCAGCGCTCTAGGGAATATGACTCGAGCGCATGCGCGCGAGCGTCTGCGCCCATACGACGTCGCCGATCCGGATCATCACGAAGAGCTAAAAGCGCGGTAACCCATTCCGCTGTGTTCGATGCATGGAATCCGTCCACGCCATCGCGCACGATCGTCGAATTCGCTCCCACCGGTGACGCCACCACGGGCACGCCGCTCGCCATCGATTGAATCAGCTTGTACCCACATTTCCCGCGCGCGCTAGGCGTATCCGGTAGCGGCATGATACCCACATCGATCTCGCCTAGAATAGACTTCTCCCCGCTCTCGGTCCACGGGATCATGCGCACCGGCATCTGCGTGCTCAGAGTACGGTTCGCCCCGATCAATATCAGCTCGAATGCACCCTCACGCGCGAGAATGTCTAGCGCAGGGAGAAGCTCTTCGAGGTAGTGTTGCGAGGCCGGCGAACCGATCCAACCGATACGCAGGGTCTTCCGGTCGTGATGCTCGCGCACCGCATACTGGGTCACTGGCACGACAGATGGGACGATCTCGACCCACGGAGCGCCAGCGGCCCGTGCTCGAGCGGCGAGGTATTCGCTCCCCGCGACCACCAACCGTGCGCGCTCGAAGATACCGTCATACTTTTGAGCGAAAAGACCACGCACGATTCGGTTGGGATGTCGGTCGTAGTCATGGAATATCGCGTCATCGATGTCAACCACTAATGGCGCATGTACGGACACGAGTAGCCGCTCGAGCGCGAGCGGGATCCACGGGAGCAGTTCCTGCTGCACCCATGTCAATGGCGCATGGCTCTCAGCGACCTCACGAATTCGGCGGCGATAGCCGGCGAATACGGCGGACCGACTTCGGATCCCTGAGGCATACAACGTCGCGACATACTGATCACTCAACAGTTCCGATACCTCGACATCCAGCCCTTGCTCGGATAGTCCCGGCAAGAACTGCAGTAGGCGTACTCGAGAACTTGCACCAAGGCGACCGTATCTCGTGAACGCATGCACTGCGAGGCGTGGCTCCACGTTCGCCGGCGATCCCCGCAGTGTCTCGTCTCCTCGCGTCGTCCGTGGCATGGAGTTCACGAGCTCCGTTTCGGCGATACTACAGCCGTGATGTGCGACACGCGAATTGTTCCGAGCGATCCGAAGGCTAGTTCGAGTTGCTCAATCATGGTGCCTTGCCCCTTAAAAGAATGTGTTGTCGCCGCCGTGGATCCTGACTGCGATGCCTGAATCACGACGTGATCGTCGTTTACCGGTGACTACCGTACCCCTACCTAGCGTGGCGCTCTTCAGACTCACCGACGCGCGGACAAGAAGGCTCGCTGAACATGCGGCGCTTCCGTGAGTGCGTCTCTCACAGAACCCCACAACCCGTGCCGCACCATCTGCGTTGCCAATGTGATCTCGCAGCCGATCACGAGCAACACGGACACCTTAACGGGCAGAGTGGCCATCATTCTGCCGCGGCTTTCGACTGCTGCTCCAGATGTAGCAGGGAATCAAAGAGAGACCGAGCAGGACGATCATTAGCACCCGCGTTGTCGTGACTTCCATAAACGTCTCGGTCAGCGATGCCAGCGCGATGAACATTATCCCGCTGACGATCGCATCGCGCCCCTGCGCCGGCACTCCCCGCAGTCGTCTGTGCTGCACCCGAACGATTAGAGTGAGTGCCAGCCACTCGGCTGCGGCGAGCCCGCCGAACCACAGAAGGGACTGGAGGACGGTACGGTGTGATGTCTCTTGGAGCGGCGCTTCGCGGCTGGGGTCATTCATCGTTACCCCATAACCGATCCACGGGCGCTCCTCGGCCGGCTTCCATGTTAAATGCCGTGCCTCGTCGACTTTCACGACGCTTCGCAATCGATCGGCAATCAGTTCATCGATGCCGACGACATGCGTGCCTATCCGAACCGCCGCACCGGAGTTGACCTGTATCACTACGGCCGCCGCGATCGTCAGCAGGACACTCACGACCGCGACTAGGCACGATCGCGGACGCCCGAACGGCAGAAATGCCGCGACGCCGAGGACCGGCTCGGAATCGTTCGACAGTCGGATGGATGGGTGACTGACTCTTGAGTACGCGGTGACCATACGGTTGACGCTGGCCTTCGTTACTGACGGTTCAGTATGAGCGGCCGTGAGGCCGAAGGAGTGTGGCGTACCCTCCCAGCTACCCATGGGGTAGGCCCTGTTGCCCCACGCGGTTTCGTCATCGGCAGGGGGCCGCGATCGCCGAGCCAGCCGCGTTAGTCATTGAGGCGAGCGTGTTTGAATCGAGCACGAACTCGCACACGTTATGCTCCGCATGGACCATAGCGCCTGCATTGGCTGCAAAAACGTTAGCGTCGACGCGTACACCCCGAACACGGCGCCCCGAAATCCCGGCCACGAACAGTCCGCTCCCACGGTTGGAACTCACCACGTTGCCGGTGAGCACAACGTCCTCCACGTCTCCAGGCGGCAGGCCTCCTGGCGCGCCCGCCCAAAGCCGGATTCCGTCGCGACCGTTGTCAGTGATGATATTTCCGCCGATCACCGCTCGGCCTGCTCCCGCCAGCAGCGCAATACCGTCCGTAGCGTTTCCTCGAACGACGTTCCCCCAAATCCGGAAGCCACGACTTGCCACGTACCCCTTAATCCCTTGCCCCTCGATCCCGCGTCCGCTCCCGTCCGCTACCGTCCCGACCACCGTATTTCCGACCACGAGCGCGTCGCTCGACGCGTAGAAGTGGATCCCAGTGGAGTGTGCCCGCTCAACCAGATTCCCTGCGATCACGACCCAACCGGTCGTCCGGCGTTGATCCCGCGCGCTAGGCGCGAATCGGCGACGTGATTGGCCACCACTAGAACATCGCAGACGTTATACAGCATTATCCCGGTATTTCGCGCTCGGGTGACGTAGTTGCGGGTGAGCACGTGCCGGCAGGTGGTCGCTGGCGTCCGATTGGTCCAATACATAGTCTCAGTCGGTGAGGAAAGGTGTAAACCGTGGGTACCGGTCTCCTCCGCGCCGCAGTCATCAAGCCGCGACCGGTCCACCCAGCCGTCGACGCTCCCGTCGGAAATCCGCACGCAGTCTCCCGAGGTCGCGCGCACGACGATCCCCTGCAGGGAGCCGTCGGCCACCCCCCGGAAGAGGATCCCCGCCTCGTCCGCCCCGGCTGGCCGATCTGACCGCACGCCATCCACACCGAGTTGCAGGACGGCTATCCCGCGCGTTCCGGGCTGCCCCACGATGATTCCGCCGGAGTACTGCCCCGTCGGGGTCGCCCGAATCACGGTTCGGCCGCCACCGGCTCCAGCCAGCACCACGCCACTAGGTATCACGAGCGAGGTGTCCACCGGCCAAGTTCCAGACGCGAGGAGCACCCCTTCCCCGCCCCTTGCCGCGTTAAGCGCGCCCTGCACGCGCCGAGCGACCTCCCGCGGACGCCCACCCGGCCTCAGGACCCGATAGCGCCGTCCCCCCGTTTCCATCGTTTCCGCGCCACGCGCGAGCACATCAATCACCGCGAGAGTGTCCAGCAGGATCCCGTCACGCGCGGCGGAGAGCACCTGCACAAGTGGGGTCGCTGCCTGTCTTCCCACGGCACGAGCGGTGAGCACTTTACCCCCGACGGCAGCGTGCACGATGAGGCTGAGCACACCCATCGTAGCCGCGACTCCACGAGCCTGGAGTCGTCCGGCGAGCACCCCGACCACTCCTACCGAAATCGTCGCGGCGGCCAAAGGCAACAGGTATCGGTGCCGTACGATCGTCGCATACGAAAGAGACCATCCGTCGTATACGGCGACATACACGGCGGCCGTCCCGGCGACGACGAGCACGATCGTGGACCCGATGAGGCGGCTGCGCACAACCACGCTCAAGAGGATTGCGATCGCGAGAAGGAGCGCGACACCAAGAAGGGCTACACCCGCCCACCACCACGGTGTCGCCGCCCCCGGGTGCCGCGCAGCCCAGACGGTCGAAGGAAGCGCACCGACCGCGAAGAGCGCTAGGAGCCAAGCCACGCCGCCGTCTTGCACTCTTGGGGTGCGCGAGAGGGCAAACCCTTCGGTGTCAGTCGCCCGCAGAAAACTCAGCGGCCAGCGGCCAACTAACCACTTCCCGCCGAGGTCAAGAATACGCATTAAGGCTCCAGCAGATATCGCTCCCGATCGCGCACCGAGAGCCCGGTTCGCGACTCAGGAACAGCGATGCCGAGACTCGCGTCGTACAACCAGAAGTCCCGAGAAGTGATGGGTGTGCACAGCGCGTCCATCATACAATGTACCTCGGTATCTACAGGGACTCTTGTTCACGTGTGCGCGAGGGCGGCGCCCCACTACCAAAACGTCGGCGAACTCCGGCTCACGACGGCACCGCCGTTGTAGCTGGCGCCCGCCGTCGATCGCGCAACCCTCACGTCTGGGCGCATCACTGCGTTCTGCCAGTGCGTACCAAGCGATGCCCTCGTGCGACGGTTGATGCTGGTGCTACTCTAGCCGATGTGCGATACGAGCACTCGGCGATGGACCTATCCCGCGCATCAAATACGCGCGAATCCACTGCGCTCGTCGTCGATGATCATGAGCTGGATGTGGATCGTGGTCCTGAAGGTCTGATGGCAACGGTCGCGGCCACCACGACGGCGAGCAGGGCGCCAACGGCGAGTGCTCGGTGCAGGATCACAAGCAAGCGGTGCGCCGGCGACGGCAAATCATCGTAGCGGTATACGCCATAGTGCGCTGTGACGGTGCGACGCACCCGGTCACGAAGTGAATTGCGGTAGCGGAAGCTGTCGGCGTCGTAATAGATGACTTGCTTGTGGCCCCCGTACCAGTCCGCGATTCGATCGCGCAGCGAGTCCGGGAGCGCCTTCCACGACTGGCGAGTGACGACTCCGGTTCGCGGGTCGATCACGTCGAAGATCGGATTCACCGCTGACGGAGCGGAGGCCATGAGGAGGTGCAGGTCGAGAGCCGCGAGATATCGGCCGTCTTCATCTGCCGCTGACCAGAGCCCGAGCGTCGGATCCAACAGTTGCCACCGGCGGCGCGAGGGCCAGTAGACTTCCAGCGTCGCATGGCTCGTGGCGTGTTCGTCTCCCGAGGCAAAGAGGACGAAGCGAACGCGGTGGCCGCGCGCGCGCGCAAGAGCCAGGAGTGTCTGACTGAAGACGCCGCACATTCCGCGCGCCTCATTTCGGTCGATCAAGGCGAGTTGTGTTGCAGGAGAGGCTGCGATAAGCCTATCGCTTGGCGTGCCGTGCCGTCCCGCGGACCAGCGCACGTAGGCCGCAGCGAGCGCACGTAGGTCGGCCTCCGAGTCGGCAGCGCGCGACACGCGCAGTGCCGATGGGATTTCAAGGAGGCGTTCCGACTGGGCAAACCAGTGTGATACTTCGCTTGTCGGTCCCGGACGGCCAAGGGTGGAATTGGCGAGAGTGAGCGCGTCGGGGCCCGAGAGCCCAACACGACGCTGAGTGGCTGACGATACGTATTCGAGAACGAACCGCTCCTCCCCTCCTTCGTCGCGGGGGAGTGAGTATCGGGTCAGTCCCTCGCGCAGCGGGAGCACGAATGATGCACCGGCGGGACCAATGGTAGCGCGCCAAGCTGTGGCCGGGTTCGCAATCGAGCGTAAGCTCTCGTTGGCGTGCAGGCCATCGATCTGGAGAGCGACCGAATCCACGCCAATGGTCGAAATGCTGCGAATTGCCAGCCGGCCGGGGTAGAGCCAGTCTCGCGAGCGGGGCTCCACGGCGAGGCCTCCTGCTCGTTGCAGTACGACGCGGCCACATAAACAAACGAGTGCCGTAGCGATGCATGGAAGCGCCCGCCGAAGCAAACCTGTCACACCACCGCACCGTTCGCGACGACAACCGTCCCGACTGTCCGGACCGAGTCCCGGCAGGTCGACCAAGCATATCCTAGGGCGGATCGGAATACAGCGATCGTGCACGCACCGCCCCTGCGCTTGGGGGCTTCAATCGACTGCCTGGTCAAGCAGGTCAGTGCGGATACCGCCGGTGTCTGGAAGTCGAGAGACGCCTTGAGTCCGCATGGAATCAAAACGCTCACTCTGCGTCGCGAAATCCGATGAGCCATGTGGCCAGCATAAGGTAGGACTTCAGCGTCTCACGCGCCTCGCTGACGCGCCCGCGCCCGAGTGTCATGCCGAGACGTGAGAGCGGTTCAAGCAAGAAGGTGACAGTCCAGGTAAGTGCGCGCGCGGTTACCGAGAAGTGCTTGTCCGCGTACTTGAGTCGGCTGCGCAGCGAATAGAAGAGCCGGCGCGCACGAATCATCTCCGTCGTCCCACACCCAGCGTGGTACGCGCGCGCCTCTGCAATAAACAGACTCCGGAAACCCAAATCCATCGCCCGCTTACTGAAGTCCATCTCTTCGAAGTACACGAAGAACCGCTCATCGAATCCGCCGAGTCGCTCGAAAACGCTCCGCCGGACCATGAAGAACGCACCCATTACTTGATCAACTTGGCGGGTAGTGTCATGCCGGAAGTCGGAGTACACCCCAGAAGAGAAACGCTCCGGCGCAAGACGGTCGATTCCGATTGCTTTCCACAGAAAGTGGCTGGCCTTTGGAAAACGATAGCAAGTGGTTCCAGGAATTCCCGTCTTGCCGACGAGTTGCACGCCAACGATCCCCGTATACTCCTCCGCTGTCCGTTCTAGCAATCTCACCGGAATATCAAGAGACCCGTTTTGGACGCGTGTGTCTGGATTCAAAAATAAAACGTACGGGGCCCGACCAATCGCCGCGCCCTGGTTACA
>Ga0315907_10005970_pt1 | contig 13059 bp, 15 predicted proteins | sample LakEriMetagenome_3_FD_203525 | JGI IMG/M metagenome (GOLD analysis project Ga0315907, IMG submission 203525) | Freshwater fungal communities from buoy surface, Lake Erie, Ohio, United States - Buoy 12 MA123 | ecosystem: Environmental > Aquatic > Freshwater > Lake > Lake biofilm | place: USA...
CAGGCACGTGGCGGCAATTTTGCTGCTATGCCTTTTGCCGAACTTCCTGAGTTTTTCGCAGATCAGCTTTCGAAGGGAGCAACTGCCAGCCGCCAAGCCTTGATGTTCGCCATTCTAACGTCCGCAAGGTCAGGCGAAGTGCGTCAAGCGACATGGGAGCAGATCGACTTCGAAGCGCAAACATGGACTCGCCCGGCCTCGATTATGAAGATGAGGGATGGTCACTGCAAATGCTTCACGTGAAACACTAGCCCGCGGCCTCAAGCAAATCGCTGATATCGTTTCTGATTCTGGCGATCGCGCCAGCATCGGCCTGTTGGAAATTAACCGCGATCTGGCTCGCCAGCCCGCCATAGAAGGCCTTGAGACTGGCGTGGAGCGGATGCTCCGGCGCGACCGATCCCGCCAGCCACACCATAATCGTCTGCGCCCGCACCAGCGGCTCGCGAACCGCTAACGACCCGCGTTCGGCCGCGGTACGCGCCTGCAACAAGGCCGCCACCGCCTCCTCTAGGCAGATGCGGGTGAGATCGGCCGCGCTCGACGCCTCGATCCGCGCGTCGAGCCCGACCCGGCGATAGGCGGCGGCAGGATTGCGGGCCAGCGTCATCATGGTCTGCTCCCTAGTTGTCTTCGGACGACCACGCAGCCACCTGCGCGCGCAGGAAGGTCAGCGTCGATTGCGAGGCGGCGACGCGGCGTTCGGAGGCGACGAATTCGCGGGTCAGCCGTTCGCGCAGCGCTTCCTGCTGCTCGCCAATTCGCGTCAGCCGTTCATCGCTGCTGGCGATCTGGGTCTCGAACCGCCGCAGCGAGCCGCCCAAGGAGCCGGGGTCGGCGATCAGGCTGTTCTCGCGCGCGAAGCGATCCACGGTGGCGAACACGCCGGTCGGCCCGACGGTGAACATCGCTGCGACCGCATCGGGGCTGTCCTCGAGCGCCCGGTTCAGCCGCGCGCTATCGAGCTGGAAAGTGCCATCGCGATTGAGCGCAAGCCCGAGATCGGCCAGCGTGCGCGGCTCGCCTGCCGCCGCGCCGGAGATCACGATCCGGCCCGCGAGGCCCGCCAGATCGCGGCGCAATTCGCGCGCGCCTGCATCATTGCCCAGTTCCCCGCCGAGCGGCGCGGCGAGCTCGTTCACCTGCGCGACGATATCGTTCAGCGCGGCGACGATATCGCCCATCACCCCGGTTATCGCTTCGGTGCTGTTGGCGAAAGTCAGGCTGGTGGGCGCGCCGGTATTGGTGCCGGTAAGATCGAGCGTGAAGCCGCCCGGCAGGCCGGTGACACGGTTGGTCGGGCTGGTCATCGCCACGGTGTCGAGCGCGAAGGCGGCATTGCGCGCAGTGCCGCGCAATTCGCCCGCATTGGTGGCCGGGCTCCAGCCGAGATAGCTGAGATCGCCCGGGTTCGCGGTGGCCGGATGATTGACACTGACGGGTTCGAGCACAAAGCCGCTGGCTGCGCCCTCTGCGCCTTTGAGCACCAGTTGCGCGCCGGTGGTTCCGGTCGCGACATAGGCACGCACCGCGCCGCCGCTCGATTGGGTGATCTTGGCCGCCAGCGTAGCGAGCGTATCATCGGCGGTGACGTCGATCGACAGCGCGGTGCTGGCGGCATCCTCGGTAAAGCTGCTTCCCGCGACCGTGCCGAAGCGGACCGCCAGCGTGCCCTCGCCCACCAGCGCATCGCGGCTGGCATAGGCTTTGGACACCAGCGTCTGCCCCTGCGCCAGCTGGGTCACCTCGAGCGAGAACGTGCCGCGCGGGCTGAGGCCGGCGGGCACCGAGACGCGCGCAACGGCGGCATTGGCAAGCTGGGGCTTGGGGGCAAGATCGCCGCTGCGGATCCGCTCGCCCAGCGCGCTGGCGATGCCGGTCACCGCATTGCGCAGCTGCGCGGCGGCGGAGACCTGCGCTTCGAGGCTGGTGCGGCGGGTCTCGACCGACTGGCGCTGCACCGCAAAGCTCGCCGCCGCGATATCCGAGGCCAGGCGGATGAAGTCGACACCGCTGCCAGCGCCGAGCGCCGTAATGATCGAGGAGCCTGCGTTTTCCATGACAGGGAGAACGACTGCCAGCCGCCGGATTTAAGCCGGATCGGGCACCTTTCCATCGCCGTCGAAGCACAATTCTCGCGGCACCGCCACCACTGGGCGGCGCGGGCGCTGGCCGCGTTTGAGCGCCATCACGAAAGCCACCAGCGCAGCGATCGCGACATAGAGTTCCTCGCGCACCATCTGGTTCTCGCGGGTGGTGAAATAGACTGCGCGGGCGAGCTGCGGATATTCGAGCAGCGGCAGGCCCTGCTCGCCCGCGATCTCGCGCATCGCCAGTGCGGTTTCGCCGCGCCCCTTGGCCAGCACCACGGGCGCGGGCGCGCGCGCCGGATCATAGGTCAGCGCGACGGCGAAGTGCAGCGGGTTGACGATCACGAACTGTGCGTCCTGCATCGCCTTGGCCACGCCGCCGCGCGCCAGATCGCGCTGGCGCTGGCGGCGGGCGGATTTCATCTCGGGCGAGCCCTCGGCTTCCTTCTGCTCCTCGCGCATGTCCTGCAGGCTCATCATCAGTCGCTTGTCGCGCTGGAATTTCTGCAGCGGATAGTCGATCGCGGCGATGACCAGCAGCCCGGCGAGCAGCGCGCCGATCAGCCCGGAGATTGCGGCGGTCGCGATGCCGACCTGCGCTTCTAGCGGGCTGCGCCCCAGCACCAGCAGCGCGGGCAGGTTGGCCGCCGCCCAATACCACGCGATGGCGCCGAGCAGCGCGAGCTTCAGCAGGCCCTTGCCGAGCTCGATCACCCCCTGCCAGCCGAGAATGCGTTTCAAGCCACTGAGCGGATTGATGCGCGATCCCTTGAACCCCGCATTGCCCGCGTTGAAGCGCCCCTCGCCCAGCAGCAATTGCGAGGCGATGGTGATCGCCGCCACGATCAGGCCAAGCGCCATGATCGGCGGCAGGATCGCGGCGGCGGCATCGGCGATCGCTGCGCCAGGGGTAAAGCCATCGAGCGCGGCGCGATCGAAATGGAAGCCCGCACGCGCAACCCGCGCAATGCTCTCGTTGAGCCACGGCCCCAGCACCAGCAGCGCGAGCGCGCCCCCGCTGGTCGCGGCCAGCGTTGCCACCTCCTTGGAGCGCAGCACATCGCCCTTTTTGGCGGCATCCTTGCGGCGCTTGGCGGTAGGCGCAAAGGTCTTTTCGCCGGCGCTTTCCTCGGCCATCAGCGCGGGGCCTTTTCAAGCAGCAGCGCGGACTGATCGAGCGCGGTCTCGAGCACGCCGGTAAACTGCTCCTCCATCACCGGCAGCGCGATGACCAGCGCCGCGATGCCCGCCAGCACGCCTGCAGGTAGGCCCAATGCGAAGAGATTGAGCGAGGGGGCCGAGCGCGCGATCAGGCCCGTCACCACCTGCACCAGCAGCAAGACCAGCACCACCGGCAGCGCAATCGCAGCCGCGGTGGCGAGGCCGTAGCCCATGAACATAACGACACTCTCGGCCCGCCACGCTCCGAAGGCGAATTGTCCGGCGGGCAGCAGGCGGTAGCTTTCGATCAGCAGATCAAACCACAAGAGATGCGCGCCGATGGCGTAGAACAGCAGGCTCAGGACAAGCCCGAAGAAGGTGCCGAGCGCGCCCGATTGCGCGCCGCTGGCCGGATCGATCGAGGTGGCGATGGCAAGGCCCATGGTGCCGGCAATCTGCTCGGCCGCGATCAGCGGAATGGCAAAGGCCAATTGCAGCACAAACCCAAGCGCGACCCCGATCGCGACCTCGTGTAACACCGCGAGCACCGCGGCGAGGCTGAGCATAGCGGGCGCGGGCGCAAACGGCACCCAGCTTGCCACGAAGAAGCCGAGCACGAGGCTGAGCAGGATGCGCAAGGGCGCGGGCACGGCGGTGCCGCCCACCATCGGCGCGGCCATCAGCGCCGCCCCGCAGCGGATCGAGAGGAAGAATATCTGCCACAATTGCGCCTCTAGGCTGCCGAAGCCGAGATCGAGGACGTTCATTGCTTTAGGCCGAGAGATCGGCGACCTGCGCCATGATCTCGCGCATGAAATCGGCGAGCAGGCCCATCATCGCCGCGCCGAGCACCACGAACACCAGCGCGGTCACGGCCAGCTTGGGGATGAAGCTGAGGGTCTGTTCGTTGACCGAGGTGGCGGCCTGGATGATCCCGACAACCAGGCCCACCACCAGCGTCGCCACCAGCACCGGCCCGGCGATCAGCGCGGTCACCCACAAGGTCTGGTCGGCCAGCGAGAGCAGCGCGGCGTCTTCGGGCATCAGGCGAAACTCCCCTAGGAAAAACTAAGGGCGAGAGAGCCCATCAGCAGCGCCCAGCCATCGACCAGCACGAACAAGAGCAATTTGAACGGCAGCGAGATAATCGTCGGCGAGAGCATCATCATGCCGAGGCTCATCAGCACACTCGCCACCACAAGGTCGATCACGAGGAAGGGCAGGAAGATCATGAAACCGATCTGGAACGCGGTCTCCAGTTCGCTCGTCACAAAGGCGGGGAGCAGGATCGAGAAGGGCACGTCCTTGCCGCTGGCAAACGTCCCTCCTCCGGCAATATCCGTGAACATCATCAGGTTCGCCTCGCGCGTCTGGCGCAGCATGAAGGCGTGGAAGGCCTCGCCCGCCTGCGCGATCGCGGCGTCGGCGCCGATGCTTCCGGCGGCATAGGGGGCAATCGCCTGCGTGTTCACCAGTTCGAGCGTCGGGGCCATGACGAACAGCGAGAGGAACAGCGCCAATCCCGCGAGCACCTGCCCGGGCGGCGAGCCTTGCAGGCCCAATGCCTGGCGCAGGATCGCCAGCACCACGAGGATGCGCAGGAAGCTCGTCATCATCAGCACCAGCGCGGGCAGGATGCTGAGCAGCCCCATCACCACCAGCAGCTGGAGCGAGAGGCTCAAGGGCGTATCATCGCCTGCGCCCTCGTCACCCAGCGCGCGCTCGATGGCGGTGCCGACACCGGCTGTGACCGGATCAGGCGCCAGCGTCGGCGCAGGCGCAGCGGCGTGCGCCCAATCGGGCAGCACGAACATGGTTAACGCGGCAAGGCATAGCAGCCCGCCCCGCCAGAATGCGATGCGCACCATCATTCGCTCTCCGCTTCGCTCGCCGGGGCTTCGCCCACCTGCAATTCACTCAGCCGCACCATCCCATGGCGCGACAAGCCGAGCAGGATCTCGCGCCCGTGAAAGCGCACCACGGCAAGCTTTATGCCCGGCGCGATCAGGCTGGTTTCGACCAGTTGCAGGTGCCGCCCGCCGCCCGGCGTTCCGGCAAGGCGCGTCTGCATCATGCGGGTCAGCCACAGGCTCCCCCAGATCAGCCCCGCCAGCAGCGGCAGCAGCAGCGCGAGGCGCAGCAAATATTCGAGCATCGCTGCGCGCCTTATTCGGCGTCCGCCGCGCTCTCCGCCGGATCGGCGAGCGCAGCGGCGGCGTCGGTGGTGGCGGCAGGCGGCAGGTCCTGCCCGTCCTCGCCCACAAGGTGGACAATCCGAAGCGCAAAGCGGCCCTTTTCCGCCACCACCTCGCCGCGCGCGATGACGCGGCCATTGGCGGTGACATCGAGCAATTCATCGGTCAGCCGGTTGAGCGCGACCGTGCTGCCCTCGCCCAGCGCCAACACATCGCGCAGCGGCATCTCGGTGCGGCCCAGTTCGACCGACAGGCGCACCGCGACCGCGCCGAAGCGGTGCAATTGCGCAGGCTGGAATGCGGTCATCATGCGACTCCCTGTGATGCGGGGGTTTGTGAGGGAAAGCGGGTGAGGCGGATCGCCATGTGGTCTTCCAGCGTGCCGATACTGCCGTGGGCGAGCAGCTTGTCGCCCAGCATAAGCGGCACCTGGCGGCCCAGCGCCAGCGGCAACAGGTCACCCGGGCCGAGCGTCTGGAGTCGGACGAGCGAGAGATCGATTTCGGCCAGCACCACGTGGAGTGGCAGCGGGATAGCGGCGAAGGGCGCGGCCATCGCGCTGGCAGGCGCGCGCCTTACGCCGCCCCCGCGCGCGGGATGCGCCCGCCCGAGGGCTGGCAGCAGGCGCTCCATCCGCTCGGCCGCGATAGCCAGTTGGGCGCGCCATTCGCAGCCCTGGCGGTTGGCGATGACGAGCGTGAACAGCAGCGCCTCGGCCTCGGGCTCGAAGGGCTTCAGCCGCACGGCGCTTTCGCTGCGGACAATCACCTCTCCGATCAGCGCGCTGCCGGCGGGCAGCGCCCCGTCGCGGAGGCTGGCGCGGGTGATGGTCTGGGCGATGATCGCGGCGATCTCGTCCACTAGCAGCGCGGCCGAGCGCGGGAGCTGATCGGGCACGCTCGTCACCGCCTTGCCGTCGCCGCCGAACGAGCGCTCGGTCAGTGCAATCGCGGTGGCAAAATCGAACGCGATCAGCGCGGTCTCGGCGCTGGGGCCGCACCTCAGCAGGCTGTTGGCGGCGACCGGCCCGATGCGCGCCAGCACGGCGTGGCCCGCAAGCGCTTCAGGCTCGCTCACGCTCACCTCCAGCCGGTCACCCGAGAGCAGCGCGGAGAGTTCCTCGGCGAGCAGCCGCGCCAGATCGCGCCGCCATGCCGCCAGCAGCACCGCGCGTTCTTCCGGGCGCGGGCCGCGCGTGGTGATCTCGCGGCAATGCTGCGCGGCGGCGCTGGCAGCGGCAAATTCATGGGACATCCTCATTGGACCAAGAACCCCCGGAAGTGCACCGCATCGATCCCGCCGAAGCCCTCGTTTTCCTCGAGCACGGCATTGACCGCCTTGGTCAACCGCGCGCTGAGGCGCTTCTTGCCCTCGACATCATAGACCTCGGCCTCGGTGGTGGCGGCGAGCTGGGCGAGGATGGCCGAACGGATCGCCAGCTCATGGCTCTTGACCCATTGCAGCACACGGCCGTCGCGGCGGGTGGAGACCGCCAGTTCGACCTGGATCAGGCCGGGCGAATCCGCGAGGTTGGAGGTGAAGCTCTCCTGGAAGCTGTAATAGGCGGTGCGATACTTGGTGCCGCCTTCGCCATAGACCGGCGCGGCGGCGTCCTTTTCCTTGTCCTTGCCCGGCATGGCATAGGGGTCTTCCTCGTTCTTGAGCACGAGCTTGGGCTGATCGGGTTCGTCATGCCCGCCCGCCTCGCCGAACAAGCCTGCGGCATAGGCGCCATACGCCCCGCCCGCGCCGAGCCCCATTAGCAGCACCGCGCCGAGGATGATCTTGATCATCCCGCCCTTACCCGACTTGCCGCCGCCCTCGCCGTCCTTGTCCGACTTGTCCTTGTCCTTAGACATGAAACTTCAACTCCTTGTTGCCGTACGGCCGGTTCAGGCGAACAGGCCGTGGTCGCGCGCGTCGCCCGGGGCTGCATCACCGGCACCGGCAGACGCGGCCTCATCGGCGCGGCGCTGCTGCTGGCGCTGATGCTGCGAGGCGCACTCGTCACGCTTTCCCGATTGCTCCAGGTATGGTTGAGACGAGCTTTGGCCCGGCCCCAGGGAAAACCCGTAAGAGCGCTGATCCGAGCCCGATCCGGAGCCTGATCCGGTATGGTTGCCGGTGCCCGCCGTATCGGCGGCAGCGGCCACTGCACGCTCGGCCAATGCGGCCTGGATCGCGGGGATAAAGCCTGGATCGCGGCTCGCCAGCACCGCGCGCGGGTCTTGCGAGGCGGCGCCTTCGATACGCAGCGAGATCAGCCCGAATTCGGCGTGGCGCAAGGTCATCTCGGGCCGCACCGAACGCAGTGCCTCGCGGATCTCGCCGACGTGCGCGATGGTGCTTTCCTGACTGGCGGAGGGACCGCGCACCTCGGCGCGCTCGGTGGGGGCGGGCTGCGCAGGCGCGGTCTGCGCGAGAGCCGGGGTGGCGGGCTGGGTCGGCGCGGCGACAGAGGGCGCGGCCTCGACCAGTTCGGGCAGCAAGGCGGGGGCCGGAACGGACGGCGCGCTGGCGGAGGCCTCCTCGGACACGGGCGCCAGCGGTAGCGATGACTGCGGAGCAGGCCCGCGCGGCGCAGCGGTGACGCGCACGGTCAGCGGCGCGGCGGCGGGGAGCGGCGTGCGCGATACAGGCGCGGCGGGTGGCGGAGCGGCAAGCACCACCGGCGCAAGCACCAGCGCCGGAGCACCCAGCGGCACGGCGGCCGGGACGGATTCGGGCACTGTCAGCGGCTCCGGGCCTTCCTCGGCATCATCCTCGGCAGGTGCGGCGGCAACACTGACGGGTGTCTGCGCGGGTGTGACGGGAGCGGGCGCGGCGGGGATGGTCAGAAGCATCGCGGGCGGCTCGCTCAGCGGCAAGGTCCCGCCGGTCTGCGGCAGGACGGTGCCGCCCGGCGCGGTATCGGTTGCCGGCGTGGTAGCCGCTTCGGGCGCCGTTGCGGGTGGCGGTTCGAGCGGCGCATCAGCAAGAGCGCGCAGGCCCACGGCGAGCGGCGGCAACGGCGTCTCGCCGGGCAGGCTTGGCAGGCCAGTCACGGGCAGGCCAGTCACGGCCAGCGCCGTCTCCGACTGGGCGGTCTCGGGCCCGATCGCCACCGCGGCCGGCAATGCCGCATCGAGCAGCCCGGCGAAATCGAGCGTCGCGGTGCCTGCCGCCACCTGCGACGCGCGGGGCAGGGGGGCAGTCAAGGGGACAGGCGCGGCGGGGAGTTCGGGCAGGAAAGCAATCATCGCGTCATCCTTGGGGTTGATCGGGTTGGGCTGCGGTCAGGATAGCAACTTGCGTGCCAGCGGCAGCGAGCGGGCCTGTTCGCGCCGCAGCTTGAGCGTTTCGAACGCCGCGCGCGCTTCGGCCTCGCGCTCGGCGAGGCGGCGGCTGCGGGTCTCGGCGGCGGCGAGGCTCTCGGCCTGCCATTCGGATTGGCGCGCGGCATCGCCCGCGGCTGCGTCAGCCGTCTCGGCGAGCTGCGCCAGAGCGGCCGTGAACCCCGCGCGCGCCGCCAGTGCCGCGCCAACCGTGGCGCCGGGCTGCGGCGCGCTGCTGGCGACCAGCGCGCGGCTGCGGGCGGCGAGCGCATGGCTGCGCGCCTCGGCCTCGAGCGCATCGGCCAGCCCGCGCAAAGCCTGCCGCCGCGCGACCTTGGCGATCAGCGCCTGCCGCCGGATCAGCGCAAGCCGGCGCGCCTCACGCATCGGTCTGGCCCATCAGCGCGGTGAGCGCGGCATGGCTGAGCGCCAGCGGCTCGGCCTCCCCGCGCTCCTGCATCAGGAAGGCATCAATCGCCCCGCTGAGCGCGAGTGCGGTATCGAGCTGCGGGTCGGAGCCGGCGCGATAGGCCCCCATCAGCACCAGATCGCGGTTGGTCTCGCGCGCGGCGATCAGCGCGCGCAAGCCGCGCGCGGCGCGGGCGATTTCGGGCGTCACCAGCTCGTCCATCACCCGGCTCAGCGAAGCCGGCACGTCGATCGCGGGATAGTGCCCCCGCTGCGCCAATTCGCGCGAGAGCACGATGTGGCCATCGAGAATGGCGCGCGCGGTATCGACCACCGGGTCGTTGCCGTCATCGCCATCGGCGAGCACGGTGTAGATGCCCGTCACCGCCCCGCCCGATCGCGCCGAATTGCCCGCGCGCTCGACCAACCGCGTGATCGCCGCGAGCGCGCTAGGCGGATAGCCCCGCGCCGCGCCGGGTTCGCCCAGCACCAGCGCCAGCTCGCGCGCGGCGTGGGCGACGCGGGTGAGGCTGTCGAGGATCAGCAGCACGCGCTTGCCCTGGCTGCGGAAATACTCCGCGATCGCGCTGGCATATTGCGCCGCGCGCAGCCGCAGGTTCGGGGCGTGATCCGCGGGCACGGCGACCACCACGATCCCCCCGCGCCGGTGGCCCGCCATATGGCGGTTCACGAAGTCGGACACCTCGCGCGCCCGCTCGCCGATCAGCGCGACCACAGTGACATCAGCGACCGCGTGACCCGCGATGGTGTCGACCAGCACCGATTTGCCCACGCCCGATCCCGCCATGATCCCAAGCCTTTGGCCGACACCCATGGTCGCCAGCGCATTGATCGTGCGCACCCCGCAATCGAAGGGATGTTCGACGCTGGCGCGCTCCAGAGCGCCCTCGCGCTGCCCGGCAAGCGGCCAGACCTGCGGCAGATTGAGCCTGGGGCCGCCATCAATCGGATCGCCCAGCGCATCGACCGCGCGCCCGAGCAGCGCCTCGCCCACACGCACCTCGCCCGGATTACCCAGCGCGCGCACGCTTGCACGCGGACGCAGCAGCATGGTATCGCCGAGCAGCATCATCAGCGAATGGCCGGCGCGAAAGCCGATCACTTCGGCAAGGCATTCGCTCCCGGCCTCGTTCTCGATCAGGCCCAAGGAGCCGATCGGTAGCGGCAGGCCGGCAACCTCGATCAGCCCGCCATCGCAGGCAACCACGCGCCCGGTCAGCACCGGGCCGCCCGCCACCTGCGCGGCGCGCATCCGCGCCAGATCAAGCTGAAGTTCGGCGATCATCCATGCACCGCGGCGGCAATTGCGCGGCGCCAGTCCGCCGGGCCATCGCGCACTGCACCGTCCGGCCCTTCGAGCATCAGCCCGCCCGCTTCAATCGCCGAATCTGCGATCACGCTCCAGTCGGCGAGCGCCTCGGGGTCGATGGCTTCGATGTCCGAGGGGTGGAGATGCAGCCGCAGCGCCGAGGCCGCCCCGCCGATCCGGCGCGCGGCGGCGTGGCAGCGCGTCATCAGCGCGTCGCGATCACTCGCGCGGGCTCCCAGCACGCCGTCGCACAGCGCGATCACCGTATCGGCGAGATCGCCGGCGAGCACGTCGCGCGCGGCCTCGTCGAGAGCGCGAAAGGCGAGCCGCAGCGACCGCTGGCGGGCAGCATCGCGCGCGGCTTCGGCCTCGGCAGCCGCTCGGCCCGCAGCCGCGCCATCGGCATAGGCCAGCGCCAGCGCATCCTCGGCAGCAGGGGCAGGCGCGGGTTCGGGCACGGGTGGTGGCTCCGGCAGCGGAGCGGGCGCGCCAAACGGCAGCGTCTCGCGGAAATCCGCCGCCTCGCCCAGCAGAGCCAGCCAGCCGGGCGGGGGGGAATCGGATTCGGCCAGCACGCTGAGCGCACCGAGCCAGTCAGACGAATTCGCCATTGCCGCTCCCGATCACGATCTCGCCCGCTTCGGCAAGGGTGCGTGCAATCTCGACAATCGCCTTCTGCGCGGCGGCGACATCGGCCTTGGACAGGCGCCCGCGCAGCTCGATCTCGTCGCGCACGCCGTCGGCCGCGCGGCTCGACATGGCGGCGAAGAACGGCGTGCGTTCGGGCTCCTTGAGGCCCTTCAATGCATCGATTAGCTTTTCCGAATCCACATCGCGCAGCAGGCGGCCCATCGACATCGGATCGAGCGCGAACAGCATTTCGAAGGTGAACAGCTCCTCCTCGATCCGTGTCGCCAGCGGGCCGTCGCGTTCGGCGATGGCGGGGAGCACGGTCTGGCGCAGATCGCCCGCGGCCAGATTGATGAGGTTGGCCGCCTCGCGCGGGCCGCCCAGCGCCACCGCCGCGGGGCCGAAAGTGGCGGTGATGCGCTGGGTCAGCAGCGTGTCGATGGTGGCGATGGCGGCCGCCGAGATCGGCCCGCTGCGCGCCACCCGCTCGACCACCATGGTCTGCAGTTCGAGCGGCAGCACGGCGAGCACTTCGGCGGCGGGTTCGGGCTCGATCAGCAGCAGCAGCGCCGCGATCACCTGCGGGTGTTCATCCTCGATCAGCCGCACCAGCACCGGCGGCACCAGCCAGCGCGCCATCTCGACCGAGCGCGGGCGCGCCTCGGGCTCGATCCGCTGCATCATGCTGTCGGCGCGCGCGGGGCCAAGCGCCTTGTCGAGCAGCGCGCGCACGCGGTCGGTGCGGCCGCGCTGGGGGAGCAGTTCGCGCGCAGCCTCGGTGGCGAAATCGGCCAGCGCCTCGGCCATGCGCGGCTGGTCGATCTCGCCCAGCGCTATCATTGCCGCGCCGAGCTTTTCAAGCTCGCCGGGCGACAGGCGGCCGAGAATGCCGCTCGCCTCGTCATCGCCGAGCAGCATCAGGAACACCGCAGCGCGGTCAATCCGGCTCAGCAGGCGGTCGGGCGCAGGGGTGACTTCGATGTCGTTGAGGGCGGCTTCGAGGCTCATGTCGCGCTGGGCTCCGCGCCGGTGGTATCGGGGGTGTTATCGGGGGCGGCGAGCATCCGCTGCAGCGCCTCGACCGCGCGGTCGGGCTGGCTCACCGCAAGCCGGCGCGCGAGTTCGACCTGGCGCGGCAGATCGCCGAGCGGGACTCCGCCCGAAGTGCCGGGCAGCAGAGTGACGTTTTCACCTTCTGCATCGGTGGCAGGCGCCGCGGCAGGCTCGCCGCGTCCGCGCAGCTTGCCGATCAGCGGACGCACCGCGAACAGCAGCACCAGCAGCACCGCGATCAGCGCCGTGCCATAACGCACCAGCATCGCAAACCACGGTTCTTCATAGAAGGCGGGAGGCTCGAGATCGGCGGGCTCGAACTTGCTGGCCACCACTTCGACCATATCGCCGCGCGCGGCATCGGCGCCGACCGCCGCGCTCACCAGCGCTTCCAGCTGGGCGGCGGTCATAGGGGCGGCTTTCTTGAGCGCAGCATCGCTCACCGCAACCGCGACCGAAAGCTTGGTCAGCGCGCCCGGACGGGTGCTGGTGACCGCGACCTCGCGGCCCAATTCGTAGTTGCGCTGCGAGGCGGTTTCGGTGTCGGTCGAGGTGGCCGTCGCGGGCGGGGCGGGCTGCGGCGGGCCATCCACCAGCGTCGCTTGCGGCGGCGGGGTGTTGGTCGCCGCCCCCGGCACGCCGCCTGCGGGGCCAGCGCCGGTGCGGGTCGCATTGCGCTCGCTCTCGTTGCGGACCACGCCTTCCTTTTCATAGGTCTCGCGCGCGGTGGTCACCTCGTTCTGGTCGAGCGATGCCTGCACCTGCGCGGAATAATTGCCCTCACCCAGCAAGGGCAGCAGCAGCGCGTCGATCTGGTCAGCGAGCTTGCCTTCAAGCTCGCGCTGGAGCAGCAGCGAATCGAGCGCCTCCTCGCGCGG